>Ga0209232_1001723_pt1 | contig 11470 bp, 15 predicted proteins | sample ETNvirenome_2_60_FD_184066 | JGI IMG/M metagenome (GOLD analysis project Ga0209232, IMG submission 184066) | Marine viral communities from the Pacific Ocean - ETNP_2_60 (SPAdes) (version 2) | ecosystem: Environmental > Aquatic > Marine > Oceanic | place: Pacific Ocean | collected 2013-06-22
TATGGAAGTATGCACTGGGTAGTTTCTCTGATGAAAAGACTAGACGATACGACAACTACATTGTTCTGGTACGTTCTATTATTTTCTTTTCTTATCTCACTACCAACTGTGTTATTGTTGCGGGCGTAATCCGTCACTGGAATGATCTTTGATAAATAACTGAAGAGTTAAGTAAAATTATCATGGCTAAAGGAAAAGCATCAGTCTCCTCAACTGGAGCATCTATGTCTAAGTATGATGTTGAAGTGGAAGCTAGATTGAAAGCATTGGAAGCAGACGCACATCCTGATAGATGTACTGAAGGTTCTGATGGAGATCTAGCATTAAGAGTTAAGATTATAGAAGAAGTTCTTAGAAGAGTACCAGAAGTTAACTTCACTCAATTATCTGATCAATTGAGAAGAGAGTTGACATAACTTCCTTTTTTCTGTATTATATTTAAAGAGAACTATTCATCATGCAACATAAGAAGAAAGCACTTGTACTAGGTGCAGGTGGTTTTATTGGCAGCCATATGGTCAAAAGACTGAAGAAGGATGGATATTGGGTAAGAGGAGTAGACTTAAAATATCCAGAGTATTCTGAGACAGAAGCAGATGAGTTCATTCAAGGTGACTTGCGTGAACCATCTTTTGTGCGTAAGTGTTTAGAGTATAAAGGTACTGGTGGGAAGTTCTATGAAGAAATCCCTTACAAGTACATTGGAACTTTTGATGAGATCTATCAGTTTGCTGCTGATATGGGTGGTGCTGGATTTGTATTTACTGGTGAGAATGATGCTGAGATCATGCAGAACTCAGTTACGATCAACCTTAATGTATTAGAACAGCAAAGGTTATTGAATAGGGAGAAAGGAAGAAGCACTACTAAGATATTCTACTCTGGTTCTGCTTGCATGTATCCAGAACATAATCAACTTGATAAAGACGATCCTAATTGTCGTGAGGATTCAGCATACCCTGCAGCACCAGATTCAGAATATGGATGGGAGAAACTTTTTTCAGAAAGATTGTACTTGGCTTACAATCGTAACCACAATATCCCTGTTAGGATTGCTAGGTATCACAACATCTATGGTCCCGAAGGAACTTGGGATGGAGGAAGAGAGAAAGCACCAGCAGCTATCTGCCGTAAGGTCGTTGCAGTCCCGCCGCCAGGTGGATCTATCGAGGTGTGGGGAGACGGCTTACAGACTCGTTCCTTCCTGTACATTGATGAATGCATTGAGGCAACAAGAAGATTGATGGATTCAGACTTCATGGGACCAGTTAACATTGGTTCAGAAGAGATGGTTTCTATCAATGAATTAGTTGATACTGCTGCTAAAGCTGCTAAAAAGGTAGTAAGAAAAGTATATAATCTTAAAGCACCTACAGGTGTTCGTGGACGTAACTCAAACAACGATCTTATTCGTGAGAAACTTGATTGGGATTATACTATGACACTACAAGAAGGTATACAAAAAACTTACGATTGGATTTTGAGTCAACATCATGACTATAAGTTTTAATATGATAGGCCATCATGGCCGACTTGCTAATCAAATGTTCCAGTATGCAACTCTCAAGGGAATTGCTTCAAAGCATGGATATGATTATACACTACCTCCAAGTGAGTTTAATGATCCTTATCACGATCATCAACTCTTGGAGGCTTTTGAATTGGCATCTCTTCCTAGAGAAAATATAAAAATCAATGAAACTGGAAAGAGACTTGATGAAGGTCATTTTCATTTTAACTCAGGGTTGTATAAAAACTGTCCTGACAATGTAGATATCTTTGGTTACTTTCAAACTGAAAAGTATTTTAAAGAATTTGAGAAAGAAGTTAAAAGTGATTTTACTTTTAAGGAATCTATATTAACTCCAGCAAAGGAGTATAGAGAACAAGTTGGTAGTGATGAGGTCATATCACTTCATATCCGTAGAGGTGATTATGTCAAGCAACCTTGGCATCCTTGTCAAACTCTAGAGTATTATGAGAAAGCTTTATCCCAAATACCATTAGTCTATGATAGTTGCACAATTCCTGTAATTATATTTTCTGATGATCCTGACTGGGTATTAGAGCAAAATATATTTGAATCAGATAGATTCTATGTATCCAAAGGTAATAGTAATGTGTTTGATATGTGTCTTATGACATTATGCCAGTACCACATTATTGCTAATAGTTCTTTTAGTTGGTGGGGAGCATGGTTAGCAGATAGTAAGAAGGTAATAGCACCAAAGCAGTGGTTTGGACCACCATTAAGTGAACAAAATGACACCAAAGATCTAGTACCAGAGGAGTGGGTAAAATTATGATTGATCTTCGTAATGTAACTTTTATTATCCCACTCAGGATTGATACTGATGATAGACTTAGAAATATAGTTCTTACCACATCATTCCTACTGAATACTTTTGATTGTAAGGTCGTCATCAAGGAGTCTGATGAGATATCTAAGTTCAATGCTTGGGCAAAACCTTTAATAGAAAGTATATCTGATACAACTAATCTACGTTATATCTTTGAAGAGAACTATGATGAGCATTTCCATAGGACTCGTCTTTTAAATGATATGGTCATGGAAACTACTACTGATATAGTGGTTAATTATGACTCTGATATTATCTTACCTATCACTTCTTATACTCAAGCTAAAGATATGCTTGATTCTAGGAAGTATGACCTAGTATATCCATATCGTTTTGGTGAGTATGGAGAACGTAAAGTAATACTCAAGACTGTTGTAGAAGATGAGAATGATTTGAATAGTCTTTTAGATTTTCCTCTTATCAAAAAGTTTATCTCTGGATTTGATCCAGAAGTTCTTGATGAGTCTTATGTGTATGCTGAGAATGTAAATGGAATGGGTTGGTCTGAGTATGGTATGTGCCAGTTCTTTAATACTAAAGCATATAAAGACGGATATCTAGAGAATGAGAACTTTATTGCCTATGCACCAGAGGATGTAGAGAGACATCATCGTTGGAATATGTTAGGATATAACATAGGAAGAGTTGATAACCATGCATATCATATGGAACATAAGAGAACTCAGAACTCTTGGTTCAACAATCCATTCATGCATAAAAATAATAGTCTATGGGAAACATTAAAGAGTTTTTCAGAAGAAGAGATTCATGAGTACTATCAGGATCAAACATATTATAAGGAGAGAATCAAATGAGGAGTTTAGTTACTGGAGGTGCTGGATTCATTGGATCTAATCTAGTAGATCAACTACTAGAAATAGGTCATGAGGTAACAGTTGTTGATAATGAAGCTTCTGAAGCTCATGATCAGTTTTATTGGAACCCCAAAGCATATAATATCAAAGGAGATATTAGAGATGCTAAGTTGATGAAGAGTGCTTTTGCAAACGGTATGGACTATGTGTTTCATATTGCAGCAGAGGCAAGAATAGGACCAGCAATTGAGAATCCTGTTGAAGCAGTGAGTATCAACACTCTTGGTACTGCTACAGTTCTTCAGTGTGCAAGAGAAGCAGGTGTTAAACGAGTCATGTATTCATCTACATCTGCAGCATATGGTATGAATGATTCTCCCAATGTAGAGACACAACCAGATGATTGTTTGAATCCTTATTCAGTATCCAAGGTTAGTGGTGAGCATCTATGTAAGATGTACACAGATCTTTTTGGTCTTCCTACAGTGATCTTTAGATACTTCAATGTCTATGGTAACCGTCAACCTATTAGAGGTCAGTATTGTCCTGTGATAGGTATATTTTTAAGACAACAAGCTGCTGGAGAGCAACTCACTATCGTTGGTGATGGTGAACAGAGAAGAGACTTTGTTAATGTATTTGATATTGTCAATGCTAATGTTATGGCAGCAATATCTAATCCTGATCCAGATGTATTTGGTCAGGTATATAATGTAGGAACAGGAGTCAATCACTCTATCAATCAGATTGCTGATATGATCTCCCTTAATAGCATACATATTCCTGCTCGTGAAGGAGAAGCAAGAGAAACCCTTGCTGATGCTACAAAGATTGAAAAAACCTTTGGGTGGAAACCCAGAGTTAAACTAGAAGACTGGATTGGAGTTAACGTAAAATGACTTGGAACTTAGTTACATTTGCCAATGAAAACTTTTATGATAGACAAAACTATCTTGAAAAGTATGCTGAAAAATTGGGTATGGGTAGTTACTCATATACTCATGAATGGTTAAAAGAGCAAGACTTCTATGAAGAAAACAAGAACATTCTTCAAGATGAAACTGGTCTAGGGTATTTCTTATGGAAATCTTACATCATTAATGATGCTATTAACAAGATGGAGGATGGTGATGTTTTATTCTATACTGACGTAGGAGATATCTTTACACCTTCTCTAGTTCAATATGTCGAGAGTATTATGGAGGATGATCCTTGTCTTTTAATTAAAGGTAATTTCAAGAATAAGGACTGGACACGTAGGGATTGCTTTGTTTATATGGATTGTGATGAAGAAGACTATTGGGAATCACCTCAGTTGGAAGGTGGTATAAGCTTTTGGAGAGTATGTGATCAGTCAAAGGAAATTGTAGGTGAGTGGTTAAAGTTTGCATCCGATAGAAGAATCATATCTGATGATGAGAATGTTTGTGGTAAGGATAACTTCCCAACATTCAAAGAACATAGATGGGATCAGAGTATTCTTACAAACTTAGCAGTTAAGAATGGTCTATCTGTTGCACCTGAAGACATTAGGGGTTATATTGAATGTAATTATGATTACTGGTATGAAAGGTATGGTAAAGGTGGAGCTCCTACATATAGACCAGTGGATAAATTCTTACTTGAGAAGAAAGATGAATTGATGGGTCTTTACAATGCATAGTATTATTCTTACAGTTCACAATAAAGGGTGGTTGATTGGTGATGTCATTGAACGCATCAAGGAAACCACTGTAGGTGAGTATGAATTGATAGTGGTGGTTGATGGGTGTTCAGATAATAGTGAAGAGGTAGTTAAAAAAAGTGTTGATGGTATGAAAAACTATACCGTGCTATTTGCTGATGATGTCTTTGAGACTAAAGCTAATAACATGGGATTGAGGGCAGCAGTAGGAGACAAAGTTATCATTGTTCAAGATGATATGTTGATCAAAGAAGTTGGTTGGAATCTAAGAATGGAAAAACCATTCAATGCATTTGATGATGTCTTTGCTGTTACTGCTAGGACAGCACACAACTGGGAATGGAATCCATACAATACTCATGGTGGTATGAAGGAGGATTTAGATACCTGTTGGTGTGATATTTGTAATCATACTGATCATGCTGATAGAAATAATACACCAAGAGATGTATTTGCGGTAAGACGTAGTATCAATCGTGGTCCTATGATGATAGATCATGAAGATCTAAAGACAATGGGTTATTTTGATGAGGAGTTTTCACCCCAAGATATGGATGATCATGATTTAATGTATCGAATGAAGAAGAAATTGAATAAGGTATGTGGATGTTATTGGATTGATTTTCAATCCGAAGATGCATGGGGTGGCACAAGAGTATCAGGTGAACCAGCACCTTGGTTACTCAAGGCAAATCATAAGAACATGAAATTATTCTATGATAGACATAAGGATATACTTCATTATTCTGAACCAGTTGTAGAAAATAGGACACTAAAGTAATGTACATAGCACTTCCTCCAGTTTTACATGTTAAAGATAGTCCTGTAGCGGGTCAAGGTCTCTTTGCTAAAGAAGACATACCCGCTGATTTTTCACTAGGGATGACACATATAGTTATTTGTGATGTAATACATAGAACACCTCTAGGTGGATTTATAAATCACAGTGATACACCTAACTGTGAGAAATGGGAGGAGAATCAGAGATATTACATGAAGACTATCAAACCTATTAAAAAGGGTGAAGAGTTATTCTTAAAGTATACTTTCTATAGTGTGAAATGAAAAAGAAATTATCTAATGTAGATATCGTATCAATAAATTGTGTTGATGCTAATGTATCTGCAAGAGCAATTAACTACTCTGCAGAGTTCTTTGAGTTTGGTAAAGCTATACTGATAACACATCAGGATATAGATCCATATGACATGGGTGACTGCCCTATTGAACTGCATCTACTAGACAAATTAGATTGGGATGGTTATAATGATAGGGTATTGAACCTAAAAGAGCATAGTGATAATGATTATGTGATGCTCATTCAAGATGATGGTCATCTTCAGAATCCACATCTATGGGATGATGATTTTTTAAAGTATGATTATATTGGAGCACCTTGGCCGATTGAAGAGAGTTGGATTGATATGCAGTCTGAAAGGTTACGACCATCTCTTAGGAAGAATTTACCTAAGAATAGAGTGGGTAACGGTGGATTCTGTATGAGAAGTAGAAAGTTTCTTGAATTCAGTTCTCAGTATGATTCATGTGATGGTTGGGGTGAAGATATCTTTCTCTGCAATATTAAGTATGAAGAAGCAATTGCATATGGTATCAAGTTTGCACCATTTGACTTAGCTTTGAAGTTCTCTTATGAGAATCCATTGACTGAGTTAGGAACTTCTTGGAATCAACCAACTGCATATGATAGAACTAAGCACTTTGGATGGCACGGAACTAACTTTACAAATAATGCCAACCTTCAATCTATTAAGTATACTACAGTAACATGAGAGTATTAGTAACTGGAACTGCTGGACTATTGGGTGCTAACTATGCAAGGCATCTACTTGCTAATGGTCATACTGTAATAGGTATGGACAATTTCTCTGGTGGTTATAAAGCTTTTCTACCCAAGGATGATAATCTAAATTTCCATAAGGTTAATCTAGAGAATCAAAAGAAAGTAACTAAGGTATTTGAAGAAGAAAGTATTGATGTCGCATATCACTTTGCTGCATATGCTGCAGAGGGTTTGTCTCCCTTTATAAGGAACTACAATTACAGGAACAATGTTATATGCTCTGCTAATATTATCAACGAGTGTATTAATAATAATGTAAAACTTATATTTACATCAAGTATGGCAGTCTATGGTGATCAGAAACCACCATTTACAGAGGACTTGAGACCACAACCTATTGATCCATATGGAGTGGCAAAGTATGCCGTAGAATGCGATTTAAAGCAGGCTGCAGAGCAGTTTGGATTGCGGTATAATATTGTTAGACCACATAATGTATTGGGTAAGTATCAGAATATTTGGGACAGGTATCGTAATGTGATTGGTATCTTTATTAGGAAGACACTTAATGGCCAACCTATACTTGTCTATGGTGATGGTGAGCAGACTAGAGCATTCTCTGATATCAGATATTATATGGAACCATTTGATAAGTTATTGGATGGATATGATGGTGAGATCTTCAATATCGGAGCCGATAAATATTTTACCATTAATGAAGCAGCAGAGACTGTGAAGAAAGTGGGTAAGAAGTATGGTTATGATGCTAGTATAGAACATGCTGAAGCAAGACACGAAGCAAAACATGCATACTGTAACCATAATAAAGCAAAGACTCTTTTAAATTTTTCTGACCAAACAGAACTTGAATCATTGATCGATAGTATGTTTGGGTGGGCTGTTAAGCAACCCAATAGAAAAGTAAAAGACATGCCTTACGAGGTAACCAAGGACATCTATGATTATTGGAAATGAAGATTGAAGTATTTTTGAGACAGTGTTTTCTGTCTCCCAACGCATCTCTACCAAATAGGCATAGACCTAAATGGTTTGACAAGGTTGAGATTTTTAGGAATCTCAAATCTACTATAGATCCAAAAGTTGCAAACTTGAATATAGTATATGATGAGCACTTCGGATCTATCGGTGATACATTCTTAAAGGATGAAGAGAATGTAGAAATTATTAACTGCGGTAACGAAGCAGGTAGTTTCCTAGCAACTCTTGATATAATAGAGAGTAGGAACTATGATGATGATACAATCATCTATTTTTTAGAAGACGATTATTTACACAAGGAGGGTTGGTGTGATGTCTTACTTGAAGCGTTTGGTTTACCCATTCAATACGTATCATTATATGATCATTTGGATAAGTATATTGACAGTGGATATAATGATCTCGTTTCTAAGATCTTTGTAACCAAGACTTGCCACTGGAGAACAACTCCATCTACATGCAACACATATGCTGGTAGGATGGGTCAGTTTAGACAGGATATGAATATTCATAGGCACTATAGTGCTGCATCTTCTGATGGTATATCAATGGATCATGCGAAGTTTGTAAACCTTAGTCAGGTTGGTAGAACTTTAGTTACTTCTATACCAGGTTATTCTACACACGTTGATCATCTTCAGTCACCTACAGTTGACTGGGAATTTGTACAGTTGAAAACATGAGTGATGTATTCTTGAAAGCTTTTCATGGTGGTCTGGGTGACAGTCTACAGTTTTCTACATTACCAGAAGAGTTTGCTAAACAGAAAGGAAGAAAGACTTATATCGTTCCTGATGCTCCTTTTAGAAACCAAGAGATCTATGATCTAGTATGGGGAAAGAACCCATATGTTCTTGGAAAGAAAGAAGGTAAATGGAATGCAGGTGATATACCAGAGATCCCATATCAGGAGTGGGTCATGGAAGGTAAAGGTGCAGGTTGTCAGATTTCTAACTGGGAAAAGTTTCATGGTCTAGAACCTAAGAATAAGTATCCAAAGATCTATTACAAACCTGAGATAGATGAAGATGTCAATGATGTTTTCATTGTTGACTTCTCTTCTATAAGTATTGACTATGATAAGAATGCACTTAACAATATCTTCAATGAGGTAAAGGCAAGATATCCTGATAAGAGATTTCTTTCTGTTGATTTCAAGAGAAGACTGTCAGATGATAAGCATAACGTATATGACCTTGGATTTGATGGATACATAGAGATTGAGAATGTCTTTAGGTATTGTGATTTGATTGCATCATCATATGGCATACTAGCATTGAGTAGTGGAGCTAGTCATTTGAGTGTGGCATTGATGGAATATGCACCAAATCTTAAGAGTATTTGTGTTATGCCAAAAACGTGGTATAATAGACACAAGGAGCGTGGACTTTTTCTTTTCGACACGGTAGAGTACTTAATTTATTGATATGAAGTTTCTAATTACTGGGATCACTGGTTTTGCTGGTCCTAATCTTGCTAATCTTTTACATAAGGAAGGGCATGAGATCTACGGTTTGATTCGTAGTACCAATGGAAGAGAGAATGATATCAGAGATATCGTTCCTGATACAGTCTATAGGGATATTAAGTTCTTATATTCAGATCTTCACAACTATAGAGTTCTACAGAATGTTTTTAAAGAGAATGAGTTTGATGGAGTCTTTCATCTAGCAGCACAGTCACATCCTCCCTCTAGTTTTGTAGATCCATTGGGAACCTTTGAAGATAATATCATGGGTAGTGCTAACCTTATACAGGCTATCACTGATCATCAACCTAAGTGTAGATTGATGTTCTGCTCAACGTCAGAGGTCTATGGTAATGTTGGTATTGATGAACGTAAGATTAGGTGGGATGATCCTTTAGTTCCTGCTAACCCTTATGGTGCATCTAAGGCAGCAACAGATCTGTATATGCAAGAAAGAATCATCAATGGTAAACTTGATGGATTTATAACTCGTGCATTCTCACATACTGGTCCTAGAAGAGGAAAGAATTTCTCCATCTCATCCGATGCATTTCAGATTGCTCGTATGATGAGAGGGATGCAAGATAAAGAATTGAAGATAGGTAACTTGAATAGTGTTAGAGTGGTGATGGATGTTAGAGATACTGTAAGATCATATTATTTGGCAATGCTATCTGATGGTGTTACTGGACAGATCTTTAATGTCTGTGGTGATACTCCACGTAAGATGCAGTTCTTTACTGACAAACTAATTGAACTATCTGGACTCACTGATGTTGTTCAGAAGGTACATGAACCTTTCTGGAGACCACATGATATCCATTATCAACATGGAGACTCATCTAATCTAGTAGAATTGACTGGGTTTAAAGAAGAGTATGATATTGAAACCACACTAAACGATTTACTTAAGTATTGGTATGACAAGCTTAATGGATAAGAACAAAGCAGCATACAAGTTAAGTAACTTTGGACCTGTCTATTGTATTAACTTGGATGGACAACCAGAGAGATGGGAGCATATAGAATCTCAATTAAAGTATTGGGAGATAGAAAACTATGAACGCATCTCTGCATATGATGGTAGAGAAGATGATTTAAGTGACATCATTGCTGGTAAGTATCCAGAGATGATGTCTTCTGGTGAGATAGGATGTACTACTTCTCACTTGAAAGCATTGAAGCATTTCTTAGATACAAGTGATGCTCCTTATGCTGTTATCATGGAAGATGATTGTGACTTAGATATTGTTAAGAATTGGAATTTTAGTTGGAGTGACTTTATTTCAAAAGTCCCTTATTGTTGGGATGTGATTCAACTAGCAATCATATGTACAGGTGATATAGTAGTTCCTATTCACAATAGATTTGTCAATGAATTTTCTACAGCTTGCTATGTGATTACTCGACATCATGCAGAGAAACTAGTAAGGTTGCATTGTAGAGGAGGATATAGTGGTAAGCAAAAGTATAAGTTAGATCAGAATATTAAACCGAGAGCAGTTGCAGATGATTTAATCTATAACTCAGGGTGTACTTACTCAGTTCCTTTACTTCTTTATAGAATTGCATTAGGTTCCTCTATTCATCCAGAACATGTTGATGCATTCCATCGTAATAGTCATAATGGTATTAGACAATTTTGGGAACAACAGGGTTCTCTCATAAACATTGATGTCATAACTGACTTTGATCCATATCGTGGTCGGGTATCCGAACCAACTACCCCTCAACAACCTACTTGACATTATGTTAAAGGTCTGGTAGTATAAATACATATTATACAAAGGACTCGAAAGATCGTACCCCTGTGTAGATGTAAACAGAATCCCATGTCGGGGGTTCTATCATCCGCAAGGGTCTTTTTATGCCCATGCGAGATACTAATAAACAATCATGTCTATCAAATCAACAATCGCAGCACTAGCTGCATCACCTTTCCTATTCGCTGGAGCCGCTTTTGCTGGTCCTTATGTGAATGTAGAAGCAAACGGTTCATACCCTGCTGGTGAGTATGTTTCTGGAAACCTAGAAGCACAAGTTGGATACGAAGGTACAACTGCTGGTGGTCTTGACTGGTACGTTTCTGCTGGTCCTACAGTTAACCACACTGAAACTGCTGATGAGTTCGGTGATGTCGAACTTGCTGGATACCTTGGTGCATCTAAGTCTCTTACAGATGCTGTAAGTGCTTATGGTGAAGTTTATGGTCAGTCAACATCTGGCGATGACAACGAGTACTCAGGTAAAGTTGGCGTTAAGTTCGTATTCTAAATAAGACTGAGACACCGTTCGTGCGGTCTCTACAAAAGTCGGAACTTCAAGACCTCTGCTTTGCAGGGG
>Ga0209232_1001724_pt1 | contig 11469 bp, 15 predicted proteins | sample ETNvirenome_2_60_FD_184066 | JGI IMG/M metagenome (GOLD analysis project Ga0209232, IMG submission 184066) | Marine viral communities from the Pacific Ocean - ETNP_2_60 (SPAdes) (version 2) | ecosystem: Environmental > Aquatic > Marine > Oceanic | place: Pacific Ocean | collected 2013-06-22
TATGGCGACAATACTTTATGAGCGCAAAAACATCAAAGACGACAGAAAGAAAGGGAAATACAGGTTCTCTTGTAAAGAAATGTTTTGGTTTCTTTATCAGTATGGATGAAGCAAGAAACATGAATGAAATGCTTAGGAACCGTCTTTTGGCAGAATATCGCCGTGATGCAAATGTTACATTAAGTAGCGGAAAGATTGCTATTGCGGAAGAACAGGCAGATGGTAAGTTTAATATTACTAGATACCATGATGGTGAAGAACAGCAGATTACTAAGGATAGTATGCCTTCTGGTAATGTTGAAGTAGAAGATGGTGTTTATCTAATTGCTTTGGATAATAACAAGACAAAGTATAATTCTATGGATAAGAACCCATCATACGGTAGTCCTCTACCTGAAGAAAATTGGCGAAGGTCCGGTATATTTGTAGGAAAGGTAGATAATGGCGATGTAGCGATTTGGAATTTCTCTTACAGGAATAAACTATGTAAGGATTTTAGTGCAGGAACTTTTAATTGGGTTCATTTTGATGCTATACCTAATGATAATCAGCGTCTTAATGGGTTTACTGATGGAACCTTCAACAGTTTGAAGTTTAATGGTGACTTAGATACTAGTGATGAAATGTATATTGATGTTTCTTCACAGAATTTTGTTAGTATTCTAGCAGAAAAGAATCCAGAAAAGGTAGTCACCTTAATGGAATTGGAGCGTATTCATCAACAAAACCAAATGAAGGATTGGGGAGAAAGGTATGTTATTACTGATGGTAGTGTAGTTAATATTAATATGAAGGCCACTTCTAATGGTAATAGGATTCTATCTATTACAGACCTTAATTCTGACTTCGATTATGAAGGAAATTCTTGGGGAAGCACTACTTGTTGGGTTCCTTCTGAAATGAATATTGATTTTGGAATTGGTTCTCAGGTATTAGTAGTTGGAAGGACTTCTCAAGGAACTGATGAAAATGGAATGTTAAGGCCAGTAAGTATTAATGTTTCAGGATTATACGTTCTAGAGCGTCGTGGTTCTGTATCTTTTGATGTTCCACAGGACATTGAAGAAGATACTGATTGGTTTACTGTTTAAGGTGATTAAATGACTACAATTATTAAGGAAGATAATTTTATCTTTGATTTGAAGGAGGTGGAATTTATTACTTGGTCACATAATCATGATGATGGCCGTTGGTTTATTAAATTCCACTTACCTTCTGGCAAAGAATGTAGGATTAAAGTAGAAGAAAAACATGAAGTTGATGAGTTTGTAGATAAATGGAATGATATTAAAGATGGTGATTTGAATGAGTTGGACGAGTAAGAAAGATAGTGAAGAAGCAGTAGATACAAATGTTATTGCCGAAGCAAAGAAGGTTACATTCGATGCTAGGCAAAAGCGATTTAATGAGAGTTTTAAAGAGTTGTTAAAGCAACAACAAGAAAAGAAAACCTCTCGTCTTGTATTAGGTATTTGGGGCGAACCAAAGACCGGTAAAACTGGAATAGCACTTGATTTCCCTGAACGCCCTATTAGAGTTTTAGATTGGGATAGAGGCGTTGAATCTACATGGCGTGAATGGCATGATGCAACAGATAGAATACAGATATTTTGTCCTATTGTTATGAATGCAGATAATCAAATTGATATAGCCAAAAGTGAAGATAATTCACATGACTTCGTTAGATATGTAAGACAGGAGATTCAAGATGGATTGGACCCTATTTTTATTATTGATGGTGTTGATACTTGGTTTGATTCTTGTATTTACAAAGTTAATCCTAACCCTACAATCGTAACTAAAATGATGCCATATCAGTATGGCCCTAGAAATAAAACATTCTATCATTTATTAGAAGCGATTTATAATCTGGAATGTGATGTAATTTATATTACTCACGAAATGGAGCGTTATGTAGATAATGCACCTGTTGGGGTTCAACCAGCATGGAAAGATTGGGGTGGAAAACTAGAACAAGAAATTCATTGTTATAGAAAGAAACTAAAGGGACAAATACTATATCAAGCAGAATTAGTTGGTAGTAGAACTAATGGTAATTTAGTTGGTAAAGTATGGACTATACGAGAAGGTTCCCCACCTAACATTAAGTGGAATGGAATAACTGAATTACAAGAAGGCAAAATATAATGGATATGAATCAATATCAAGAAGCCGCTTGTGAAACTGCTATCTTTCCTAAAGATAAGAGTTTAATGTATCTTACTTTAGGTATTTGTGGTGAAGCCGGTGAAATTGCTGAAAAGGTAAAGAAACATATTAGGGATAACACATCGCATCATCAATTAAGAGAATCATTGATTCTTGAAATAGGTGATGTAATGTGGTATCTCGCCAATTTAGCAGATGCTATACATGTTGATATGGATTGGATTGCAATTCAAAACATTGAAAAGATTAAGAGCAGAATGAATAGAAATAAAATACAAGGTAATGGTGATAATAGATGAAATTTAATTGCGATGTTAAAGAACTTATGGATGCAATAGAATCAACAACATTAAAGGGTAAATACAAATATGGTGACGGATTAAAATCTAAATCTATTGGTGACTACTGTTATATGAAAATAACTGGTAATGAATTAACACTACATAATTCAGATAATACAACAGCAGTAAGAGTAAAGTTAGAAGTAGATGGTAATGAATCCGGCCAATGCACAGTAGAAATATCTAGAATGATTAAGTATTTGAAGAATATTAAGGGTAGTATTACCTTTACTAAAACCGACCATATTAAGATTAATTCTGGTAATGCTAATGTAAGTTTACCGGTCGTTGTTGTTCACCCTAGTATAGATATGATTACAAAGCACGAAAATAGAATTAAAGATATTGAGTTCGGAACCCCTGAATATTTACCTGCTTGGGGTAAAGTAGAATATGAAGCCGGTATTGGTTTAAATTCTACAAATATTCAACAGACAATGAAAGCAGTTGAAAGTGTAGGTTCTGGTGTATTTAAGTTAGATTTTGATGGAGAATCATTAACTATATCATCATCTAAATTAAATGAATCTTATTCAGAAGTCCTTGAGTTTGGTGAAAAACTATGGGCGGCTTATGGTGAAGAAGCAACAGTAGAAGTTGTGTTGCCATTTCATAATTTTTATGATGGTATTTTTATGATGTATTTGAAGGATGAATGTCCAATTTTGTTCGATGATGGAAAGTGTTCTATTATTCGTGCGCCTTATATGGGGAATTAATATGATAGTTTGTTATACTGATAATGAAAATATTATTCGTCTTAGATGGCGAGATGAAGAAGGTAATAGAAAATCAGAAGATGTTTCTGACTTTAAACCTTATTTCTTTATTAAATCAGATGAAATGGAATATCCTCATTATGTGATTAGGCAGGGTAGAACCAAAGTTGCAGTTCCATATCAATATGAACATGGAGATTGGGTTAATCTTAACGGTCAATCTTTAAAGAAGGTTATAGTAGAAAAATCATATGATATGAGAACTGCTAAATCAAAATGGGAAGATACTTACGAAGCCGATGTTAAATTCCATTATAGATATTGTGTTGATAAATTACATGATATGCCAGAATATAAATTAAAGAAATGGTATTGGGATATGGAATGGTTGCCATCAGAACATGAACATGGTAATGCAATTACTACTATTGTGATGTATGATAACTATACAGAAAAATATACAACTTACGTTTGGTTTCCAGAAGAACGTCTTGTAGAATTTAGTGAAGGTATTAGAGTGTTCAATACTGAACAAGAACTTTTACTGGCTTTTGCTGGCGATATGATGAAGGCTGACCCTGATATGCTTATTGCGTGGTTTGGTCTTAAATTCGATTTACCTAAATTAATAGAAAGAATGGCTCATAATAGTATTGACCCTAGAATATTATCTCCTTATCATGAAGTAAAGGGAGTTGGATTTAGAAATAGTCAATTTACTATTGGTAAAATAGTAAATAATTATGGACCCATACAACAACCTATTCGTGGTCGCATTACTCTAAACTTAGATTTGGCTTTTGAAAGACAATGGAATGATGCTCAAAGAGGAACACTACCTTCTCTTTCATTGGATTATATTTCAACAGAAGTTTTAGGCGAAAAGAAGTTAGTGTCTGAAAAGTTCCCAGATAAAAATGAGTTCTTCTTAAGGGCTTGGTTAGAAGATACAGAAACTTACCTAGATTATGCAAAGAAAGATGTTGAATTAATGGTAAGGATTGATGAAGAAAATTATACTTCCGAAGCAATTTTATCATTACAGCGATTACTAAAAGCACCTTTCGATGCATGTTTCTATGCTAGTAATATGGGAAGTATTTATTTTATGCGAAATGCTTCATGGAAAGCACCAACAGGTAAGAAGGTAGAAAACCGTGTTGAATATGAAGGGGCTATGATTTATGACCCACTTTCCGAAGGAACTAATGGATTACATTTTAATGTGGCCGCTTTTGATTTTGCAGGTCTATATCCTTCTATGATGGTAGCAAGAAACATTAGTTGGGAAACAAAGAGTGTTAATCCTACTGAATTTGGTGTTAATATACTTACACCTAGAGATTTCTCAGAATGTAAACATGAATCTATGTTATTTTACAAAACTGATAAATTAGGATTATTACCTTCCGCAGTTCTAGAATTGAAAGAATTACGGAATGACTATAAGCGTAGGATGAAAGAGGCTTATGTTAAAGAAGACAAAGCAGAATACGCTAAATGGAATAACAATCAAATGGCGGTAAAAAGATTAATGGCTTCATTTTATGGAGTTACTGCTTTTCAAGGGTTTGGTTGGGCAGATGTTGATATTGCGGCATCAATAACTGCTAGTGCTAGAGAAGCAATAAGAGAAGCCGCATTTAAAGCAAAGGAGATGAATTAAAATGGAAAGAATAACACAACATAGTAAATGCATGAGATGTGATAACGAAAAAATGATACTTGAATCGAATACTCAACTACCATATGATGAAAGGGCGTTTTGTTCAGTATGTGGTCATACTGAAATTAGATATGCCTTTGGTGGGTTTATTTTCAACAGTGCAATAATACCTATTAATTCACCTTTTCTTCTAGCATTTGAAGAATATATAAATACAGATGAAAGTATAGAAAAGGTAAAAGCATATGTAGAATTATTACAAATGCAAGAATTAGAAGCAAATAAATCAGAAGAGGAATAACTATGGATGTAGTTTACGGACATACTGATTCTATTTATGTAAAGATTGATTCCGTAGAACAGGCACAGGAAATTGTAGAAGAAATTAACGAACACGTTAAAACTAAATTTCCTAATGTATTAGGTTTAACAGAACATCCAGTATCTTTAGAGTTTGAAAAGTATTATCAAACATTAGGTGTTGGCACAACTAAGAATAGAAACGCTGGTTTAATTTCTTGGAAAGATGGTAATTGGTTAAAGGAACCAGAATTTATCATGACTGGGTTTACTGCTAAAAGAGTATCTATTACTCCATTAGCAAAAAGAACACAACTAGATGTATTAAGAATGTGGGTAGAAAATAAACCTAAATCAGAAATAGTATCTTATTGTCGTTCTATTTATAATGATGTTCTAAAGGGTAATATTGAACTTAACGATATTACTATGAGAACTAGATATAGACCAGAAAGATTCACAATGAAATGTAATGGTAATATTGCTAACGGTTGGAATACCAAAAAATGTAAAAAAACAATTACTTATGATGAAGCAATTAAATTATCTGATTTACAAAATAATGGCGCAAAATTAAGATGCCCTGATTGTGATAGTAGTTATTGGACTACATTGGAAGGTAAAAGGCTTTCATTAGGAAGTGCAACAGAAGGTGCGGTAATACATGATATTCTTAACTCTAATAATAAAATTACTGACTCATTTCTTTACCTCAAAATAAGAAATTCAAATATTGTTTTTACCAATCCTTTGAATGGTTTACCTAGAGAAGCAAAGTATATTGCATTTAAAACCATTGATGAATTACCAGAATATGAACCTGATTGGGCGCATTATGCTGAATCAGTAGTTAAGAAATCTGAACCAATATTCAGAGCAATGGAATGGGATATAACAGAAATAAAATTAGATGATAAACAAAGAAGTTTGGATGAGTGGTTTTAATGAAATGGTATGAGAAGTTTACATCAAAAGAAAAAATCAACAACAAAGAAGAAGAAAAAATTAAAGCATTGGAAGAAAGAATAAATAAACTAAATGCTAGAATTGTGCATATGGAACAGTTCATAAATAAATTAAAGGAAGTGTTAAAATGAAAGAATATACATATCAATGGAATGCAAATTGGGCAGATGACCCAGAAAAGCCGGTTTTGAAGATTACTAAATCTTCTTTAGGAACATATAACTGGTGTCCTAAGAAATACGAATATAATTATATTCAGAGATTGCCTCAAGACCAAACAGAAGTTATGATTAAAGGAAGTATTATTCATAATAGTCGTGAAGATTTCTTTAAGAAGTTTGATGTAGAAATGGCAAAAGAAAAGACACCAGATGAATTATTAATGTATTGCACTACGCTTCACCCTATTGATGAATATCATGATATGTATGAAGTAATGGCGGCATTTGAAACACAACGATTCTTGGATGCTAAGGAGCAAGACACATTAGATACATTTTTACCCGTTGGTAATGAGGTTGTATTAGATGCTGAAATTGTAGTGCCTAGAAATGTATCTAAGAAATACCCATTACAACGAGATTATACTGTTCATTTACAAGGTATTATTGATAGGGTATTCCAAGAAGGTTCTTTCTATATGCCAATGGAATTAAAAACTGGTGGATGGAAAGATAGTAAAAGAACTGATATGCGTAAAGAAATGGCATATTATAAATTACTATACGAATCTGCTACTGATGAAGAATTGATTTCTAAGGGATTAGACCCTAATATTGATTTCAAGTATTGGGCATGGTATTATCCCGCATCAAATCATCTTACTGTTGAACCTTGTAAAAAGCGAAGCACAACCGCAGTATGGGATTCTATTGCTAAATTAATCAATGCTTATGAAAATGAGTTATTTGCTACTAAATTTTATGCACCTACATGTGGACAGTATTGTTCATATTTTGGTATATGTGAGGGGGTGACTGATAATTGGCTCTAATAGACAATAAAATAAATGAATACTTAACAGAAAAAACTTGGACTTTTGCAGAGATTCAAGATATTGAAAGAACTGTAACTAACATTTCTGATTCAATATATGAAACAATGAAACCAAAAGACAAGTTAGATTTAGTATGGGACACCATAGTAAATAATGCAGATGGTGAAGAGTTTAGTAGAATTTTTATAAAACAAGTAAAATACCAAATTAAGGCGATAGTGGCCGAAGGTATTAAGAACCATTTGCAGAGTGCAGTAATTACATTCCCGAAGGAGAGTGATGCTGATGAAAAACCTAAGCAAAATAAATGATATTAATTCAAGTATGAATAGTTGGGATAATGATGAAGTTTCCGAGAGAAGTATGGGCTGGTAGTCATATTAAAAATGCACCACAATTTAAACGATTAATTGTGCGTTCAAAGGATGAATATGTTAATTGGGTCAAGATGTATAACACTAGAATGAATTGCTATACTAGTGTTTATGATTTTGATAAGTTTCATATTAATTCTAAAGTAGATAGTTCTGTTGTTTTAGACAGAGCATTTTTAGATTTTGATTCACATGATAGGCCGTTAGAAGAATCGTTTTTAGATGTTAAAGAAACTGCTAGATATTTTTATGAAAATGATTATGTATTTAAAATGTATTTTAGTGGTAAGGGTTTTCATATGTTTGTTTACGGTGATGTAGCAAATGATATTAGACAAATTCAATCTTTCTATCAACATTTAGTTAATCATTTGATTGATTATAGAAAGAATAATAACCACGATGAACGACCCACTTTAGATAGTAGTGGAATACAAACTAATAGATTAAGAAGGATTCCTAATACAATGAATCTAAGTAGTGATTCTAAATTAGGAGATGAACAAAATCCTATTCCATTTTATTGTATTCCTTTGGTTATGTCTGATATGATTAGAGATTTAGGTGCTATTTTATATGATGCATTATCCCCTAGAGGAATTAAAAATAATATTGGAAATACTTTGGTTAAATGGCCAGTAGTAACTACGGTAGAAGCGGCAGATGTAGAAGTAGAAATACCTAAATCAGTAGGAAAGATTCCTTTATTACCTTGTATTCATAACGCTATTATGGTAGAAAATCCTAGTCATGAGGCAAGAGTGTATCTTATTCAATGGTATAGAGATATATTAACGATGGGTGAACGTATTATACCATTTGAGAAACAGAAAGAAATTACCCAAATTATTATGGGTGAAATAGAATCAATCGCCGAACAAGATAGTGTTTGGTTAGATTGGGATAAATACACTACTCTTAAATATGTAAGAGGAATAGTAAACGGTGGTTACAATGCTCCCGGTTGTAAAACGAAATTAATCCCACAAGGATATTGTATTGGAAAATGTTGGAGGTATGCAGAATGAGACAAACAAAATTAACAGAATTTGGATTTAGAATAATTAGACAAAGAACATTAGATGAATTTGGATTTATATTTGAATAAGGAAGTGAATAAGATGACTGATAAAGATAATGGTAAAAAAGATTGGAAAGACGTAATGGACAATTTAGATAAACAGCGAAGTAAAGATGAATATAATAAGTCACATAATCGCAAATCTAAAAAGAGTTTTGGTTCAAGACATAAAGGAACACCTAAAGGAACTTGTATTATGTGTGGAAGAAGAGTTTCTCCATATACTAGAATAGTAGAACCAATGACTAATCTTACTTATTGTAAAACATGTGCAAAAAGGAGAGGAATTAAATGATTACTATTGATGACCGTGAAAAATCAGCATTAAAGGAATATGTTATTTCTGAGGCTACTAGATTAAATATGCCTTATAAAATAGAACGATTAAAGGTAGGGGATTATGTTCACGGTGAGTGTTGTTTTGAAGCAAAATCAACACATGATTTCTTGGCTTCTGCAATTAGTGGAAGGATTTGGAACCAAATAGATAATATGGATAGAAATTATCAAAACAATGTAGTTATTATTTATGGTGAAATGAAGGATGCCTTGACTTATACTCAACATTCATTCAGTAAGATGCCAGAAAGAAATAGGCAAATTATGTTGAGAACTAAATTTTATGGTGCTATGGGTGCTATGGTTTTAGATTATGATGTAAAACCGTTTTGGGTTCCTAATGTAGAAGAAGCGGCTAGAATAATAACTAGTATTTGTAAAATGAGTAAAGTAGAAAGAGTAATTAAATCACCAAAAATAATTAAAACTCTAACATCTACTGATATGAGAGTAGATATACTTTCAACTATTAAGGGAGTAAGTCCTGCAAAGGCAAAACTATTATTAGAAACATTTGGTTCTATAATGGAAATTGGTGAAGCAACAAAAGAAGAAATTGCTAGTTTACCTAAATTTGGTAATACAGTAGCAGAAAGAATAATTAACGCATTAAATACAGAAGAGAAGGTGAGAATATGAGTGAAGAATATGATGATGATTTATATTACTATGAAGAAGTTTATGAAGATAAACCTGTTGAAGAAAGTAAATTACCGGCAATTGTAGAGGATTGGGTTAAATCAGCGACAGAGGTTTCTAAGAAAAATCCTGTTCCTGCAACAATGTTATTCTACAATATTCTAGGTGATATAGTAAAAGATATGGTAGCATTACCAGTCGGTAGAAGTATTGAAGATTGTAGAATACATGTTCTTTGGCTTCAAACTTCAGGTTCAGGTAAATCAGAAATGTATAACTTTGTAGGGCCAGTTGTTAAAAGGCTTTATGAGATTATGGAAGAAACTCAAGGTAAGAGGTATGATATATTTGATTTAGATGACTATACTGATGGAACTTTGATTGGTTCATTTAAGCCTGTTGAAATAGAAGAGACAGATGACGATGGCAATATTCGTAGAGAAAAGAGAATGGAACAAGTTAATGGAGCATTACACGGTCAAGGTTTGGCTTATTGGGATGAGTTTGAATATTCTGGAGTATTTAGTCAATCACAACATAAGCAAAATGTAATTGTTTATTTGAATACTTTTATGAATAGTTTGCATGGACAAAATTGGCAAATTAAAAAGAAACTTACTCATTCAGAAAACACTTTGGTTTGTGAATGTAGAAGAAGTTCTTATGCTACTTCTTATATTCCACATAATCTTTCTACTCTAATTGCAGAAAAGGGAGTATTACAAAGAATGTTAATATTCGTTAGAGAAGTAGATGAAAAAGAAATTAGAGAAATGCGTGAAATGGTTATTAGGTCAATGGGTGTTATTAGTGATAGAGCAACTCCTGTTGAAAAGTATGCTTTAGCATTCAATTCTATTTATACAGAAGTATTAGAAAGATTTAACGAAGTAAATGAAGACCCATTACAAACTTTAGAATATCCAAATGAAGTGAGAGAAGTTATCTTACAACAATATTATCAGATGGAAGAGTTTATTCATAATGCTAGACCAGAAGTTAAACACGCCGCTAAGAGTTTTATTTCTAGATTATTAGTTATGATGTTTAGATTATCTGCTCTAAATTGTATTGCAGAAGCACCTAGCATAAGTGACGAAAAGGCAAAATGGGTTGTTAAACCACGAAATGCGCTTCAAGCGGCAAGAATTGTGCGGCAGAGTTATATGTCGCTTGTATCATGGCTAGACGAAGCACTTAAGCAGGAACATAGGTCAGTTGTTGAGAAAACACAGGTTGCTAAGTTTAAAACTATTTATCATGGTATGAATAAGGATGATGAAGGTTTTGCTCACAAAAAACTTCTATTAGATACTTTGAGGAAAGAAACCGGAAAAGGACAAGCAACCATTTATCGTTGGTGGAACGAAGAAGCATCAAAACACTTTGAAGAAAAGAGAATTGGTAAAAGTTATTATGTTAGATTAGAGGTGACAGAATGAAGTGGGAAAATAAATATATTGTATTTGACGCAATAGATGGGCCTAAAGTTATTCAAGAAAGTTTAGATACTTTTGGGGATGAAGGTTGGGAATTAGCAACAATGATTACAGTAGCCGGTGAAAAGATTGTAGCATTCCTTAAACGTAGGCATGGTATTGTCGAAGAAAAAGTTGATGATAAAGCAGAAAAATTAGCGAAGTTATGGGGCAATGATGGGAAATGAGTGTTCTAGCCATTGATATAGAGACAAAGAATATGTCTCATGAAATCGGTGGTTGGAATAATACTCATATGTTTCAAGTATCTACTGTTGCTACTTGGGATGGAAATAAAGGTGTTGTTTATGTTGATGAACCCGTTGATTGTTTTGCTAAAACTGGAATAGAAGTTAAACCTCTTTCAGTTCTTAAATATGATTTAGATGAACATTATGAA
>Ga0209232_1001726_pt1 | contig 11466 bp, 22 predicted proteins | sample ETNvirenome_2_60_FD_184066 | JGI IMG/M metagenome (GOLD analysis project Ga0209232, IMG submission 184066) | Marine viral communities from the Pacific Ocean - ETNP_2_60 (SPAdes) (version 2) | ecosystem: Environmental > Aquatic > Marine > Oceanic | place: Pacific Ocean | collected 2013-06-22
TGATGAGGGCTTTATGCTTCCTGAGGGTGGCTTACTTAGTTATTCCTACAAGGGTTCTACTACCGAGAAAGTATATGAAGATGTCTATAAAGAAAGCGATAAGCAAGATGCTAATACTGATGGCGGAGACAATACATCTGATAGCGAAGATGATGAAAGAAAATCTTTATCTAAAAGAATGTGGGGCGAAGTCATAGATGCAGTCATTGAAGAAGTTGAGGGCGTATCTAACGAAGAACAAATAGAAAAGTTAGAACAAGAAATAAACGCTAAAGTCATTGATGCAACGCAAGTATCTAAGACTATGGGTAGAGGTGGAGATGCTTTTAAATCTATTATGGATATGGTTAGAACGCAGTCTGTATCTTGGGAAGAAGTGTTAGGTAATTTAATATTAGATAAGACTACTTCCAACGATTATAACTTTAATAATCCTAACAGAAGATATGTATATCAAGATATGTACTTACCATCTGTTGAGAAAAAGCCTAACCCTAAAGGTGTGATTGCTCTTGATATTAGCGGGAGTGTAAATAAAGAAACTATGGCTATGATGCAAGATGCAGTGAACAACATTGTTCCTGTTGCTAACTTTGAAGAACTAACAATTCTTTATTGTGATGATTGCATAAGACAAGTTGATACATTTCATGGTGGAGAAGAAGTTGAGTTGGATTATATCTGTGGTGGCGGAACAGACTTTGAGCCTGTATTCAAATATATAGATAAGGAACTTGATAACGAAGTTGCTTTTCTTGTTTACCTAACTGATGGTTGGTGTTGGGATATACCTAGTGAGCCTGAATATCCTGTGATATGGGCGACAACGGACACTGACCATTACTTTAAGGATAAATTTGGAGAGGTTGTTTATGTTGAATAACCTATTTATTAACACATTAATATTTATAAATAAGGAGTGAGTATGAAAAATAAGTATTTAATAATTAGCAAAAGAAATGGAGACTTAGGTATTAACAAAGATGGATTTGTTGAATATCAAAATTTTTCTGATGAACCATTAGTTATGGTGGTTGAAGAAGAAACTCCATTTACAAAACAAGATGCGTTTAATCAGTTTGCATCTATGGTAGAAATTACAGAAGAAAGAAAATTAGATATTAACCATTTTAATATTTTCAGTGGGGCTGACATTGATGATATTAAATATTACTGGGGGGCTTAGAATGAATAAGAAAGAATATGCTAATTATGTTTCAGAACAAGTTGCAAAACAAATAAAAGATGATGAAGAAAAAGGTTTTGTAATGGTACATAGTTTTGGACAATTAAAATTTCCATTACAAGATAAAGATAATTCTGTTATGTATCATAGTTTTGGAACTTTAAAAGATATGGGGGGCTTAGAATGAATAAGAAAGAACTAAAAAAAGTAGCAGACAATTTTGCTATGGAAAGAGAACAAGAGCAGTTGGAATATCCTGTTGAGGATTATTCCGCAGACAAAGTTATTCTTTATCACGGAACTAATACAGATAACCTTGATAAGATACTTGAAGATGGGTTGTGTCCTAGAGGAAACAACAAGGGTAATTGGGAACATACCATACGCAGTAGAAATGATATGGTGTATCTCACGAACTCTTACGCAGTTTACTTTGCTATGTGTTCAATACCTGAAGATAGCAAGGCAAATCCTGTAGTCCTAGAAGTAGAGGTTGATACAAAAAGTCTTTACCCTGATGAAGATTTTATGGAACAAGCTACAAGAAATAGTGCTATGTGGCAAGATTATTTTATGTCTATTGGACATGAAGATATGACAGCTAGAACTGAATACTTTAGAGATAACATATCTGAATTTCAAGATGACTATACTAACAGTTTAAAGTATCTAGGTAATGCCTGTTATCTTGGGGAGATTAAACCTGAAAGCATCAAAAGATATTCTGTCTTAGATGTTGGTAAAGTTTGGGAACATTCTGACCCGACAATAACTTTAATGAATTATAAAATTTTAGGTAGCAAATATAGAAAGCTATCCAAAAAAACTATGTGGGAAAAACCCCTATCTATTAACGAAGTAATATTTAATAAGGAGTAAGTATGAAAACAATAGAATCAAAAAGATTTGGTGTTTGGGAACTAAGACAAAATGGCATTGAACAACATGGATTAAAGTTTAAAGAGTTGGTTAATAAAATTATGGACATGGGTAAGCATAAGGGTATTACTAAAAAACAAGCCATTGAATATGTGAACGATATGAAAAATGCGGAGTGTTGGTATTCTAAATGTGATAAATATAAAGTTGTTAAAAAGACTATTCATTATCAAAAAGATAATCCAAATAATTTAGTGCATGATAAATCTCTTGATGGCTCTTATCATTTGAGTATTAGAATTAATATGGGTAAAGATTATTTATGTGATTGGAGAGATTTTCAAGAAATAAAAAATGATTTAGTTGGAAAAGAGTATTGTGCTGTAGAAATATATCCGCCTGAATCAAGAGTTCACGATACAGATAATGTATTTCATCTTTGGGTATTTCCAAAAGGTTTAGACATTCCTATTGGTTGGACAAAGCGAGATACTACATATCACGAATCCCCATTTCAAAGAAGTAAAGAACATTAAGACTTAATCTAAGATGGGGGTAATTTAGGAGATGCTAGACCCTTAACTACCCCTAAACTATTTAACCAGTGGCTTCTAAGGAAGTCATTTTCTAATAAAACATACTAAAAAGGAGTAAATATATGTTTCATTTATATAATAACAACGAACTTTTGCAAGAGATGATTGAATCTAATATGCAGACTTGTAATCAAATTTATACGCAAATAGATAGAACACCTAAAGAAAAAAGTGATGCTGACTTTATGTTAGTTAAATCATTTAATACTTTAGTTGAAGTAAATCAAAAGGCTTTAGATGTTTTGTATCCTGAAAGACACAAGAACGGAGACTTACCTAAACCTAAACACTTGGTATTCAAGCAGACACATACTGATAACGAAGATGTCGTTGAGATAGTAGAAGTAGAAGCTGAAACTTTAAAACAAGAATTTAACTGGGAGAAGTAATGGAAAAATTAAAACAAGGTCAAGAAATTTATTATAAAGATTGGCAAAACAATGACAGACTAATACCCGCTTATGTACTTAGATGTAAAAGAGTTTGGTGTACTGTTGCTATGCTTAAAGGTAAAAGTCTAAATGATTGGGAAACTTGGGAAGTAGAAATAGAAGATTGCATACCAACAAATGATTTCAGTATTGGCAAAAGACATGAGTTCTTTGGACATATGATTGAATGGAAAAATGGAGTGAAAAGTAAACATGGAATATAAATACCCTATTGAAACTCATAACAGCGTGGGATTTAAAAATACATCTGACTTTAATAACGAAGCTTTTAATGATTATCTACATCACGATAGACAAAGTAATAGAAGTGGATTTTTAACTTGCAGTTATGATGAGTTGAAAAACCTTTTAGGTAATCCAATAAAACTATCAGCTAGTTTTATGTATCCTGATACTCTTAAAAAAATGAGAAAACTTAGTTGGCAAGATGATAATTATTTTCACTATCAAACAAGAGGTAAAGATTATTTTTTATCTGATGTGATTTGGTTTGTTAATCTTACTGACTATAAATACAAAGGCAGAAAAAATGCTGACTGGTTTACTATAAGAAACTTTGGTAATGGTATGAACATGGAAAGATTTTTAAAGAAAAATCATGCAAGGTATTCTCAAATTAGTTCAATAATGAATGATACTTTTGAAGATAAAGTAAAGTATCTTAAAAATTATTATTCTAGGTATGCATCTGACAGCAAAACTTATGACAATGGATTTAATTCAGCTTCCATATGGTTAGACAAAATTATAAAAGACTTAGATGCTTTTGGTTTATGTAGATACAGTCCTATTAAACCTAAAGACAATATTAACTGGTTAATATCTAAGTATGTATATCATGGAGACCAAACTTATAGAGAGATGAGTGATACACAACAGATATTAAATTATTACTTAGAGGAGAATAGAACATGAGTAATCAACACAACGAACAAGCATTTGAAAACATAATGCAAGAATTAGAACAGCTAGACAGAAAAAACATGATTGAAGATGATGTGCAAAGTATAGCTAGAGCCTATGGATTGCATGAAGATGATGATAGAGATGAAATATTATTTCATATCGCAGAAAGATTATATGAACAAGAGGTTCATGTAGATAAACATTTACCATAAATTTATAAGGAGTAAAAATGAATAAAGAAAACTTAATAATAAAAGTAAAAAAAGATATAGCGGAAGCTGAAGTCTTGCTAAAAGAAGCAAGAGATGAACTAAAAAAACAACAAGACACTTTGTTTTGTTTAAAAGCAGAGTGGATAAAATTAAAGGAGTGTATAAATGACAGCCTTTAAAAGACCAATAGTAAGTAAGAACTACTTTACAATTCGTATGCCTGATGATTTGCGAAAGCAAATACAAGCTGAAGCTGATAAGAATTATAGAAGTTTATCTTCGCAAATAATCTTTATGCTTCAACGACAGATTGAACAGCATAATGACAAGTAGTTTTTGCGTTATCTAAATTAGAATGATACAAGCGATTTGATATTTGGTGTAGCCCCCTTTTTAAGAGAGCCATATCAGATTGCTTGTTGATTTCTTTATTATCACTAATCACTTTAATAACAAAATGACCGATATGTTTTTTATCTTTTCTAAACATATTGGTTATTTGTTTTAATCTCATTGACTTTAGTAATCTGTAAGAGGATTGCTTTTCATCACTAGACCTACCCGCAAGAGACAAATTAACCCCACCCTGTCCTAATATCCCTGACTTAAAACATACATACAAAACAAATTGACCCGCATGATATTCTTTATCATCTATTAACGAGTTAATATATAACTTATCTATGATATTTTCTGTGGTGTTTCTACATCTAAGATACTTTGTACCTAAATCTTCTATCACAAAAGTTCCGTGTTGATGCAGAAACTTATTGCCTAAGTCAGTCGATTTAAAAGTCAAAGTCGTACCTTTCATCAAAGTTAATCTGTGTCATATCAGAATATACCCCCGTTGGTACATCATAGTCTAACATGGTTTGCCCTTGTTTACCTATCCATTTAAACCTACACTTCCAACAGTTTACAGATACCATATTATTTTCCTCTCTGTGAACTGTGATACCCACATCAGCTTTAGAAAACCACGAAGCAGAACCGCTAATATTATATCCAGTTGGTACTGGTATATTGCCTTTGCTATCGGGATAAAGTTTCATTGGGTGTGCTACAAAAAATACATGGACATCATGTGCTTTTGCATACTGGGAAACTTTAGTAAGCATACGGGATATGCTGTCAGTTTCGCTAAAGCTTCTATCCATATCAATATAGTTGTACGGGTCGATTACAATACCCCTACAGCCCATCTGTCTTACAGCCCCTATACCTTTCTCTATGATACTATCTATCGTAGGATTTTCCCCGCCTGTAAAATCAATAAACAAAAAATGTTCTTCAACAAATCTAAGTGCGTTGTCTCTTTCATCTTCTGTCATGCGTTGAGTTGAACCGCTAAAGAAAGATTTACCCACATACTTTTCTACAAGCTTTGCAATATGCAAGTCGGGTGGATTTTCAAAACTACAGATAGCAAACTTCCAATCTTCATTTCTTGCTAAGTTAATCATAAGTTGGTCTATGAACTCTGACTTGCCTGAACTGGGGATACCTGTGATGATACTCAGTTGCCCCCCCGCAATTCTAAATAACTCATCTACATTATTAAAACCTGTGGATATGCCTGTCATAAAACCCTTATCGTACAATTCGACAACACTGTTCTCATAATGACTGCTCTTATACAAAGAGGAGAGAGGATATGGCTTGGCATTGTTTACAGCTTTTTGCAGTTTCTCTTTCCCCCCTTTTAACAAACATTCATTTGCATCTTTGTATTCATGGGGTATTTCAGCTAGGAACACTTTATTTTTTCCAATTCTTCTAGCTAATTCTTCTGTCAAAGCTTTCCCGCTTTCATCATTATCACAACATAAAACAATTTTTTTAATAGCGTCTAACTTTTCTGCTACTTCCCACACATAACTAAACTTCTTATCTTCTTCAGGAGATATTTTATTATTAGATACTTTCATAACAGCACCATTGGGTACTGATACAGCACAATCTATACCCGCTTCATACAGTGCAAGTGCATCTAACTCTCCCTCACAAATAACTATTAAGTCGTTAATATTTAATTTATCAAATCCAAATAAACTTCTTGAAGCCCCATCTTGGGTAAAACTTTTTCCATCTATGCTACGCCATTTAACGGCTTGTAGTTTGCCGTTCACATGATAGGGAAAGCCTATCGCTTCCTTAGTGCCTACCCCATTAAACCCTCTTTCTTCCCATAAAATCCCATATTTTTTTGCAGTATCCTCTGAAATGCCCCTAGATTTAAGGAATTGTTTTTGTGTTTGTTTTATTTCTGTTCCGCCTACTGCTGTGTTTTTTACTTCGGGTTCTTTTAATACAGCTATAGGTTTTGTTTTTTTTGATGTGAAGTTAGTTGGTTGTTTGTTCATGTTTACTGCCCCTTGTAGTTGGCAGTGCCAACAATAATATAAAATTTTATCCCCATCTCTTGTAAGAGAGAGGGTCTTTTCATGTTTCTTTTTTCGCATATGACTACAAGATGGACAGACTAACCTTTTGTTTTGTCCATCATCTAAGTATTCATCATTGATAATGTGTTCTTGGATTTGCATACTTACTCCTTTTAGGTTTATACTATTTATTCTAGTGAATAACTAATATTAAATATATAGTGTATTACTAATCTAGTAATATACTACTCATTCAAATTTTCTCTTTGCCAAACAGTAGCTGATATAGAGGAAATAATATCTTCAGATAATTTCTTTTTGTTGTTGGTGTTTAATAAACCTAATAAAGATTGTCTTATTGTATATGCTTGAATACCAACAATACTGCAAACTTCAATAAATTCTTTTGATGTAATCCAATCAACAGCATCTTCATATTTACTTTTATTATTACTGGCAATATCTCTGATGGCTTGGATAATCACTGATAGATAAATTTCTTTTAGTTTATTCATAAAAAAATAATTTTAAATTCATATTGTATTTAATAATAAAATTCATATAATAACAAGTAGTAAGTAAATAAATTGAGGATTTAATTTTATGCAATATAAAATCGAAGATAACATTCCCATACCATCTATAACTAGAAAGCCTAGAGACAACGCATTGTTAAACGCATTATCTAGCCTAGAAGTTGGACAGTCTTTTGTTATACCTATACCTGAAGATGGAACTACTGAAGTTCATAAGGTTAGAAACAAGCTGAACTATACAAAACTAAAGCTTCCAAAAGATTTTGAATTTACTACAAGAGAAATAGGTTTAGGTATTAGGGTATGGCGAACACAATAACCAACAAATATAATTTACCACAGACTTTAGTAAACCTTGCTGAAAGCAGAGATTATTCTAGGGGCAATTCACATAGAAGTATTACCCAATTAATTGATGCCCCGCAAATATCAGTACTAAGAATGATTAACGAGAACAGAATTACTGAAGATGTGGTTGATACTTTTTGGGCTAATCTTGGTTCGGCATTACATCACATTACAGAGAAAGGGGCAGATGATAAACACTTAGTTGAAGAAAGATTGTTTGTAGATGTAGAGGACTGGACTATATCAGGGGCGATAGATGTACAGAGACTAGAAGATGATAACTCTATTACGATTATGGACTATAAGTTTACGAGTGTTTGGGCTGTAAGAAATCCTAAGTTGGACTGGGAACGACAATTAAATTGCTATGCTTATTTAGTAGAAGCAAATAAAAAAGTAAAGATTAAAGAATTACAAATCATTTGTTTCTTACGAGACTGGAATAGAAACAACGCTAAAAGAGATATGAATTACCCACAACAGCAGATAGTAGTTGTGCCTATAAAACTATGGGATTTTGAAGAACGAAGTAAGTATGTAGCTGATAGGGTTAGAACGCATCAAGAAGCCCTACAAGACTACATGAATGGAAAAGACATGGCAGAGTGTACCTTTGAGGAAATGTGGAAAAGAGAGGACACATACGCAGTTAAGAAAAAGAAAAACAAAAGGGCATTAAAAGTGTTTGAGATTGAAACAGATGCGAAAGAGTTTGCAAAAGAAAAGGGAGAGGAGTACGAAGTAGAGTTTAGAGAGGGAGTTGCTGTTAGATGTGAGGATAACTATTGCAAAGTTAATCAATGGTGTCCTCAATATCAACAAGTATTAAAGGGTTAATATTTATGGTAAATGAAATAGAAAGAAAGATTTTAGGTTTTATGCAGTTGCTATCAAAAGAAAACTTACCGCACATAAAAGTTGTGATGGAAGATGATAGGACTGTATCAATACAAGATTATTCAAATGTGATTGTGAGAACAACACAGATGAGTTTTGACCAGTTTGTATCTACTGATACGAAACTTTTAATTCAAATAGCGAGGAGTATGCAAAATGAAAAAAGAAGTTGAACCAGTTGTTAAGTCTGAAAACGATTTAACTTTTAAAGAAATATGGGATACATTGAGTGCGATTGATGTATCTGAATATACAGAGCAAAAGATGAACTTAACTTATTTATCTTGGGCTAGAGCAGTAATGCTTGTGTCTAATGTGTATGAGATGAAGTATAAGTTCTGTGATATTGATGGACTGCCTTATAGATTGTTGCCTGATGGTAGTGCTGAAGTTATTACCGAAATAACTATAGGTAAACATACAAGACAAATGGCTTTACCTATCATGGATTATAAAAACAATCCTGTGAAAGATATAGATGCAAGACAGTTGAATGACAATCGCATGAGATGTCTTGTTAAAAACTTAGCCATGTTTGGTTTAGGTATGAGTGTCTTTGCACAATGGGATAATCATTTACCATCTGAAGAAAAAGATGAGAAGCCTGAAGTTAAAGATAAACATGATGAAGCTTGGGCTAAGTTGTTTGCTGAAAGCATGGAACTATTAATCAAGAAATCTAAAACAGTTAGTGATTTAACAAGCCTATACACTAACGATACTAACAAACCACAGTTTAATATTTTAAAAGAAAGATACGCAGATATATCTGATGAGATATTAAATAAATTTAAACTAAAGAAAACAGAACTAGAAAATAAGGAGAACTAATATGTCTGATTTTAGAAATGAAAAACCAAAACAAGTTTGCTACATCTACAAGAATGGATTTAAGAGCAACGATAAACAGCCTGACTTTAAATCAACAATAAAGATTACACCTGACTTCTTACAGCAGATGGTAAATTTTATTAAGAATGATGGTAGGGTTGAAAAGGGAGTTGATATTTCAGTTGCCATGTGGAACAGAATATCAAACAACGAAAAGAAAACTGAATACTATTACACTGTTCTTGAAATAGATGATTACCAATTAAAAAAAGAAATGGCATCTCAACAAGCAATAGATAGTGTTAATGCAGAAAGCAGTGATAAGTTTGAAGATGATGAGCAAATCCCGTTCTAGCATAGACAGAAAAAAAATACCTAAACACCTTAGACATTTATCCGATAAGGTATTAAAAGCATTGTTCTATTTATTTAGGGGTAAGTTTTAATGTCTAAGGGTAGTAGGGATAGAACTAAAGATAGAGATAAGTTTAATGAAAACTTTGATAAGATTTTTGGTAGAAAAAAAATAGACATAACCAAACTAAAAAATGTATGGGAAGAAACATCTTCTAAAAAATGTGTTAGTTGTGATAAGAAATATCCTAGTGATTACTTTCCAACAAAACAAAAAGCATACAAAGTTTCTAGGTTAGATATTTGTAAGGAATGTTATAAAAAATAATGACAGAAAGAACAAGAGATAAAAGATACTTAGCTTATGTCAGAAGAAGCGGTTGTTTAGTTTGTGGCAAAAAAGAAGTTGATGCACACCACCTAAGACATTCACAGCCTAGAGGTTGGGGATTAAAAAGTGGCGACCAGTGGGCAGTGCCTTTGTGCAGAGAACATCACATGGATTGTCATAGAACTGGTAAAGAAGCTAGATGGTGGGCTATGCATGGTATAGATGCTATTGCATGGGCTGAAATGAATTACATGGTATATGGAGAATATACAAGTCAAGAGGAGAATGAAGAAGATGATGATTGATATTTTAATTTTAGCGGTTGTGTTCGTAGGATTAACGACAATCGCTGTAGTGTGGTGGAATAAAATTAAATAATGATAGCTGATATTCTAACAGTGTTAATGTATTTAGGTGGTATATATATTGTGGCAACAATGATGTACTTAATTATTAAAGATGAAATAGACAAGAGGTAGTATGAATATTAATGTTTTAGAAAAAGAAATAGTTAAAGCTATTGAAGTAGAAAAAGAATTAGCTTTTCTTTTAGTTAGTAAGCAAAAAGAAAAAGCTATGGAAGATAACTTTACAAATTTAAAAAGTTTTGTCAGAGGATTGTTTGAAGAATACAGAGGAGATAAATAATGGATTATGAAAATCAAATGAAAAGAGCAACGATTAATTTTGAAGCTGTCAAACTTACCATGCGACAAGACAAGCATGGATTTATATTAACGCTATCAGTACACCCTGATGATGTTCCTGAAAGTTTATTTAGGGATTGGGTTGGCTCTAGGTATCAAGTTGCTATGGTTCAATTAGATGATAATGAAGAACCTATAGTGCCAAAAGAAAAGACAGAGGGCGAAAGAGCAGTAGCGAGAGCAGGTTTAATGTGTAAAGATACTGACTTTCAGGATTTTGTTGCACAGAGATGCGGATTTCAGCAAGGAGTTTCTACTGAATTTGGCGAAAAAGAGACATCTGTATATGTAAGAGACTACATTGGAGTTGAAAGTAGAAAAGAATTAATGGACAACAAGGAAGCTAGAGAGAAGCTTCGTGAACTCATAGACCAATTCAGCGAAGAATGGGCGTAGAGGAGAAACCTACTAACAAAGAAAGATGGTGGGCTTGGCACAAAAAGAATCCTAAAGTGTGGGTATTGTTTCAGAAGTTTACCTTTGAAGCTATCCGTTCAGGTAGGAAACATTACTCTCACTGGGCTGTCATGCAACGCATTAGATGGGAAACAGATGTCAACACTAAGGGCGATTGCTTCAAAATATCCAACGACTTTATCTGCTACTATGCAAGATACTTTATTCACACCTATCCACAACACGGAGACTTCTTTAGAATTAGACCTTTAAAAGAAGAAAAATAAACCAGCAAAATTTCTCAGCGTCCACCCCAAAAATAAAAACAAAAAAACAAAACCCCGTAAATACGGGGCTGTAAGCTATGCGATAAAAAAAATTCTTAATCCTTCGCAGACTTTATAGCTCAAACAAATATTAACGCTTTAATATTTATCTTACTACAGCT
>Ga0209232_1001727_pt1 | contig 11466 bp, 16 predicted proteins | sample ETNvirenome_2_60_FD_184066 | JGI IMG/M metagenome (GOLD analysis project Ga0209232, IMG submission 184066) | Marine viral communities from the Pacific Ocean - ETNP_2_60 (SPAdes) (version 2) | ecosystem: Environmental > Aquatic > Marine > Oceanic | place: Pacific Ocean | collected 2013-06-22
TATGATGAAATGGATATTAAAATATCTGAAAAAATGAAAGAATTAAATATTGAAGAAGAAGATATTCGTTCAATTTATGAAATATAAAGAAAGTGAGGTCAAATTATGAGTGATACAGTAATAAATCTACAAGATTTTAAAGATGGTGTAGCAGATGGTCTATTAGAAGGTAATAGAAAAGATGGTAGATTATCTCATTACTACAAACAAGGCTATGACTTTGGACTTTATTTATATAACGAACAATTAGAAGACGAAGAGGAGGTTAATTTATGAATTATGTTAATGATGCAGAAAAAAAATCTGAGTATGGTGAATTAGGTAACATACCAGATTATGAAAAGGCTTATCATATATTAATGGAACATTTTGATAGTTTGCCAGATGATGTCAAAGAAGATGTTCACGAAAAATTAAATGAATTATGTTTATAGAAAAGGAGGTTAGATATGAGTAAGAAGTTAACTCTTGAAGAAATTAAAAGTCGAATAGACGACATTGAAGGGAGATATTACAAAGGTTGGAGTAACTCTGAAGAATGGTGGAGAATTACAGGAGATGTTGATCCGACAGACCGAAGGCTTTGGACTTTCTATCACGGACTAAAAAACAAAAGAGAAAGCGAGGTTAAATATGAGTAAGAAGTTATATAAAGTGTTAGTAACTAATACTGTTGGAGAAATATGGCATATCGAAGCTGAGAATGAAGACGAAGCTAATAACAACTACTTTGAAGGAGAATTAGTTACAGAAAAAACAATCGTATGTGACGTAGAACAAATTGAATTAATTGAAAGCGAGGTTAAATATGACAATTAGTAATATGAACTCATTTAGCAAGTATCCTAATACAAAGGATACTGACAAGATGCCACAAGTGATGCACGTTGTTAATTTTGAACTCAATGGAAGAAAAAATAGCTTTGAGTTAATGGCTAAATGTCCTGTTGATGCTATGGAAAAAGTGGAGGCTATTTTAAAAGATTCCGATAAACCAGCCGAAGAAATGTTCGGTTCTGGTTCTGCTGGTGAGAAAGGAGGTGTTGAATGATGATTAAAAAAATAGTTCATTTCTTTGGCTTTAGAGGAGATGAATACAATCGTGCTAAAAGGATATGGGGTGAACCAGATTTCATACACCCTGTTCACGATAGGAGGGCTTATATCGAGGTAGATAAGGACAATGATGTGCTTATCTTTGCTAACAAAGAAAAGCCAGAAATTTTGAGTCGGTATAGAAGAGAATATACTGATATGAAAACTCCAAAATAACTACTTTTACTTACCAAGTTACCAACTTACTTGGTAAGTAAAATCGGTGGTAAGTTAATATTTGTTGTGTGGTCTAGGTTACAGAAGGTTACTTACATAGGTTACGAGTTAAGTCGGTAACTACGTTTCGGGTTGTAAGTCATTGATTTCATTGCTACTTACCAACTTACCACGACTTCCCCCCTTATAGGGGGGTATAAGGGGGTGGTAAGTAACCCACCACCTCTTACCCTATAACCCCGAAAATTTGTTCGGGTTAATGATTATGAAGACGGCACATTCACACCCTTGATATTTCTATAGCACTTTTGTATATTACCTGTAGCGACAAAAAGATGGAGAATTGTTCGGTATGGTGCAGGTAGGTCAAACTTTGACGAAAGAGCAAAGTAAAGCAGGTTGGAAAAGACTAACAGAAAAACAACAGAAATTTCTTGATAACTTTATGTATAAAGATATGACGCAAACTGCGTCAGCACGAGATGCTGGGTATAGCAACCCATCAGTTGATGCTGTAAGGCTGTTGCGTAACCCTGTGGTACAGGAAAGATACCAAGAGATGCGTATGGAAGCAAACGCACGTTTTGGGGTAACTGTGGAGAAATCTGTTCGGGATTTAAAAAAGATGCGTGATGATGCGTGGCAGAGTGGTCGGATAGGGGAAGCAATACGAGCAGAAGAGCTTCGATTGAAGGCGACAGGACTACTGGTTAGCAAACAACACATAATGCACGAGGATATGAACGGGCTTAATCGGGATCAAATCGTTGAGAAACTTGAGGAATTTAAGAAACTGGCAGAAAATCGTATGCGTAACGTAACACCTGAAACAGATGTTCGGGTTGAGATAGTCGATAATAGCAAAGATTCGGGTAATTTACAGGAAAATACCATTTCGGGGGTCAAGAGCCGAGCAAAATCCTGACAGATCTGGACTAGTGTGATAAATTGTTCGGGTTTCCCAGAAAAAACAGGCTGGAATCGGGGTTTTCGGACTTCAGGTCAGGGTTAAAGCCGAAGAATTGTTCGGGTTATCGGGCTTCAGGGTCAGGCTTCGGGCTGGATCATGTCAGGAATCCGAACAATTGTTCGAGCTGGACAGCAGTTGCTCTTCATATCCCAGCTCCTCCCTCCTAGCTACGCCATCCTGAACAATTGTTCGGAAATACAGGGCGTAGACAGTTGAGAGCAGTCGGGCTTTCGGGTTTCGCTCTTCGGGTCTTGACACATTTTGTGGTTCGGGGTATGACTATAACTATATGTGGACATGAGAACATCATATTTCCTCCCAACTCCCACAACCCCGATCTGTGTTTACCTCGGAACTTTCTTCAGATCGGGGAATTTTTTACCAAAACCCTGGCTGTTCATGGTACATCCCGAACAATTGTTCTCCTGTAGGGCCCGGCAACGGCCCGGCTTCGGCCCGGCTTCCGTGCTTAACCCGAACAATTGTTCGTTTTTTAGTTCCTGCTGGTTGGTCCTGCTGGTTGCATATTCCTGCTCCTCGAAAAAACCCGAACAATTCTCCCATGTTTCCTGTCCTGCTGGTTCAGTTCCTGCTGGATCACCTGCGAAAAAAAAAGATAAAAAAAGATAAAAAAAGATATTGACACCATATATCTTATGGGATATTATGGGAATATAAATTAATTATTAACTTGAGAGGTTTAAAAAATGTTAGAAATATTAAAAGAAAGGGTTACCCATCATATGAACCTTGAAACCACAAAGGAAGAAAAAGAAATTTTTTTAGATGTTGTGAATAATGGTGCAAATGGAGGTTTCCCAAATTTTATATATTACTCAGACACTTGCAAGTTTGCAAGAAATTATATTGATGAGATATATAAACACTTAAAAGAGGTTGGTTCTTCTTTGGGTGAATGTCCTTTAGAAATGGTTACAAATTTTAATTGTTTAAAGGATTCAAAGCCGACAGTTTTTGAGGTTGCTGATGTAATATATGGAAGACCAGATGAAGCAACAATCAATGACGGCATGGAAACTGCTATTTTAAATGCGTTAGCTTGGTTCACTCTGGAAGAAGTCGCCAGATACTCCACCGAATAGCCGAAAAGTTGTTCGGGAAAAGCCTCCAGCCTCTACTGGCTGGGGGTTTTTTTGTGCCTTTGCAACTGGTTGAAGCTCTTAAACCCGAACAATTGTTCGGTTTTCGGATCATGTCGGGGATCATGTCGGGATCATGTCGGGATCATGTCGGGATTCGGGTTCGGGATTCGGGTTATTGGTTATAGTATATGATATATTCATATCTATAACATAGGTATAAGTAAAATATAAAAAAACAGGAACGAAACAGGAACAAAACAATAGTTTTTAAAACGTAAAATCCCGAACAAATGTGTGACATATATGCAACAAAATGCTGCATTTCTAATAAAAATACGTCAAAATATACTCAAAATACACTTTTTTATATTCTGGGTATTGACAGAAAAAATCGCATAGATGTAGAAAAGATTATTAATTAATTAAATCAAATCAAATAACTTGAAAGGGTTAAACAAATGACAAATACAACACAAAACACAAACACAAATGAATACAATCTAAACAATCTAATTGGTGGTTACGAATGCGAAGTTGGATCACCACGTGGCAACTATATATCGCCAGACATAATTAGACGTGCTTTGAAAAATGCAAATTTAAATTATGTTTATGTGACAACAGATGGTAGCTCCAATGTTGATGCTGAAATAATATTCCCACCATTAGTAATAAATCAAATATCTGTTGAAATGTTTTTTAAACCGGTCCTAGATGTTATCGCAAGTACTGGTGCAATTGTTCGTAAAAATTGCGGAGGGCATATTCACATTGGTATAATGACCGCTGTTGGTAGTGCTGTTGAATTTAACCAGAAACAAATAGCATATTTCAAAACTAAAATTAATAATGAGTTATCTGGTTTAAATTGTAGTATCAGCTCAATGAAATACATTGCACCAAATAATCAATTATCTAAAATATTGCCATTTCAAATAATAAAAGATGTGATTGTTTCTTATTCAAAATACCAAAATTACATTTCATCAACATTGCCAGAAAGCAGAAGAGATCATAATTGGGCAAAACCAATTAATGCCTTTTCAAATGTTGATACAAATTCTGGACGGCAGGTCAATATGGCAACAACAATATCTGGTTTAACCAATGCTGGATTGACAAAACAAAAAGCGATTAATTGTTCGCCATTGGTGGGTAAAAAGACTTTAGAATTTAGACAAGGTGCTAGCACATTGTCTGGTTTAAAACTTTTAAATTGGTTTAGATTTATTCAACATTTATATACTCAATCATTCAACAGATGTGATTGGTCAACATTTGTTGCACCAGAAAGCACAACAACCAGAACAATTGAAACAACAACACCAACACAACACAACAATGGACGTTCATTTGTTGCTAGAGTTTATGACATGTGCCGTAATCATAACAATGGACAAGGTGCAACTATTGAAGAAATTATGAATGTCACAAATGCAGGTGATCAAAATATACGTTCACGTATATCAGAATTAAGACGTACTTATGGACAAGGTGCAATTGTTACTCATACTCAACAATCAAATGATCACGTTTATGGCGATGGTCAGATATATTGCAGGTATCAGATATTACATAGTTTCAATAAAACTATCATAGAGAATTCTGATGATGTAATGCCAACAATTCAAATCGTAAATACCAACTATGATGTTCTTGATAATATGCCTTCAGATTTGATTGATTGGAATTTATATTTGATACAATCCAGAACCAGATAATAGTTTTATAAAATAATTTGAAATGGGGCAATTTTGCCCCATTTTTTTTATGTCTTTTAAATCTAATTTATTGTGTTTGGGTAGGTTGATACCAAAACATTTATTTTACCTAGTTGACGGGCTTTAAAACCCGAACAATTGTATGTTTTTGCAGGTACCCTATCAAATCATTATATAAATCGGATCGGGTAACGGGTATATACCCGTCATACCCTTTTAATAGAAATTTTTTGAGAGAAAACTTTACTAAGTTTTCCTCTGACGGTCAGAATCTTCTTGACATCTCAGGAACTATGTTTCATAATTAATGTTCACATATAAAGAAAAGGAGGTAGACATGAAAAAATTTTTAAAAAAAAATTATGAACTAAATTGTGGGGAAGTCATTCGCTTTGAGGCAGACAGTCCATCAAAGGTATTAGACAAGTTAGAGTCTATGCCACGCTATGACAACTCGACAGGCGAGGATTTTTTACGATCTTCAGCAGAAATATTCAGTATGTATTGTGGAAAGCCAATTCGCTTTGATTCGGCAGAGTCATTTGCCGAAGATTTGATGGCTTTGGGTATTCTTAAAGAAGTTGAAGATAAGAATGAACACAAACTATAGGGTTAAGCGAGATAAAACTCATTCTTTAAGTAGAAGTCTTGAGAAGTCGTATAAAAAAGCTGGTAAAGCGAAAGACAGACGCTTTGATAAGCAGTTAATTAAAGAGATAAGAGAGGAAAATGCAGAAAAATTATAAAAATAACAAAAAACTTGCGTACAGCGAGTGGGATTCTTCTGATTTACGTGATGTGCGTACAGAAATAGGCGAAACACAGGCAAAAATGGCTGATATTTTGGGTATAAGTGCTAGAATGTACAGATACTATGAGAACGGAAGAACACCAATATCGAAGCCTATGGAGTACGCAATGAAGTATTTAAGTCAAATTTCGCAAGAAACACGTAAAGAAATGGAAAATTTATCAAAATTTGAGTATGAGAGGATGGTTAAGTTGCGTGATGCCATAGAAAAGGCAATGGATGAACCTCTTCCATTAAACAATAGCCAGAATGAACATATAAAGCGAATTTTAACTCAAGCATTAAAAGAATTTGATATGGTGTTGTCAAAAACAAAAAGATAGTGTACTTTTGAAAAAAAGTATGTTTAAGGTGTCCTATGTCAAATCAAAACTCATTTTTTGGTGGAATGCCACAGCAAAAAGGTGCAGCTCCTCAAGCAAGCCCATCTGGTCAACAATCGTTAAGTAACGAAACAGACCCTCTTAAAAGGGCAAGGTTTAATGGTTATCTGGAGGGGTTATCGAAAAATACTGTACCTCCTCAGCCCCCAATGCCCCCACAGGGTATGGGTCAGCCCCCAATGCAACCCCCAATGATGGGTGGTCAGCCTCCGATGGGGATGCCTCCACAAGGTATGATGCCCCCACAGATGCCTCAACAACCTCCAATGATGCCTCCACAGCCGTATAATTATGGTGGTATGGTCGATGTTTTTGAACCGAGATACATGGATGACGGTGGTTTTGTTATTTCCACTGATGATTCTGGTAAAATAAGGACTAAACCTGTTTTTGATGAAGACAGGGGTCGTATGGTATCGCAGATACTTTCCCGTAATGATGTAGATGATATGAAGAAATCGGCTGGCGGTGGTGGTTTAGCGAATGTCATACAGAACGCCATCACTCAAAAAATAATGAAACCTGACGAATCTGAGCGAAACATACCATTTACACAAACTGTTGTTGAGCCAGAAATCTCTGATATTATTGGTCCAAAATCAAAGCCTCCATTGCCATATCATCTATTAGGGGATGCTCCTCATTCTGGGTTGCTTCCAGCAGCACCTACTTCAAAGCCAGATTTAGCAGAGCTTCAAGGTTCTTTTGGAGGTGGAGAAGATCAGTTATCAGGAAGTTATACAAACTATCCAGGTGGGGAAGGATACCAAGAGTTGTTACGAGAAAATGTTAGTCCTTCCTTTGAAGGACAAAAATATTATCTTGGAGCTCCCTCTGAAAAAAAAGGTATTTCCCCTGAAGAAATGAAGCAAATAGGAAGAATGGTTTTAGAGGGTGAAAAGCTGTCAGGACCTGAAGTTCCTGTATTTGATATGTTAAATATTTCTCCTATGGGTGAAACTTACGGAGAAGATATGGGTGAAGCACAAACAGGTAATGTTGGCACAGGTTCTCCTGTTGTACAGAGATTTCCTCCTGAACAGAAAGTAACCATTGATGATCTCGCTAAATTAATACTGTTAAATGCACAGCCAATGACATCTTCAGGAGAAGAAGATAAAAAAGAATCTTGGTTGATGGATTTAATGGCAAAATTAGGTAATTTTGATTGGAGATATGGAATTCGTGGTGCTCCCAGTAATATGAATCAAGGTGGCATTGTTCAGGGTTTTAAGCCTGGTGGTAGTGTGTTTAGAAGTCCTGAATTTAGAACGAATTTGAAAAGCAAGGAAAATAATGTAAGTCCAAAAGTAGATATTGATAAATTAAACCCACTCAAACCAACACCATTTGATTCAAAGGAACGCATAAATGAAAGCATAGAGGATACTGTTTTTGATTTAGGATTAAAGGATGCTTTTGGTGTTCCTGTAAATTACGGTGGTGGCGAAGGTCAGTTATCAGGAAGTTATACACCTCCAACAACTAATTATCCTATAGATCATAGTTCTGTTGTTACTCCGCCTCAAACAGGTAGTGATTTTTCTGATTTTATGTCAGGAAATGTTAATCCAATTGCTCCAGGAGTATTAGGTGGATATGATCCAGGTTCTGCTGGGGATGAGATGGGCAGTGCTACTTCTATATTTAGTTATCCTGAATTTGATGCAGGAGAAAGAGCCGCTAGTTATATGCTTCCATCACCTACGAATCAAAATATGGGAATAGGAGAAGATGATTTTCAAAAAGAAGCTATGGTTAATCCTGGCAGAATAGCTGATGAAGATTATCAAGGCTATTTAAAATCACTGGACAGTCCTTTTGCAAATTTTGGTAATAAAATAGGTAATATTATGGGGTATAAAGACCCTTTTGATTTTTACAAAGCAACACAAGCTACGTTGGATAATCCTATGTTAAAACAGATTGCAGGAGATAGAAAACTTGACCAAGAAAGAGCAGAGAGAAAACTAGCCGAAGAGCAGAGGTTACGTGATATGATTGCTGGTATGTTGCCACCAACTGCAGCAACGACTCCGACACCTGCTGATCCGATTGTTACACCGACAGACCCTGTTGCTGATCCAGTTGCACCTGATTATAGTGATGTTGTTGTTCCTTCTGACAGGATTCCAGGCTTTGATATTAACAAAATATCACCGTATCCTACTTTTGGTGTTCCTGGTACTTCGACAGCTCCGACTGTTATTCCTTCTGGGATTACTCCAGAGTTATTGAGGAATTTATTTAAGCTACAGGGTGTTCCAGCGACAGCAATGAATCAAGGTGGTTCTGTTAACACACTTGACAATGCAGTAGATAATTTCTTGGGGTCTTTACGTAGTGTGGCATGAACGACTTCAACATACCCACAGAATATCTTACTGACGATGAGATGACGAAGTTGGGTGAGATTGTCACCCGACTTGAAGATTTAAACAACCGAGATACTTACCAGACAAAATTCATAGACTTTGTAAAGCACGTATGGCCCGCCTTTATTGAGGGTAAGCATCATAAGATTTATGCTGAGAAGTTACAGAATGTTGCTGATGGCAAATCCAATCGTTTGATTGTTAATATGCCTCCTCGACACACTAAATCAGAGTTTGCAAGTTATTTGTTTCCCTCTTGGCTGATGGGGAGGAAACCGACTAGTAAGATCATACAGGCGACACACACATCCGAGTTGGCAGTTGGTTTTGGTCGTAAGGTTAAGAACCTGATTGACTCACCTGAGTTTGCTGATATTTTCCCTGGTGTTTCGTTAGCGTCTGATGCGAAAGCCTCTGGGAGATGGTCTACGAATAAAGGTGGAGAGTATTACGCTGTTGGTGTGGGTGGTGCGTTGGCTGGTCGTGGTGCTGATTTGCTTATCATTGATGATCCTGTTTCAGAACAGGATGCCATGAGTCCAACGACTTTGGATAATATTTATGAATGGTACACTTCAGGTCCTAGACAGCGTTTACAGCCTGGTGGTTCGATTATTATTGTGATGACAAGATGGAGTGTAAGGGATTTAACGGCAAAAGTTTTAAAGAAACAGGCAGAAGGTGGAGCTGATCAGTGGGAAGTTGTTGAATTTCCAGCGATCTTTCCTGATACTGATAATGTTCTTTGGCCCGAATACTGGAAAAGGGAAGAGTTAGAGGCTGTTAAATCATCTATTCCTGTTGGAAAATGGAATGCACAGTATTTGCAGAATCCAACAGCCGAAGAGGGAGCGATCATAAAAAGGGAGTGGTGGAATGTTTGGGAAAAAGAAGAACCGCCTTATGTTAACTACATTATACAATCGTATGATACGGCTTACAGCAAGTCTGAAAGAGCTGACTTCTCTGCCATTACGACTTGGGGTATATTTCAGCCAGAAGAAGGAGAAGCTGAAGCAATTATACTGCTTGATGCTCAAAGAGGTCGTTGGGATTTTCCAGAACTTAAAGAAGTAGCATATAAGTTGTATAACGAATTTGATCCTGATATGATTTTGATAGAGCAAAAAGCGACAGGTACGCCTTTGACGCATGAGTTGAGAAGGATGGGTATTCCCGTGACACCTTTTACGCCAAGTAGGGGTGCAGATAAATTTACACGAATGAACTCTTGTGCTCCTGTGTTTGAAAGTGGTATGGTTTGGCGACCAGATAATAGTTTTGCAGATGAAGTTGTAGAAGAATGTGCTGCTTTTCCCAATGGGGAAAATGACGATTTAGCAGATAGCATGACACAAGCGATCTTGCGTTTTCGTCAAGGAGGGTTTATTGTAACTCCATCTGACTATGAAGATGAAGATTATTATAGAGAAAGAAGGGAGTATTACTAATGGCATTTAAAAGAGATTTAACTGGTGGTGGTGATAATGAATTTGCTTTTCAAGAAGAGTTAGACAAAGTTAAAGGTGGTTTTCGTAGAAAATTACCAATTACATCACCAAAAAAAATAGGTATTGGAGATATTTTACCAATTTTTCGAGCTTTGGGTTTTAACAAAGGTGGAGCTGTTTTAAAATCTCGAACAAAGAAAACTAAATACTTTTAGGAGTTATTGATGGGTGATTCAGGCAAGAAACATTATACAAGCGATCTTTTGAATAGTCTTGTTGGTACAGGGAAAATAGGACAGATAAAACATCAAGCTACTGTTCATGGGGTTAGTTCTCTTTCACCTTTTCAAAAAAGAGTTTTTGAGGCTTTTCAAAGAGAATTTCCTGCTAAAAAAAATAAAGGTGGCGTAGTAACTAATAACTTTAAAGGATCATTCTAATGGCAGAAATACCTTTAGGTCCAGGTGGACCAGAAGAAGAGCTTCTAGGAGAAGCAGAACAACTTGATATTGTTGAGATGCCAGCAGAGCCAGGTGTGACAGAGTTGGAAGATGGCAGTGCGATTGTTGGACAATTGGAAGAAGAACAGCCAATGCCATCCGATCAGATGCCTTTTGATGCTAATCTTGCTGATTTCATTGATGAAGCTGAATTAGGAAAGGTATCTGATGATTTAGCTCAATCTGTTCAGGATGATATTTCTTCCCGTGATGAATGGGAACAGGTTTATAAGTCTGGGTTAGAGCTTTTAGGAATTAAGTACGAAGATAGGACAGAACCTTTTGCAGGTTCTACAGGTGTTATCCATCCTCTTCTTTCAGAGTCTGTAACACAGTTTCAAGCACAGGCGTATCGTGAATTGTTGCCATCAGGAGGACCTGTCAGGGTTCATATTATGGGTGATGAGAACCCTGAAGTTGTTGCACAGGCTGAACGTGTTAAGAATTACATGAATTATGAGATTACCTGCACAATGGAAGAATTTGATCCTGAACTGGATCAGATGTTGTTTTACTTACCGATTGTAGGTTCGACATTTAAAAAGATTTATTTTGACCCTCTTTTACAAAGAGCTGTTAGTAGGTTTGTCCATGCAGAAGATATAATAGTTCCCTATTCTGCAACAGATTTACTGACAGCCACCCGTGTTACTCATGTTGTGACAATGAGCAAGAATGATATTATCAAATTGCAATTAACAAAATTTTATAAAGATATAGATTTGCCAGAATCAGATCAGGGTGCATCTGATTATACTGACATTAAAGAAGAGCTTGACAAGGCAGATGGTGTTTCGCCTTCATCAAGTGATGAAGATTTGGTTATCCATGAAATTCATACAAATCTTGATTTGGCTGGTTTTGAAGACAAAGATGAACA
>Ga0209232_1001728_pt1 | contig 11463 bp, 8 predicted proteins | sample ETNvirenome_2_60_FD_184066 | JGI IMG/M metagenome (GOLD analysis project Ga0209232, IMG submission 184066) | Marine viral communities from the Pacific Ocean - ETNP_2_60 (SPAdes) (version 2) | ecosystem: Environmental > Aquatic > Marine > Oceanic | place: Pacific Ocean | collected 2013-06-22
TGCTGGATGAGCTGGGCGTCACCCGCGAGCTGATGCTGGGTGATGCCCGCCGCTTCCTGCCGCCAGTGGTGGCCAAGCTGCAGAGCGAAGGGTTGCTGGAGGCGTGGCTGCGTCGGCATCTGGCGGGGTATTTTCAGGCGGAGGAGACGCTGGAGCTGCTTAATTAATAGTTAATAATGAATAATTAATAACGCGCGGGACAACATTGATTGTCCCTGTAAACGCAAGAGGCCGCGCCCTGACTTTGGACGCGGCCTCTTGCGTTTGAAAACCCCGCAGCGCAAACACGCGAGTTATTAATTATCAATTGCTTTTCGATACGCCTGGGTGTGCAGCAATTCCAGCAACTCGTTTTCCGGCACCGGGCGGCTGAGCAGGTAGCCCTGGATGCTGTCGCAATGCATATCGCGCAGGATGCTCAGGTGTTCTTCGGTTTCCACCCCTTCGGCGATCACGTTCATCTTCAGGCTGTGGGCCATGTCGATGATGGCGCGGGTGATGGCGGCATCGTCCGGGCTTTTGTCCAGGTCCATGATAAAGGAGCGATCGATTTTCAGGGTGTCCACCGGGAAGCGCTTCAGGTAGCTCAGCGACGAATAGCCGGTGCCGAAATCGTCCAGTGCCAGCTCAATGCCCCGGGTGCGCAGTTGCTGGAGCAGTTCGATGTTCTGCTCCATGTCTTCCATGATCAGGCTTTCAGTGAGTTCCAGCTCCAGCAGGTGCGGGGGCAGTTCGGTGGTGGACAGTACCCGGTCCACGATCTCTGCCACGTTGCCTTTGCGGAACTGGTGAGCGGACAGGTTTACCGATACACAGATGTTGCCCAGCCCCTGTTTGTACCACTTGTGGGCCTGGCGGCAGGAGCGCTCCAGTACCAGTTCACCGATGGCGGAAATCAGCCCGGTTTCTTCGGCCAGGGGAATGAAGTCCGCTGGCGGCAGCAGGCCCATGGTGGGGTGCTGCCAGCGCACCAATGCTTCCACCGAGGTGATGCGGTTGCTGGCCAGCTCCATTTTCGGCTGGTAGTACACCACGAATTCGTTCTTGAAGATGGCCTTGCGCAGGCTGGTTTCCAGGGCCAGCTGTTCCACTGACGCCACGCGCATGTTGCTGCGGTAGAACTGGAAATTATTGCCGCCGCTGCGTTTGGCCTGATACACCGCCATGTCGGACTGGTTGATCATGCTTTGGGCTTCTTTGGCGGTATCCGGGAACAGGCTGATGCCGATGCTGGCGCCCAGCAGCAGTTCGTGGCCGTCGATCAGGAACGGCTTTTTCATGGCGTTGATCAGTTTCTGGCATTGCTGGCTGATGCCGCTTTCGCCGCCGTGATTCTCCAGCAGCAGGGTGAATTCATCACCGCCTACCCGGGCCAGGGCTTCTTCGCCGCCAGCATGTTGGGCAATACGTTCGGCGGCGGCCTTGAGCAGGCGGTCACCGATTTCATGGCCGAGGGATTCATTGATCGGCTTGAAGCGGTCCAGGTCGATCATCAGCAAGGCCACTTTTTCCCGGTTAAGGCGGGCCAGCGTCAGCGACTTGTGCAGGTGCTCACGGAACTGGGTGCGGTTGGCCAGGCCGGTGAGACGATCGTAGTTGGACAGGAACTGCAGCTGTTGTTCGGTTTCCTTGCGGGTGGTCAGGTCGGACATCATCCCCACATAGCGGATCACCCGTTTCTGCTCGTCACGGACGGCGCTCATCTGCAACCATTCGGGGAAGATTTCGCCGTTGCGGCGGCGTTCGCTGATTTCCCCTTCCCAGAAGCCACTTTCCTGCAGGGCAGTGGTAATGCTCAGGTAGGTGTCCCGGTTGGGCTGAGTCTGCTCTTCTTCGAGGATGCGGCGGCCAATGACCAGGGACTCGGAATAGCCGGTGATCTGTTCAAAGCGGGCGTTCACGGCGAGGAAACGGAACTCTTGATCAAGGATGAAGATGCCTTCCGGGGCGTTTTCGAACACGGTGGCGGCCAGGCGTTGCTGTTCCTGGGCTTGGCGGTCATCGGTGATGTCCCGGCGGGTGCCGATCATGCGGGTGGCGCGGCCGTCGCGGCTGCGGGATACCACCCGGCCTTCATCCTCAATCCAGCGCCAGCTGCCGTCTGCGTGGCGTAGCCGGTAGACCGCGTGGTAGCGGCTGTCTTCGCCCTTGAAGTGAGACACCATGGCACGGCGGATGCGGGTCAGGTCGTCTGGATGAACCAGGGTTTCCAGGTCGCCGAAGAAGTTCTTGAAGTAGGCGCTGTCGTAACCCAGCAGGCGGTCGAAGTTGGTGTGGTAGTTGCGCCCGGTATCCAGCATCCAGTCCCACAGGCCGATGTTGCTGGCTTCCAGCGCCAGTTCCAGCCGTTCACTGGTGGCGGCCAGGGCGGTGTTGGTTTCGCCCAGTGCCTGGGTGCGTTCCTGCACCATGCTTTCCAGCCGTTCGTTGGTTTCCTGCAGCCGCTGGCGGGCTTCCTTGCGCTCGTAGATTTCCTGGGCCAGTTTCTCGTTCAGGGCTTCGGCATCGCTGCGGGCCCGGTTCAGGTAATCAATCAGGGAGCGGTTGCTGGCCTGCAGCATCATCGCCTGGTGGCCGGTGCGGTTGATACGGCGGGCGGCGACCAGGAAGAACAGCCCCAGCAGTGACATCAGCACAACCAGTGAAAACGGGTGGTGCTGCTGGGTTTCAGCCAGGCGGGTCACGGCCGGGCCCAGCAGCATCACCAGGTACAGGAATACGGTGGGGAAATGGCTGCTGTAGGCGGCCAGCGCCATGACACTCAGGCCCAGGCCCAGGCAGGCGCAAACCAGCTGCGCGCCCAGCATCTGCGGTGAGAACAGGGTTTCCAGGGGGTTGAACAGGTAGCCGGCCAGGCCGAGCAGTAGCGGCGTGGACAGGGCCAGCCCGGAGAGCATGCGGTGGCAGAACGGCATGGTTTCCTGCGCATCCAGGCGGCGACGGCAATAGGGCAGAACCAGCAGGCGGGCAATCTGTATCACCGCGATGACACCCAGCCAGATGAGCAGAGGCTGGTGGGCAAGCGGGGTAAACCAGTAAGCCCAGACCAGGGTAATGGCGGCTGCACTTTCCAGCAGCAACAGGGCGGCAATGCCGCTTAGCAGCAATTGGCACTGTTCATTAAGTACACCGTTGAACGGTGGTACTGGCTGGGATGATGGAGACTGCGAAGACACCGTGAATGCTTCCTCTGGCTCGGGGCCGAGTGTTTTTGTTTTCCAGTTTACCCACAGGTAGGGGGCGAGGGAAACCGACTTTCGTATGAAGCACCGGGAGGAAAGCTGGAAAGCGGGAGAAAGCCGGGCAGGGAGGTGCAAAATGCCTTTGCAGGCGGGCATCACAGGCGAAGACATTCTGCTAAACTTCCGCGCCATGGATGATGTGACTTCCCTTATTGATGGCTTGAACCCGGCCCAGCGCGATGCGGTGGCTGCCGATGACCGACATTTGCTGGTGCTGGCCGGGGCTGGCTCGGGAAAAACCCGAGTGCTGGTGCACCGGATCGCCTGGCAGATCGCCACCGAACAGGCCTCGCCGTTTGGCATTCTGGCGGTGACCTTTACCAACAAGGCCGCCGCGGAAATGCGCGGGCGTATTGAGCAGCTGCTGGATATGTCCGCCGACGGCATGTGGGTGGGCACCTTCCACGGCATTGCTCACCGGCTGCTGCGGGCCCACTGGCAGGAGGCCGGGCTCCCCCAGGGCTTCCAGATCATCGACGCGGATGACCAGATTCGACTGATCAAGCGGGTGAGCAAGGAACTGGGGCTGGATGAGCAGCGCTGGCCGGCCCGGCAGGCCACCTGGTTCATTAACGGCCAGAAAGATGAGGGCCTGCGCGCCCGGCATATGGATGTGGGCGGCGATCTGTTCGCGTTGACCATGCAGAAGATCTACTTCGCCTATGAAGAGGCCTGCGAGCGTGGCGGGTTGGTGGACTTCAACGAAATGCTGCTGCGGGTGCTGGAGCTGTTCCGCGACAACGACAACCTGCGTGGCCACTATCAGCGCCGCTTCCGGCACATTCTGGTGGACGAATTCCAGGATACCAACAGTATTCAGTACGCCTGGCTGCGGTTGCTGGCGGACGAAAATAACGCGGTCACCATTGTCGGTGACGATGACCAGTCCATTTATGGTTGGCGCGGTGCCAAGATCGAGAACATCCACAAATTCAGCCGCGACTTCCCGGATACTCGCACCATTCGCCTGGAGCAGAACTACCGCTCCACCGGCACCATTCTGAAAGCCGCCAATGCGGTGATCGGCAATAACAGCGATCGCCTGGGCAAGGAGCTGTGGACCGAGGGTGGCGATGGCGACCCGATTCGGCTCTATTCCGGTTTCAACGAAGTGGACGAAGCGCGCTTTATTGCCGGGCGCATGGACAAGCTGTTTCAGGAAGGCACCGCGCGGCGGGAAATGGCCGTGCTGTATCGCTCCAACGCCCAGTCGCGGGTGTTGGAAGAGGCGTTTCTGCAGGCGGGGATTCCCTACCGTATCTATGGCGGACAACGCTTCTTCGAGCGGGTGGAAATCAAGAATGCGCTGGCGTATCTGCGCCTGCTCAGTCATCGACATGCGGATGCGGCCTTTGAACGGGTGGTGAATACGCCTACCCGCGGCATCGGCAACAAGACTCTGGAAACCCTGCGTGAGGTGGCGCGCCAGCGTAGCGTATCCCTGTGGGAGGCCGCCCAGGCAGTGGTTGGTGAGCAGTTGCTTAGCGCCCGCGCCATCAATGCGCTGGCCGTGTTCCTGAACCTGATTGCCCAGCTGGAGCAGCAGTGCGAGGGGTTGTCACTGGCGGAAACCACCGAACACGTGATCGAAGCCAGCGGCCTGCTGGAATTTCACGGCAAGGAAAAGGGCGAGAAGGGCCAGCAACGACTGGAAAACCTGCGCGAACTGCTTTCCGCTACCCGGGAATTCGGTGACGAGGATGAAGACTCCGAGCTGGATAGCCTCACCGCCTTTCTGGACCACGCGGCGCTGGAATCCGGTGAAGGCCAGGCCGACGCCCACGAGGATGCGGTGCAGATGATGACCCTGCATTCGGCCAAGGGGCTGGAATTTCCGGTGGTCTTTATTACCGGTATGGAAGAAGGCTTGTTCCCGCACAAGATGTCCAGCGAGGAACCGGGCCGGCTGGCGGAAGAGCGCCGCCTTTGTTACGTGGGCCTGACCCGGGCCATGCGCGAGCTGTACCTGACTCACGCGGAAAGCCGCCGTCTGTACGGCAACGAGAACTACAATCCGCCCAGTCGTTTCCTGCGCGAAATCCCTGCCGAAACGCTGGAAGAAATCCGCGCCCGCGCCGGCTTCAGCCGGCCCATGGGTGGGGCGGCCAGGCCCATTCGGGAGACCGAATCCAACGGCATCAGCCTGGGCGCCCGGGTGCTGCACCCGAAATTCGGTGAAGGCACCATATTGCACTTTGAAGGGCAGGGGCCGAACGCGCGCCTGCAAATCAATTTCGATGGCGCCGGCACCAAGTGGCTGGTCAGCCAGTACGCAAGACTGGAAGTGATATAGAGCGGCTGGACGCCTGATGCATGACGCCATGCGTACTCGTCAGGCGTTTGGCGTCCTGCCCGCGTAAAAGAACGAAAACGTTGCGGCTCACTGCTGCACTGGATCGGAGGATACCCCATTGGATCGCCGTAAATTTGTTTCTGCCCTGGGTTTAGGGCTGGGTGGCCTGGCACTGGCCGGCTGCGAACAGAAAGATTGCCCGCCGACAGACAAGACGGTGGCGGCACCGCCAGAGCCCGAGAAGAAAGCGCCAAGCCAGCAGACCTACGAATGGAAAATGGTCACCACCTGGCCCAAGAACTATCCGGGCCTGGGCGCAGGGGCGAACCGCTTTGCCAAGCGGGTGGAAGAAATGTCCGCCGGGCGTATCAAGATCAAGGTCTATGGCGCGAAAGAACTGGTGCCGGCCTTTGAGGTATTCGATGCGGTGCGCCAGGGCAGTGCGGAAATGGGCCATGGCGCCGCCTATTACTGGAAAGGCAAACACCCGGCCACGCCGTTCTTTACCGCTGTGCCCTTCGGCCTAACGGCCCAGGAAATGAATGGCTGGCTGCACCATGGTGGCGGCCAGGAACTGTGGGATGACCTGTATGCCCAGTTCAACCTGAAACCGTTCGCCTGCGGCAACACCGGTACGCAAATGGCGGGCTGGTTCAACAAGGAAATCAACAGCATTGAGGACCTGAAAGGGTTGAAGATGCGCATGCCCGGTTTGGCCGGGGAGGTGCTGGGCAAGGTCGGCGCCACGCCGGTACAGCTGCCCGGGGCAGAGGTCTTTACCTCACTGCAAACCGGCGCCATTGATGCGGCGGATTGGGTTGGTCCCTATAACGACCTGACCTTCGGCCTGCAGCGGGTAGCGGAGTATTACTACTACCCCGGCTGGCAGGAGCCCGGCCCGACGCTGGAGCTGACCATCAACAAGAAGGTGTGGGAAGGGCTGCCTGCGGACCTGCAGGCGATCATCCGCTATGCCGCCCAGTCTGAAAACCAGGACATGCTCGACGAGTACACCGCTCGTAATAATGCCGCGCTGGATGAGCTGGTGAACAAGCACGGTGTGAAACTGCGCCGTCTGCCTGACGACGTGCTCAAGGCCCTGAAAGACGCCAGCGATGAAGTCATCGAAACGCTGGTGGCGGGCAACAAGGAAGCGCGCAAGGTGTACAACTCCTACCGCCGTTTCCGCGACGAGTCCTTGCAGACCATGGCGGTGGCAGAGCAGTCGTACCTGAATGTGCGTGCAGAGCTCGCCAAAAGCTGATTGGAAGCCGCTGTAGGAGCACCACTCGAGGTGCGAACGCGACGAGGCTCATGTTTCTGTCGCCGTTCCTGGATCGATCTGTCGAGCGCTGCAATCCCTGATCGCCCTGTGGGCGATTTCCGCGTTTGCACGCGGTTCGCACCTCGAGTGGTGTATTCGCTACGCTCACCCTTCGGGCCGCACTTCGTGCGTTACTCCGCTACGCTCCGTTCCTACAGTAGCTTCGTAGCCTGCGCCTTGCAGTTTGAGGCGTGCAGTCAGTCCCTCGGCACGGCCCGTGTCCGCCCGGTGTCATCAATGGCCACGAAGGTGAAATGCCCTTCGGTGACTTTCGACAGGGTGCCGGTGTCTTCGCGCACCCACACTTCCACCAGGATCTGCATGGAGCTGCGGCCGATGTCCTGTAGCTGGGTGTAGCAGCTCACCACGGCGCCCACGGGGACCGGGCGCAGGAAGGCCATGGAATCGATGGCCACGGTGGCCACACGGCCCCGGGCTTTTTTGCGGGCGGTGACGGCACCGGCCAGATCCATCTGTGATACCAGCCAGCCGCCGAAAATATCGCCGTTCCAGTTGGCGCTTTGCGGCATGGCAATGGTCTGGATGGCAAGGGTCCCAATCGGCTGGGGTGTGTCGTCAGTGTGGTCGGTCATGTTGTTATCCGTAGAGCGTATGCGGCAGCCAGGTGGCCAGTTCCGGGAATAATGCCAGAATGCCCAGCATGATTAATTGTATGGCAATAAAGGGTATCACGCCCTGATAAATGTGCGTGGTTTTTACCTCCGGTGGCGCCACCCCGCGCAGATAAAACAGCGCGAACCCGAAGGGTGGGGTCAGAAACGAGGTTTGCAGGTTCAGCGCGATCATCACGCCAAGCCAGATCGGGTCCAGCCCCATGCCCAGTAGCACCGGTGCCACAATGGGCACCACCACAAAGGTGATCTCGATAAAGTCGAGAATGAAACCGAGCAGGAAAATCAGCAGCATCACCATCACGGTGGCGCCGATGACACCGCCGGGCATGGCGGCGAACAGGTTGTGCACCGCTTCTTCGCCGCCGTATCCCCGGAATACCAGCGAAAACAGGCTGGCGCCGATCAGGATCATGAACACCATGGCGGTGACCCGGCTGGTGGCGCGGACCACCTCGCCAAGAATGGTTCGGCTCAGGTGCCGATTGGCGGCGGCCAGCAGCAGAGCGCCGAAGGCGCCGACACCGGCCGCTTCTGTGGGGGTGGCCTTGCCGGTGAGGATGGAGCCGAGCACCGCCGCAATCAGCAGCAGCGGCGGAACCAGGCCGCCCAGCAGGGAGCGCCAGCCCCGGGGATCGCCGTCAGTGGCCGCGAAGGCCGGTGCCCACTGGGGTTTCCACAGGCTGATTACCACCACATAAAGCAGGTACAGCCCCACCAGAATCAGGCCGGGAATCAGCGCCCCGACAAACAAGTCCCCCACCGACACGGTGTCCAGCGACCACAGGCCCTGTTTGAGCTGGGCGTCCTGGTAGGCGTTGGCCAGCACATCGCCCAGCAACACCAGCGCAATGGAGGGCGGAATAATCTGCCCCAGGGTGCCAGTGGCGCAGATCAGCCCGGTGGACAGCTGCGGCTGGTAGCCCTGGCGCAGCATGGTGGGTAGCGAGAGCAGGCCCATGGTCACCACCGTGGCACCAACGATACCGGTGCTGGCGGCCAGCAGGGCGCCCACCAGGATGATCGCCAGCCCCATACCACCGGGTAACGGGCCGAACAGCTGGCCCATGCTGGACAGCAGCTTTTCCGCCACCCGGGATTTTTCCAGCATTACCCCCATGAACACGAACAGCGGTACCGCCATCAGGGTGCTGTTCTCGATGATCCCGAACAGCCGGTTGGGCACAAACGTCAGGTCGGAGGGAGAAAAGGTGCCGGTGAGGATGCCACCGGCCGCAAACAACAGCGCGGTGCCACCCAGGGCAAAGGCCACCGGGTAGCCGGTGAGCAACACCAGGCAGACGGCCACGAACATCAACAGGGGAAGCCATTCCATCACAGGCCCTCCTCAGGATGCTCATCATGTTCACTGACCCGTGGGGGCGGTGTGGCGCCCAGTAGCGTGAGGCCGTGGCGCAACAGTTCAGCGATTGCCTGAACGGTCAGCAGGGAAGGAAGGATCAGTAGCAGGGTCTTGAGCAGGTAGACAAAAGGCAGGCCGCCATTGGCGGAGCCTTCCTGCTCGCGCCAGCTGCTGGCCACATAGTCCAGTGACAACCAGAAAATGGCTACACACACGGGCAGTAGCAGGAATACCGTACCCAGCAGATTCACCCAGGCCCGGCCGCGCGGGCTGAAGCGCTGATAGAGCACATCCACGCGGACATGCTCGTCTTCGGCCAGGGTGTAGGCGATGGCCAGCATGAACAGGCCGCCGTGCAGGTAGGTCAGGGACTCCTGCAGGGCGATGTTGCCGATGTCGAAGCCGTAGCGCAGCACCACCACCAGCACCATGCCCAGCACCAGCAGCAGGGCCAGCCAGGCGCTGCCCCGGCCGATGGCCGTGGTAAAGGCGGTTAGCCATTGTTGGCAGTGTAGTAGGCGTTGTTTTGTCATTCTTGTCGGCAAATCGCTGAAAATGGGCATTATACGGAAAACGCCACAGGCAGCACGCATTCAGCGGGGGCGCCTTGCGTGGCGCGGTGACGATGGGTTGTAGCCTAAATTCGCTCTTGCTGTAATGTGGTTGTCACAAACCCTCTCTAGCATGCGCAGTGCTGAAACATGAACTGGCTTGCAACACGCGCAAAACAAACCGGGGTGGATACTTCCAACAAGCGCCGGTGCCAAAACTAGGAGGCTTATTGTGAACGTTAAAATGAAAGCAACACTGGCAGGTGCCGCTGCTGCTCTGGCCATGGCCAGCGTACCGGGTACTGCGATGGCTCGTGACACTATTTCCATCGTGGGTTCTTCCACGGTATACCCGTTCGCCACCGTGGTGGCCGAGCGTTTTGGCCGCAATACTGATTTTGCGACCCCGAAAATCGAATCTACCGGTTCTGGCGGCGGCATGAAGCTGTTCTGTCAGGGCGTTGGCCTGCAGCACCCGGATGTGACTAACGCGTCCCGTCGCATGAAGAGCTCTGAGTTTGAGCTGTGCCAGAAGAACGGCGTAAAAGAAATCACCGAAGTTCAGATCGGTTACGACGGTTTGGCCGTTGCCAACTCAGTGAACGCCAAGGACATGGATATCTCCTTGCGTGACCTGTTCCTCGCTCTCGCCAAGGAAGTGCCGAACCCGAACGGTAAGGAAGAACTGGTTGCCAACCCGTACAAGACCTGGAAAGAAGTGAACCCGGCGCTGCCCAACGTGAAAATCGAAGTGGTAGGTCCGCCGCCGACTTCCGGTACCCGTGATTCTTTCAACGAGCTGGGCATTGAAGGGGGCTGTAAGACCTTCCCTTGGCTGAAGGCCATGAAGAGCGAAGACAAGTCCAAGTATAAATCGGTTTGTCGTAGCATCCGTGAAGATGGCGCTTATGTCGAAGCAGGTGAAAACGACAACCTGATCGTGCAGAAGCTGGAGTCCAACCCTAACGCTGTGGGTGTTTTTGGCTACTCTTTCCTGGAAGAAAATACTTCCATTGTTAAGCCAGTGACCATCGGTGGCGTAGCGCCAGGTCCTGAGACTGTGAGCAGCGGCGAATACCCGATGTCCCGTTCCATGTTCTTCTACGTGAAGAAAGCCCACGTGGGTGTGGTACCGGGGATCGAAGGCTACGTGAAGGAATTCACCAGCGAGCGCGCTTGGGGTAACGATGGTTACCTGGTAGAAAAAGGTCTGATTCCTTCTGCTGACAGTGAGCGTGAGAAGTGGGGCAAGCAGGCTAAAAATCTGAAGCCGATGACTGGCAAAGAGTTTAAATAGAACACCGGACGAAAAATAAAAGCAGGGATGCTTTGACCCGGTGATGTAACATCACCGGGTTTTTTCGCCTTAAATGATTTGTTTTTTGCCGCAAGCGCTGCAATGCGTTTGCGAGAAAAAACTCACTGGAGCACCGCATGCAAACCGGTAATCTTTTATTGCTTCTGCTGGTGATGATCGCAGGGGCGTATTACTTGGGTCACCGCCGGGCCCTGATTCTGGCAAGGCCATTGGGGGGCATTCGTCACCTGCACTCACTGCCATTCTATTTTGCCATGCGTTCGGCTATCTGGAGTGCGTTGCCCGCATTGCTGGTGTTGGCGTCTTGGTTGGCTTTTGAAAACAGCATTATCCGCGCCGTTGTTGTGGGTGGCATGGCGGAGTCAGCGCAGCCGGCAGACCCGGCAGCGATGAATCTGGTGATTAGCCAAATACAAAATGTGGCCTCGGGGGCGATACCGGCAAGCTTCGTGAGTCAGGACGTGGCGCAGGCAGCGGAGCAGCTGAGCCGGTTGCAAAATCTCAGTGGCATGGCAATGACGGTTGTGGTTCTTGTGCTGGCCATGTTGGGGTCCGCCTGGGCTTGGCTGCAGGTGTCACCACGCATGCGTGCGCGCCAGAAAGTAGAGCGCGTGCTGCAAACCATTTTTATGGTATGCGCAACGCTGGCGATTCTTACGCAATAACAGATATCGATTTAGGTGCTCACGTTTTTGACCGCAGATTCTTTTGAGGTGAACAGTGAGTTTTATTGCGCCTGA
>Ga0209232_1001729_pt1 | contig 11456 bp, 8 predicted proteins | sample ETNvirenome_2_60_FD_184066 | JGI IMG/M metagenome (GOLD analysis project Ga0209232, IMG submission 184066) | Marine viral communities from the Pacific Ocean - ETNP_2_60 (SPAdes) (version 2) | ecosystem: Environmental > Aquatic > Marine > Oceanic | place: Pacific Ocean | collected 2013-06-22
TGAACAGGGTGGTTCGCGCCGCTTACTGGCCACATTGAACGGCTGTACTGCGCCCTAGCGGCAGTCCATTGAATGACTTTTTTGAGATAAGCGCCCCAGGCCGGGACGCCGAAATCGAGCGTGGCGTCATCAGCAAGGGCGGCTTGGGTGGTAACGCCTGCCAAGCTTAGGGCAATGGTAGAAACGAGTGGACGGGTTAAACGCGTCATGGAAGGGGATCTTCTTGCTTAGGTTATTGTGATTACGCGGTGGTACGAGCGAGAACACGCAGGCGCGAAGCCAGCATATCGCGGTCTAGATAGGTGCCCTGAAGATGGTGAGCACCGCTATTGGGATCGAACTCCCTGCGGCCGTGAAGCACGCGACGATTATCGAACGCCACCATCTGGCCCGGTTTTAAGGTGAACTCCAACTGATGGGCATCGCTGTGGAAGAGTTGCCACAGCACTTTATAAGCGCGGTACCAAGCCTAATGCCAGTCAGGCTTAACTGACTGGCATTAGCCCCAAAGACTTTGTTTAATTTATAGGTAGCTTCATGAGCCAATTACCACCGCTGTTATGGCCACAAGCCTTTGAGTCTGCTGTCCGCACCCTGAGCTTTACTGCCGCCGGTAGTGAGTTAGGAGTTACCCAGGCGGCCATCAGTCAGCGTATTCGGTTGTTAGTTTTTTTTGCTGATAATGAGTAAATTCACCAATTTTCTTGCCATTTTGGTGCAACCGTGAAGAATGATGCGCCTTCTTCGTTTTAAAAAAGGTGTGTTTGGTATGGATTTTACTCTTCCTCCCCTGTTGACCGCGATGGTGGACCGCGGTAATGGGCTGTTATGGGGCAGTGTGCTGATTTACCTGCTCATCGGTGCTGGCCTCTATTTCACGGTCATGACCCGTGCTATTCAAATTCGTTATTTCGGACATATGTTCAAGCTGCTGCGCGGCTCCCGGCATTCCAACGGCGGTATTTCCTCGTTTCAGGCGCTCTCTACCAGTCTCGCCGCGCGGGTGGGCACGGGTAACCTAGCGGGCGTTGCGGTGGCGATCTACTTCGGCGGCCCAGGCGCGATTTTCTGGATGTGGATGACCGCCATGGTGGGCATGGCGACCAGCTTTGTGGAGTCCACGCTGGCTCAGGCCTACAAAACCGACCATGGCGATAACACCTTTCGCGGTGGCCCGGCGCGCTACATCGAACGCGGCTTGGGGCTGCGCTGGCTGGCGGTACTGTTTTCTATCTGCCTGATTATTGCGTTTGGGTTGGCGTTTAACAGCGTACAGGCCAACTCCATCGCCCAGGCCATGGAGCAGGCATTCGCCATTCCCACCTGGGCCATGGGGTTAGTCTTGATGGCCATCGTCGCGCCGATTATTTTCGGCGGCTTGAAGTCGATTGCGAAAGTGGCCGAGTTAGTGGTGCCGCTGATGGCACTGCTGTACCTGATCTTGGCGCTGGTCGTGGTGGCGCTGAATATTAGCGACCTGCCCGCTGCCATCATGACAATCGTGCAGAGCGCTTTTGGTATTGAGCAGGCGGCCGGCGGTGCGATGGGCTATGCCATTTCCCAAGCGATTATGAACGGTATTCAGCGCGGCTTGTTCTCTAACGAAGCGGGCATGGGCTCTGCGCCTAACGCGGCAGCAACTGCTAGCACCCGCCCGGATCACCCGGCGGCCCAGGGCTTCATTCAAATGCTGGGCGTTTTTCTGGATACTCTAGTGATCTGTACCGCGACGGCGGCCATCATCATCATGGCGGGCCCTGAGCTGCTAGCGGGTGAAGAGAATAACGGCATTCAGCTAACCCAGACGGCGCTGTCCAGCCACGTAGGAGACTGGGGCGGCATGTTTATCGCCATTGCCATCCTGCTGTTTGCCTTCACCTCGGTGATTGCTAACTACTCCTACGGCGAATCCAACATCGAGTACCTGGCGGGCCGCCGTGCGCCGCTGGCGGTGATGATTTACCGCTTTGCCGTGCTGGGCATGATCATGGTTGGGTCCGTGGCCAGCCTGGGGGCGATCTGGAATTTTGCGGATCTCTCCATGGGTATGATGGCGATCATTAACCTGGTGGCGATTCTGCTGCTATCGCCCATTGCCTTTGCGCTGTTCAAAGATTACGACACGCAGCTCAAGGCGGGTAAAGAACCGGTCTTCGACCCTAGCCAGTTTCCGAAGCTGGCGAACAAAGTAGATCCGAACGCCTGGCCGACTAAGAAATAGCCACGTATCTGCTTGCTAGTCGTCATCTGCCCCACGCGTTGCTGCGATTCAAGCAGCCACGCGTGGGGCTTTTTCATGGGTGAATAGTTCGATTTTGTCGAATGTAGATCGGAAAACGTTGCGCTTTTGCTCACCGAAAAGCGCCGTAGAATAGCGCCTAACCTTCTCTCTGTTTTTAAGGAATTTTCATGACCACTCGTGCCCTGTTAGTGACCTCTTCTATCCTCGGCGACAACGGCCAGTCCAACGCGCTGGCGAGCCATTTTCAGCAGCAGGCCGCTGCACGTGATGGCGTCGCCGTGACCCACCGCGATGTGGTTGCCAACGCGCTGCCGCACCTTGCTATCGAAGAGCTGGGCGCGTGGCAGACCCCGGCTGAAGAGCGCACCGTTGAACAGCAGGCGCTTGCCGCTCACTCTGATGAGCTGCTGGCGGAGCTGCGTGCTAACGACGTGCTAGTCCTGGCGGTGCCGATGTACAACCTGGGCATTCCCTCCCAGCTGAAAGCGTGGTTTGACCGCGTGCTGCGCGCCGGTGAAACCTTCCGCTACACTGAAAACGGCCCGCAGGGGCTGATCGAAGGAAAGCGGGCCATTATTCTGGCTGCTCGTGGCGGTCAATACGCGGGCACCGAGTTCGATAGCCAAACGCCACACCTGAAAACAATGCTGGGCCTGATGGGCATCAGTGATGTGGAAGTGGTGTTTGCTGAAGGTTTGAACATGGGCGACGCTCACCGCGATGCCGCGATGAAAGAAGCCTTCCAAGCCATTGATCAGCTTGTCGAAGCGCTCTAAACCAACGCCATAAGCCAAACGAGGTTGTCATGCCGCGCCCGGAACTGCTCGAACAGATTTACACTATTGTCGATCAAATTCCGGCGGGGCGGGTGACGACCTATGGCCGCATTGCCAAGATGACCGAAGGAGCAACGGCGCGCATGGTGGGGTCGGCCATGCGTCACCTGCCCGAGGGGCATCAGCTACCCTGGCATCGTGTCATTTCCGCGTCACTCAAACTGGCTGACCACGGCGGCGCGGCACGCCAGCACGAAAAGCTGCGTGCCGAGGGCGTCGCGTTCGATGCCAAAGGCCGCGTGCCGAGCCACCTTGTTTGGCCGGATGAGTAGCTCTTGGGTGAGTGGTTAATAGGGAGGTGTGAATAGAAAGCTGTGAATAGCGATTTGTGAATGACAAAACGCCGCCCGGTGGGCGGCGTTGGCGTACTTATGCGTAGTGGGTCGCAGGTTGAGCGTTAGTCTTCTTGCCTACTGCCGGACTTCAGCGACCAGTCCCGCCAGCGCAGGTCGAAGAGATCCTTGCGGCGGTCCTTGAGGTTGGTGACCGAGCCTTCTGCACGCACTACGGTCAGGCGGGTCAAGTCCAGGTCCGAGAAGATGATCATCTCGGTGTTGGGCGTGGTTTCGGCCAGCACCGCATCGTGGGGGAAGGCAAAGTCGGAGGGGGTGAATACCGCCGACTGGGCATACTGGATATCCAGGTTCTCGATGGACGGCAGGTTGCCGACGCTTCCGCAGATGACCACGTAGCACTCGTTCTCGATAGCCCGCGCCTGAGCGCAGTGTCGCACACGCAGGTAGCCATTTTTGGTGTCGACCCAGAACGGCACGAACAGAATGTCCATGTCCTGGTCGGCCAGCAGGCGGCCCAGTTCCGGGAATTCCACGTCGTAGCAGATCAGGATGCCGACACGGCCTGCATCGGTATCGAACACCTGCAGATCGTCGCCGCCTTCGATCACCCAGTCGCGCCGCTCCTGCGGGGTGATATGCAGCTTGGACTGTTTCTCCACCTCGCCGTCCCGATGGAACAGGTAAGCCACGTTATAAAGACGGTCATCCTCACCCACCTCGATCATCGAACCACCGACGATGTTGATGTTGTAGGACACCGCCATCCGCGACAGCTCGCTCTTGAAACGGTCGGTGAAGCCCGCCAAAAAGCGGATGGCAGCGGTCTGGTCTTTCTGCGCGGCGCGATCCTGCAGGCCCATGAGTGGCGTGGTGAACAGCTCCGGGAAAACGGCAAAGTCGCTTTGATAATCCGACAACGCATCGACGAAATACTCGATTTGCTGCAGCGCAGCCTCCACGGAGGCGAACTCACGCATTTGCCACTGCACCGCGCCCACGCGTACCTGAGTGGGGCGAGTGTCTAGCACGTTTTCAGCGGGCTCGAACAGAATATTGTTCCACTCCAACAGCGTGGCGTAGCCTCGGGACTGCTCGTCTTCCGGCAGGTACTTGCGTAACAGACGTTTGACCTGGAAGTCGTTGGCAAGCTGGAACGACAGAATCGGGTCGTAAATCTCTTTGCGGGAGACTTTGTCGATGTACTGGGCCGGGGGTAGCTCGCTGGCGTGCTGGTGATACTCGGGAATACGTCCGCCCGCCAAAATAGCCCGCAGGTTGAGCGAACGGCACAGCTCTTTACGCGCTTCGTATAGGCGGCGGCCCAGGCGGTAGCCGCGATAGTCTGGGTGGATCAGTACATCCAGCCCGTACATGGCATCGCCTTCCGGATCGTTCAGGATGATTTCACGATGGCCGATCAAATCGTCGTATTTGTGCGGGTTGGAGAACTCGTCGTAATCCACCTGCACGGTGAGGGCGACGCCCACCAGTACGCCGTCGTCTTCAATGGCAATCTGGCCGTCGGGAAACTCCTGGATCAGCTTATCGATGGTGTGCTTAGGCCAAGCGCCACCAATATCGTGATACACCGCATCCATCAGCGATTTCAGCTGCTCGTAGTCGTCGCTGGTGAGGTTACGCAGATTGAGGTGCAGGTCTTCTAGGGACATAGGTCAGGGGTTCCCATTCATAAAATGAAGTTGGCCTATTGTATCACTGCTGTACGCTTTGCGTTTTACGGGCGGCTGCCGCGCGTACCAACGGACGTGTCAGCGTTTGCGCCATGATCACCCCGGCAAGGATTAACAGCCCACCTATAAAGTGGAACCCCGATACCTGTTCACCCAGTAACGCCATGGCAATCAGCGCGCTAAATAGCGGCATCAGGTTGATAAAGATACTCGCCTGGTTAGCGCCGATTTGGCGGACCGCTCGCATCCACAAGAACGTGGTAATAACGGAAGCAGGAATGCCTGCGTACAGGATCAGCCAAACGTTCTTCCCATCCACCGGCGTCATGGGGCCCATCAAGTAGGGTGGCAGCAAGAACAACACGGCAAAACAGACCTGGGCATAGAGCATGACCCAAGGAGGCAGATTCATCGCCCAGCGTTTGAGCATCACGCCATAAAGCGCATAGCAGGTGGCGGCGACCACCATTAACGCGTCGCCCTGCGCCACCTCTAACTGCAGCAGAGAAAGTGGGTTGCCGCGGCCCAGCAGCACGGTGACGCCGATAAAGGCGAGCACGCCGCCTACGACGCCGCCTAATGTGGGTGGTTCCTTCAAAATTAGCGCGCTCAATAGCACCGTGAGCAGCGGCACCATTGCTGCAAGAATGCCCATATTGGTGGCGGTGGTAGTTTCCGCAGCGATATAAGCCAGCCCCTGCCATAGCCCCATCCCTAAAAGCCCTAGCAGAGCTAGCTTTGGCCAGTTACGCACGATCTCATCTTGGTGACGCAGTACGGCCGGCAGCACAAAAGGAGTCATGACGACGAGGGCGAGCAGCCAGCGTAAAAACGCGATACTGCTAGGAGCAATGGCATCTACCGAAAGCTGGTTGATGGTCATATTGCCGGACCATATCAGTACGGTGGCCAGCGGCGGTAAAAAGTAAATCAATGGCATAGCACATTCCCTAGATTCAATCCCTGATCGTTAGCCGGTTAATGTGACGCGCTTTGCCGCCAGGGGCAAGGGGGAAAGTAGTCGATATAGCGACTATCGTCTGGATAAAAAGGCGATACAGTTGCGTGGTAAAAGTCTGTACGTAGCCAGCGCTATGTCATACGCTTGTTTGAATGTGAGTGGCAAGCCATTGATTGCCCGCCGTACTAATAACAGTGAAGGAGCACCGTGATGCGCCAAGCGCCAGCTTATCCGCACCTATTTCGTCCATTAACCGTGGGACATTTAACGCTGCCTAACCGCGTATTGATGGGGTCCATGCACACCAATTTAGAAGAAGCGCCGAATGGCTTTGAGCGCTTGGCAGCGTTCTATGCAGAGCGCGCGCGTGCAGGGGTAAGCCTGATTGTGACGGGTGGCATTGCGCCCAATGCCGAAGGGGCGGTATTTCAAGGTGCTAACGCGCTCACAGAAGCCTCACAAGTGGCGGAGCACCGCCATGTTGTCGACGCGGTACATGCCGCCGGTGGGCACCTATGCATGCAAATTTTGCATGCCGGGCGCTACGCTTACTCACCAGAGCTGGTGGCCCCCTCGGCGCTGCAAGCCCCCATCAACCCGTTCACCCCCCGAGCGCTCTCCAGTGAAGAGGTAGAGCAGCAGATTGCCGACTATGTTCGCTGCGCTACGCTCGCCCAGCAGGCGGGCTACGACGGCGTAGAGGTCATGGGCTCGGAAGGCTATTTGATCAACCAGTTTATTTGCCGCCGCACCAACCAGCGTGACGACGACTGGGGCGGCGATTTTGAGCGGCGTATGCGTTTCCCTGTCGAGATCGTCAAGCGTATTCGCCAAGCGGTTGGCGAGCGCTTCCTGCTGATCTTCCGCCTGTCGATGATTGATCTGGTGGAAGAGGGCAGCTCCTGGGAAGAGGTCGTACAACTGGGCCAGGCCATTGAAGCCGCTGGCGCGAACGTCATCAATACCGGCATTGGCTGGCACGAGGCACGGGTGCCGACCATCGTGACCAGCGTGCCCCGGGCCGCGTTTACCGAAGTCACCCGCCGCATTCGCGCGGCGCTGTCGATTCCGCTGATTACCACCAACCGCATCAATATGCCGGAGGTGGCTGAGCGCGTACTGGCCGAGGGCCATGCGGATATGGTGTCGATGGCGCGTCCGTTTTTGGCTGACCCCGAGTGGGTGCGTAAAGCCGAGGCGGGCTTGGCGAAGGAGATCAATACCTGCATCGCCTGTAACCAGGCCTGCTTGGATCACACCTTTATGGGCAAGCTGACTTCCTGCTTGGTCAACCCCCGTGCCTGCCACGAAACCGAGATCACCCTGGCGCCTGCGCAAACACCTAAGCGGGTAGCGGTGGTAGGCGGCGGCCCAGCGGGGCTTGCCACAGCAGTAGCGGCGGCCAGTCGTGGGCATGCCGTGGTGCTCTTTGAGCGGCGCAGCGAGTTGGGTGGGCAGTTTAACTACGCTCGCAAAATCCCCGGTAAAGAAGAGTTTAACGAAACTCTGCGCTACTTCCGCGTCATGCTCGAAAAGCACGCGGTGGACGTGCGCTTAAACACCGAAGCCACTGTAGGCGCCCTGGCAGATTTTGACGAAATCGTGATTGCCACGGGGGTGGTGCCCCGTGAACTGGCGTTACCAGGAGCCGACCACCCCAGCGTGCTGAGCTATGCAGACGCCATTGAGCAGCCTGAACGAGTAGGCAAGCGCGTGGCGGTGATTGGGGCAGGCGGCATTGGTTTTGATGTTTCGGAGCTGCTTTCCCACGAGGGGCACCCCACCATGGAGGTGACCGCATGGTGCGATGAGTGGGGCGTGGATTTAGCAGTGGGCGAACGTGGCGGCTTAAAAGCGCCGCAGCCGCCACGTTCACCGCGCAGCATTGTGATGCTGCAGCGAAAAAGCTCTAAGCCAGGCAAAAACCTGGGTAAAACCACGGGTTGGGTGCATCGTGCCTCGTTAAAGCAGCGTGGCGTAGAAACACTGGCCGGCTGCGAGTATGTGCGCATCGACGATGCGGGCTTACACATCCGCCGCGAAGGGCAAGAGCAGGTGGTCGAGGTGGACACCATTGTGGTGTGCGCAGGCCAAGAGTCGGTACGCGACTTGATTTCGCCGCTGGCCCAAGCGGGTAGCCGCGTGCATGTGATTGGCGGCGCAGATGAAGCGGCCGAATTGGATGCTAAGCGCGCTATTGATCAAGGCACCCGGCTGGCGGCCTCGCTGTAACTCGCGTGGGGGGCGTGACGTTAACGCTAAAATGGCGATAGACTGATGGATCACCCTAACTACTAAGCCACGTTAGGGATTTAAGGCGCGGGTGGCACCCAGCCTGCGCCGCACGACCGTCAGACAAAAGGATTATCGTCATGCCCTCGGAGTGTACCCCACGATTTTTAGCCAGTGACAACACCTCCGGTATCTGCCCGGAGGCGATGCAGTACTTACTCGAAGCCAATCAGGCCGATGATTTAGCCTACGGCAACGACCGCTGGACCGCCCGCGCCGCCGACCGTTTTCGTGAAATGTTCGACTACGATTGTGACGTATTTTTCGTGTTCAACGGCACTGCAGCCAACTCACTGGCGCTCTCCGCGATGGGGCGCAGCTACCACAGCGTGATTTGCCATGAGCTGGCGCATATTGAAACCGATGAGTGCGGTGGGCCGGAGTTCTTCTCCAACGGTGCCAAGCTGCTGACCTCGCCGGGAGCGAACGGCAAACTCACGCCGCAAGGGATTGAGGCGCTGGTGACCAAGCGCAGCGATATCCACTACCCAAAACCGAAGGTGGTATCGCTCACTCAAGCCACCGAAGTGGGCACTGTGTACTCCCGCGAAGAGCTGCTGGCCATTCGCGCCATGGCAGATAAGCATGACCTTCGGCTGCACATGGACGGTGCACGCTTTGCCAACGCTTGTGCCAGCTTGAACGCCTCACCCGCAGAGTTGACCTGGCAAGTGGGCGTCGATGCACTGTGTTTCTCGGGCACCAAGAACGGCTTGGCGTTTGGTGAGGCGATATTGTTCTTCAATCGCGAGCTGGCGGAAGACTTCTCCTACCGATGCAAGCAGGCGGGGCAGCTAGCATCGAAAATGCGCTATGTCTCTGCGCCTTGGCTGGGCCTGCTGGAAAGCGGTGCTTGGCTAACCAATGCCGAACATGCCAACGCCATGGCGCGTTATCTATCGGAAGGGCTACAGGCGTTGCCGGGTGCTTCGCTGATGTTCCCCACCCAGGCCAACAGCGTATTCGTTGAATTGCCACCTCACGCCATCGAAGCGTTGAAAGCCAAAGGATGGACCTTTTATACCTTCATCGGTGCCGGCGGAGCGCGGTTCGTCTGCGCTTGGAACACCACCGTTGAATTGCTCGATCAGCTGTTGGCCGATGTGAAAGCCGTGCTTGACGTTCGTGCTTGAGCAATACCGCCGCTAAAAACTGCTCTGACGTTGAGCTCTCAAGCGCCGCCTTCTCAGGCGGCGCGTTGCATTGTGGGGTTGCCACAATATTTCACGCAACTAACCCCCTGTTGCTGTGCTCATATCGTTAACAGCGCTGCGTTGAAGGTTTAGTCATCACTTTTTGCTAATGCTGACTACGCTGATAGAGCGACACCTCGAATAGCACACCGTCTGGGGTATTGGCTTGGCGGTTGCGCTGGGGGATGGGCCACAGGAGAGTTCCATGAGCATCTTTGATCACGTTCAAGACCGATTTGCCCGCGTTCAGCAAGAGGACATGAGCCTTGAGGAGTACTTGGCGCTTTGTCGCCGTGACCCCAAGGTGTATGCCAGCGCTGCCGAGCGCATGCTGGAAGCGATAGGCGAGCCTGAAGTGATCGACACGGCGAAAGACCCGCGTCTATCACGTATTTTCTCGAATAAGGTGATCCGCCGCTATCCCGCTTTCGCCGAGTTTCATGGGATGGAAGAAGCCATTGAGCAGATTGTGGCGTACTTCCGCCACGCGGCCCAAGGCTTGGAAGAGCGCAAGCAGATTCTTTATCTACTGGGGCCGGTCGGTGGCGGTAAATCGTCACTAGCCGAGCGCCTGAAGCTATTGATGGAGCGCATTCCCTTCTATGCCATCAAAGGATCGCCGGTCTATGAATCGCCGCTTGGACTGTTCTCACCGGAAGAGGATGGTGAGTTGCTGGAGCAGGAGTACGGCATTCCCGGGCGCTACCTGCGCAGCGTGATGTCGCCCTGGGCGGCTAAACGCTTAAAAGAGTACGGTGGTGATATTTCCCAGTTCCGGGTGGTGCGCCTCTACCCATCGCGGCTGAATCAAATTGCCATCTCCAAAACTGAGCCGGGGGATGAGAACAATCAGGATATCTCATCGCTGGTCGGCAAAGTCGATATTCGTCAGCTGGAGCTTTACTCCCAAGACGATCCGGATGCCTACAGCTTCTCCGGCGGGCTGTGCCGTGCCAACCAGGGGCTGATGGAGTTTGTGGAGATGTTCAAGGCTCCCATCAAGGTGCTCCACCCGCTGCTGACCGCTACCCAAGAGGGCAACTACAATCCTACCGAGGGCATGGGCGCGATTCCTTTCGATGGCGTGATTCTGGCCCACTCCAACGAGTCCGAATGGCAGGCGTTTCGTAACAACCGCAATAACGAGGCGTTTCTGGATCGTGTCTATATCGTCAAAGTACCCTACTGCCTGCGGGTGTCGGAAGAGATCAAGATCTATCAAAAGCTGTTGGAAGACTCCTCCCTCAGCGCCGCGCCCTGCGCGCCGGATACGCTGCGCATGCTGGCGCAGTTCTCAGTGCTGTCGCGGCTCAAGGTGCCGGAGAACTCCAGTATCTACTCCAAAATGCGGGTGTATGACGGGGAGAACCTGAAGGACACCGACCCACGCGCCAAGTCGATTCAAGAGTACCGCGATGCGGCTGGGGTCGATGAAGGTATGCAAGGGCTCTCGACCCGCTTTGCCTTCAAAATTCTCTCCAAGGTGTTCAACTTCGATAGTACCGAAGTCGCGGCCAACCCGGTGCATCTGCTGTACGTGTTGGAGCAGGCGTTGGAGCGCGAGCAGCTGCCGTCCGAAGTATTCGAGCGCTACTTGGGCTTCATCAAGGAGTTTTTGGCCCCGCGTTACGTGGACTTCATCGGCAAAGAGATTCAGACCGCGTATCTCGAGTCTTACAGCGAGTACGGTCAGAACATCTTTGACCGCTATGTGACCTATGCCGACTTCTGGATTCAAGACCAGGAGTACCGTGACCCTGAAACCGGCGAGCTGCTCAACCGCCAATCGCTGAACGAGGAACTCGAGAAGATCGAGAAACCGGCGGGTATCTCCAACCCGAAAGATTTCCGCCATGAAGTGGTGAACTTCGTGTTGCGGGCGCGGGCGCAAAACAACGGTATGAACCCTAGCTGGCAGTCGTATGAGAAGCTGAAAGGCGTCATC
>Ga0209232_1001730_pt1 | contig 11450 bp, 14 predicted proteins | sample ETNvirenome_2_60_FD_184066 | JGI IMG/M metagenome (GOLD analysis project Ga0209232, IMG submission 184066) | Marine viral communities from the Pacific Ocean - ETNP_2_60 (SPAdes) (version 2) | ecosystem: Environmental > Aquatic > Marine > Oceanic | place: Pacific Ocean | collected 2013-06-22
GGTGGAATTAAGTTGTCGCTTCAATTAGAGAAGCAAGATTTGCGTAGTCGGCAGCATCAACAATCTCAACAAGAACAATCAGTTGTCCTGCGGTAAGATCAGCCATATCTTCTCCGTTACTAGCAGGGTCAAAGTTAATGTTGAACGCTTTAGTAGCAGTATTGAACTCAATTTCTTGTTTGGTATCAAGTTCAGCACCTGTGTTTTCAACGACTAGCTCATCCAAAACTGATGTGGCGGCGACAAAATGGTCAGCGCCATCAGCGTCCCCAACAGAAATGTTACAAGCAGTAAGCCCAACAAACGGTTTGGTAACCACGACTCTAACTCTAGTTACCGCCGCATTTGCGGGAGTAGTAAAAAGAGTTATTGGCTCATCTGTATTGGCTCCAGTTTGTGCTACAAGCTCTGAGTTATTAAAATTAACAACATAAGCGTCGGTGAACCCCTTGGCAATAACACCAGCGGGAACTTGTTTAACTCTACTTCCACCCGCGCCATCAGCATCTTGCAAAACTAAAAGGTCATCGGAAGCGATACGCGGGCTGGGGTTGCCCATAGTAGGCAAGGTGGATAAATCATCAAGAGTAGGCATGATATGTAGTTGGTTATGCGGGGGCGACGGGATTATAAACCGCCGCCCCCACTAGCTATGAAACCTACGCAGCGGGCGTGGTGCTCGTGCGCTTGAACAAGATGACGTAACCGAAGTTGGTCTTGATCGGCTTGGAGGCCGAAGCAAGGATACCACGGAAGAATCCGATGGTGCCATCAGGGTTGAGGCTAACATCAGGAATGTTTGTCCACTTAAAGTCACCCTTGTAGTTGACAGGGTCGAACGTCAGCCCACTTACGTTGCTCACAGGAGCAGGAATAAGGGACTCCATCACGTTGTCAACGAGAACGAAAGCCGCTTCGTAATCAGCGGTCTCGTAATCAGAGTTGACGATAACTTTGTTGGTTGTCGAACCGCCGGTTGCGCTAACAGTGTAAGGCTGAACTGCAACGAGCTTTTCGCTGTTGATCCCACTGAAGCGGGGAGCGAGGTCGTCGATCAGGTGGTAGAAACCACGGAAGGACTTCTCGACTCCGAGCGGAGCGATGAGGTCAGACACCTTCGCGTTGTTGTAACGAACATCATCGCGGAAGCCGGACTCAGTCATCAACTGGTAAGAAGCCTCAGACGAGCACACCAGAGAGAACACTGGGCGACCGTTTTCACGACCGTAAGCGTTAGCTCCGGCACCAGCACGAACCAGACGGAAGTAAATATCGTCAAGGATCTTGTTGGATACGTTACCAGTAACATCAAGGACGTTGTCCTCAGTTCCGTCACCGGAAGCGGCCCCACCAGCAGCGCCGGTAGCTTCGTCGTCAACATCAAGATCGGTGAGACCGATGCCTTCTTTTCCTCCGACAATAACGGAAGAGGCAGTCTTGCAGTAAACGATGTTATCGGCTTGCTTTCCATACTCGTCGCGGTAGCGGTTCTCCCACACGTTGCGGGTAGCTTCCTTGAGGAGATCCATGATAGCCCGAAGCTGCTCAGTCCTGTGTGCGGCGTAACGAAGTTCCTCGACGTTGATTCGGGGAGACTCGATGATGGCCCGCTCAAGGCTGTAGCTCTTCTGGACGCGAGTGAAGTCAATCAAGTTGACATCACCGGAGCCTTCACCAGAACCACCGAACTTGCTGTTATCGACATCTCCAGACTGGTCAAGCTGACCAGCGGACATGCCGTTGACGGCGCTTCCGTGAGTGGTTCCCATGGAGCGCCAACTTGCGCCAACTCCAGCAACAGACTCGCTAAGGTTGATGCCTTCGGCTTGGAGGGGAAGAGCGCGGTCGTAAACGAGGGTGCTCAGTTGATAGCCCATTCCTTCAGGGAAAGTGGCTTGCTTAATAAGATCCATCCACGGGGAGGTGTGGAGGGTGGACTTGTGAATATCGGAGCCAATGCGTCCAGCTTCAGCAGTCAACACTGCGTCAACTGCGGCTGCAGCATTGGTTTCAAAAGTGTGTGGTAGCGCGAAATCTACGGCCATTGTTTTATGAGATAAGAGTTATATGAGAGGATAGACCACTCCCCCTGTTTGGGGCTTAAAGCGGCCAAAGTTAATTGGTGAACACTGCCTATGTAGAACTATTTATGGCTAGAGCAACCGGCAGATTCGGGTAGTATGGTTTGGAACGCAGCCCAAGAACGACTTTGTAGAACTATTTTTGGCTAGAGCAACCTCGTCGTTATGCTCCTTGTTTTAACAAGAAAAATAAAAAGGTCAATACCAGATTTATCTGTTTAGATTGCCCGCGCCAAACGCAGCGTTAATAGCGTCTTCAAAGGAAGCGTCTGCTTTGGCTCCCCCAGCAACCTGTCCAGAAGTAGGAGTGTTGCCAGACATGGTGGGCTCGGCCCCCTCATAAGCGGCAAGTCTGTCAGTAAGTTCTGCATTCTCAGCTCTCATGGAGACAAACTCGCGGACTACTTTTGGCAGCAGCTGTGCAGAAATAGAATTGAAGGTAAAATCTACAGGGTGCATGACAGAAGGGTCGCTTTCCGCAGCTTTTTGCTGGATAGCCGCCATGTCTAAATCGTCTATCCCAGATAAGAAAGGCAGCTTTTGCTGCACCCGCGCAGCCACATTTTGTGCAACTTCTTTTCTTACCCGTAAATTTTCAGCCGCTTCTGCCTGTTGATTCCGCTCAGCGAGCAACTCTGCCTCTTTAAGAGCGGCGTCTGCGTTGTCAACCATCGTCTGGCGCATACTAAGTAGCGGATCAATTTGATTAATAAGGTGGTAAACCTTTGCGCGGTCACGCTCTGAAGCAGCGTGGAGCAAGTCATTAATAGCGGTGTCTTGTTCGTCTTGGTCTGACATAGACATAACGTCGATCAAAACATCAGGATCGGCGTCGTATTTGTCTGCTATCTCCGCAGCTGCACTGATTAAAGTTTCTAAAGGCTGCGCTACAGCGTGTTGATAGGCGTCAGTAGCTTCAAGGTTTGAAACCATTTGCTCTTGTTCGTATTGAGCAATCTTTTGTTGTAGTGTTTCAACGTCTTTTGATTCAGCTATTCCTGAAAGCTCTTGAATCTTTTGCTCATACTCTTCTTTTTGCTGCCGCAGTTGATGGAGCTCAGTGCTTGTTTGTTTGAGCTCTGACTTCAGCTGCTTGAATCGGGAGGCTGCTTTTGGGGTCCAGTCGTCCCCTATATCTTCAGAAAGAACCTCAGTAGGGTCATGTTCGGAGGATTCCGAGTCTTCATTATTTTCTTCCTGCTGATATTCCTCGCCTAAAACTTCTTCGATTGGCACAACCTCTGGTTCGACTTCCTCGACTTCAGCAACAGGAGTTGATTCTTGGGGGGCTTCTACTTTTTCGTTAAACGCCGAATCAATAGCGTCCATAAAAGACATCTGCTCAACGGACTCATCAGAAGTATCAGGGACAGTATCAACTACATCCTCTACAGTGTTTGGCACTTCTGCGTCTACGGGTGCCTCGGCTACTTCATTCGATGTGGGTCCACTCATTTGGCGTTACGGTATTTTGTTTATCTGCGGGGGGATGTGCAAGTTTATGCAAATCGTTTAACGCATCTCGATAGCCTGCATACCAAGCATGGCGCTGTGCGTTTCCCGATTCATCTTGCAAAGTATTAAACGAAGGTCCAGCGATTTCTTTTAAAGTGGCTGTTGCTTTTTGGAAAACATCAGATTCAAGAATTGCGCGTAGCTCTGCTATTGCAGCCGAGTTTTTAAACCAGTGGTCGAGTGGAACTGGTGGTGTTATTTCCTTCTTTGGCATTTTTTTCGCGCTCTTCTCGCAGCATGGCTTTAGCCAAAATTGCGTAGTTTATAATATCGTGGCAAGCATCTTCGACACTTTCGTTGGGAACTTGCAGCTCAGAATCATTTACAAATGATCGTATTCGTTGAATCTTGTCGAGGACACGCATCAACAATCCGTGAACTGGGTGTATGCCAATCACCGCACTAGTTTTAAAATTAGCGAACGGGTCAGTAGCGGTCTTGCCTCCCGTATAGTCAGAATTTTTTGCTCGCATGATGGCCTTGCACTCAACGCAAGTAGCATCGTGGAGGTCTAATAGCTCTTTAGAGGTCACTGTTCTGGCGGAACTCTAGCGCAGCCTTGGCATCACGTATAGCCATTTCTTGGTCATGTTTTTTCTGTTTGATCGCTAGATCAAGCTCCGCTTTTTCTTGGGCGATCTGCATCTTTATCTGATGCTCCATCATCTTGGCATCAGCTTGTGGGGGCTGCTCTTGACCTTGAGGTTGCCCTTGTTGCTGAGCTTGATCCCTTTGCATTTTTTGCACCGCCTTTGTGGTGTTGTTAATAACTTCCTCGGCGAACTGCAAAACTTGTTTAGTCTGCGAGACCATCCCTTCAAGGGCCGGGTCGCCAGCCGCGAACTGTAAAGTCTCGCTAATGTGCTGGTAGAATGCTTGCACAACAGGAAGTGACTGCATCGGGTCAGCTGCACCTGTATTCAGTTGTTCTATTATCTGGTTAAGAGCCGGAACATGAATTTCCAAATGTGTGCCGTGCAACTCGTTTCCTACGACCGGAACAGGTTGGCCCGCAGTAAGCTGTTGGTTCTCGAAGTATGCAATCTTCAGATCCACGGTAGGACGCTTCTCCGTTTCTGCTGGAACGTAGCGGTCGGCTAAGTCGTGGCCTACCCGTGTCGAAACAATGTCTCGGGTCAGGTTGCGCCTGCCAACGTCGTCGAACTGTCCGCTTATCCCTTGGAGTTCTTTCAGAGCTACCATGCGGTTCGCGTGGCTTCCGTTTCCAATCGAACGCACAGCTTTAGTGCGGGCAACATCAAGGGTTTTAATAAAACTCTTGGGCACACCACGAGCTTCGCAGCGGGCAAAAAAGTCTTTTACCGCAGGGTCAGGCTTTGTGCTGGTAACAATTCGACGGACCATCTCGCGGAGAAGCCGATTCCATGACGCATAGAACAGGTTCAAGGATGCACCAGACAGGCGGGTGGTTACATCCATGTCGGATACAACCTGCATCTGGTTCCTGTAAGGGGAACTTTGACTCGGACCATAAGTGCTTACTGTATCAGTATTTAATTGTAGCTGGTTAGTTATGTCTTGCAGGGCAGGCTGAACAGCAGTGCCAAGATTCGGGATAGCTTTCTCAACGATTTTTACATTCGGGGACAACACGGCGTATGCGCCGTAGTAGGTGAACTGCAACTCGTCCAGAGACCTTTGGGTTTCGGGTTGGATCATCACCGCAGAGGCGAGCATAGCTCCGTCGATCTGCTGGCAACGCAATCGGTTACTGGTCTGGACGTGGGCGAAGATACGCTGACCTAAGCCCCGAATCGAATGGTATGTTCCATTGCTGCCGACGCCGTATGTGAACATCACATACGCCTGTTCGGCTTTTTCGTAACGAGAAACTTTCTTATACAGGAAATCTTTTGGGGTGTCTTCGGCAGAGATGTAGTGGCTGACACTCCCATCCATCTCTTTCACCCAGAAGTGCAACACAGAAACTGTCGGGTTTTCAAGGCCGGTGTAGAGGTCGTTGTTCTTCAGCTCTTGCTGCAAAGACTCAAAATCATTGTAACGCTTGTGGCTGGTATTAGTGGTTACGTTTTTTAAGATAACGCGCTTCACCTCTTCCACGTTCCACCCAACCTTGGCCGCTGCTTCAGGATTCTTGATGTATGCAAATAATTCGTGCAACAAGTAGTTCCGTCGGCCAATCGCAACATCAATGCAATCTTCATTAGCCGCAGTCTGTCGTGGAATCAAAATGTCAGTGAACCCGCCAACACGGAACCGCCAGTCATCCGGCGAATCAAAATAGGCAACGGCCACGCCGTGTTTGATAAAAGTCGTGCAAAGCCGCAAGTAAGCGCTGTGAAACTCGGGCCAGTTCCGCATCAAGTGCGTCAGTTCTTCCGCGACGATTTCTTCCGACGGTTTGATTTCGCTCGCTTCTCCCTCTGTGCCTCGCACTTCGACAAGTCGTTCCAAAGAGCTGTAAAGGTCAACATAAGAAGACAGAGCCACATCCAAGAGTCGTTGTGCATCTCCAAAATTTAAATTTGTTTTCAACCCCTGACCGCTCGTAGCAAGAGCCGTTGAGTTGTAGGGGGCCGCTCCGTCGAACATCGAATCGATGCGGGCGCGGTTGAGCGAAGACTTCTCGTCAGCTTGACGTAAGGTGGCGTAAATACTGATGGCGCTCCGAACGTCCTTCAGTCGGGTTTCTACCGGTTTACCCTTCTCGTCTAAGGAACCAAGATTCAGGGTGTCGTAAGCATCAAGCGTGGTGTCGCTCATTGTCAAGTTGATACCTTTTTGTGAGCCAGTAGTCAATTATGTATATTTCGCTGGACAGGCAGCGGGCACGTTTATACAAGGAGGGCTATGAAATGGAACCTCATTGCAGCAAGTGCATCATGCATCCTGTTTGGTGTATCGTGCTCCACGGCTGATCTGGGCGGGCAAGTGCCTCTCCCATTTACGTCGCCGTCAACATCGGCAAAGCTGGACCTCGAACTCCGGCCTATGCCCCCCAAGTTCTGTATTGGACTCGACCTCGTCCCGACTGAGGAGAAGTAGCAGTTGTATGGCAAAGACAAAAAAGCCTAAGCCTAGGCCGAAGCCTATTTACGGCAAATAAAAACAAGCCCGTCTCGGAGTAGCTGTCGAGGCGGGCTTTTCCGTGACACTCAAGGTTAGACCCCTCGACACGTTTGTTTTAAGTGTCGATTTTATCCCAGACTTTAGACACGACCCTGTCGACCCGAACTTTACGACATTTGTCGTCGTCGCCGACTAAATTCGCAGTGTCCCAGCCCTGATGGTCGTGGGTGTTTACAATGTAGATCCGTCCGCGCCCCCGCCCCCGCCTGCGAGGGCCAATGCAGTAGATCACCCCCAGAGCCGTGACCGCATACCGGCTGTAGTCGGGAATGATTCGTGCATCCTGTAACACTTGTTCGCGAGTCAGGGTAGGGGGTTCAGGGGATTCGATTGTGTCGTGGTAGAAGTAGAAAGGCTTACCGTCACTGGCGACGACCCGTGTCCGCACACGACTCCCCCAGCGGTTGGGCGATAAAACCTTTTCGGCTTCAAGGTTCAGGACGAGGTTGGTAACGGGGTAATAAGCGTATTTGTCCGTGTTCGGGATTAGCGTGTAGCCTTCGGGTAGTTGCATATCGAGGTCTAAAAGTTTTTCTGTAACTATATACTACTTTGATTAATCAAATTAGTATTCAATATCAAGAAAAGTTTCCAAGTCAGATTTGCGGAGTTGCCTCTCCTCGCTTCATCTTTTTATATTCTTCGCGCTCTTTCTTGATCTCTTGGTATCTTTTTGCTCTTTCTGCCAACAACTTTTTACGATTTTTACGGTAATACTCTTTGTTGTAGTCGAGTCGCTTTTTTACTTTGTCGGGGTCAGACGCTTCGTCGAGATGCCGCTTCTGATTTATTTTGTTTTTGTTTTGCTTGTAATACTCTCGCTGATACGCGCACCGCGCTTCTCTGTTTCTTTCGTAGTAGGATTCTTCCATACTTTTTGATTTAATCAAACATTTGCCCGTTGTCAAATTTTTTCACACGCACACATATATACATACACGCTGCGCCACAAAAAATGCACCGTCCACCCGTGGCGTCACCCTGCACCCTGTATCGCCGCCCCCTGATTCTCCGGCCCCTGCAGACCGCCCCCAAATCCTGACTAAGTTGATCAGGTTAATCATGATTCCGGCTTCCCGTTTCAAGATGCACGGTCCATGATGCCGGATCCGGCGGAGCGGGTCGATGTTGACCGGCCCCCTGAAACCCGCACCCTGAGCCCTGCCACCTGAGCCCCCTATTTCCAAGGGGTTTCCGCCCCCTGATCCATAAACCCTTTACCCTGAAGGGCTTACAGCTTTTCCCTCTCAATGGCTCTAGAATCGATTCTGAGAGGGGGCAATGGTCTGACGTGTGGCTAGTCAATAATTTCATTCAGACGCAATACGGAGGAAATGCAACTTTGTCGCATTAGCCACAAATCATTGACTCTCAAGGGTTTACGCCAAATCCACTTCTGTTAGAAAAATCTCCATAAACCTCTAAGTTTCAATACTTTACAGAAGTAAGGTGTGCTAGTTTCCTAGCAGACAGAGCTCTAAATGCTAAAAAAGCCGCACGTTTCCCAAAAGTATTTTGTCATTAATTTAGAAAATGTTTGACGAATAAGAGGGGCTACCGTATTATGCCCCCATGTTACTTACTAAGCGACTCACCACACTTCTGGAAACTGACACAAGCCACTTTTCATCCGCCGCTCTCTTCGAAAAGCTCGATGTCTTGAACAGCGCAATCGATACGCTTGTCGATGTCATGCAAGACTCTTCGAGGCCCGAGGAAGGTTTTGCTGAGCACGTCGATCTTAAACCATGGGAATGCCTCTGCGAGGCTGAGCTTGAGGGCCGAGATTCCGCTTGCAAGATTATCGGAGAGGTTACCAGCTTGCTACAACGTCAGGCGGATGGTGTCGCGTATGAGGCACGTGAAGCCGCTATGAATGGCCGATAAACCCTTTCCCCTTAACCATAAAAACATTAATTCAATTAGAACCATGCTAAATCCGTTCAAAACTAAAGTCGCCACTACCGTTCGCTCCGAAGCTGATTCAATCATCGTGAAATATCATGATACTGATATCGTCAAATTCACAAAGGAAAAGGATTCCTTTCCATGTGTCTATGAGCTTGGGTTGCCAGCTCTTACTAAAATTACCGTTAAGCTGGACACTGGCGGATGGTGGAGCGCTACCACTAAAAAGCGGATGAATGAAGTCAGTGATCAGTATGAGCTAGGCTTCCAAGTATTTCAGAGAAAGGGGAAATGGTATGTCGCCGGAGCTCATGACGCCTCCCATATTTTCGCAACCTTCGAAGGTGATTCTGCTTCTTTTTCCCTGATCGTCTAACCCTGATTCCCTAACCTTAAAAACATTTACCCCATTATCACCATGAAGTTTACCGTTTCCCAAGCCATTTCCAATGAAGTTCAATGTCTCGCTGATGCCCTTTGCGACGGGTGCCTAGAGCTCAACGATTCCTTTTTAGACCGCCACTTTTCTGAAAAAACCTCCGAAATCCTCAAGCAATTGTCATGCATAAGGGACCGCGCAATGGTTTTGGATAGCCACTTGAACGATGAAAACTGGCGGGAACTTTCGGGATACGATGAGGGAGCCGATATAAATATCCCGATTGGAGAAATAGAAATTCAATTCGACGGGGAGGCTTCGGACTATTTTGAAGATCCCAGCGACTGGACAGTAAACGGAGATCTTGCCTACGCGGCTCTCGATGGAGTTTGCTGGACAATAGACCATAAAGAGTTGCAAGCGGATGTAGACCTTATTCAACCCAAGCGCCGATAGAAATTACCCCTGATTCCTTAACCTTAAAAACATTTATCCCATTACCATGACGCCACTCCCCCCTCATTTAATTGTCGACGCCACTCCAGAAGTAGAACGCTTTCAAGCGATCATCCGCACGTATTCTGACTCTATCAAGAGTGGATTATTAGGCTCCTCTTCTGACAAGGGCAACATGATCGCCGAAACCTTTATGCTTCGAAGTCAAGCAAATGCTGATTTCCGTTTCGTCAAAAATCGGGTGGCTAAGCAATGCTCGGATGAAACTGGCAAGGGAACGGGGCAATGGGTTAGGCCTGCCGGAGTTTCGGAGGAGGTTATTGATTCCCTGCTCCGGAAGCATGAAGACCGGCAAGCAAAGTGGGCTTCTGATTATCTTGATTCCCTTTGCTCCTAAGTGCTCCCAAAATTAATGTAGAAAAAAATTGACTAATAAGCTAACCCAGAATAGTATTCCTCCCATGCCAGATTCCTTCGAATTAAAAACTGACTCCCTCAACTCTCTCCTTGAGGTTTACATCATGAAGCCCTCTTATATCGTGAGCGCTTCGAATAAAAGCGCCAAGGCCCTGCTTCTTGAGCAAGTTCCGGCAGAAGATAGGCCCGCCCTGAAGCGGGTTCTCTCCTCCAATAGCCGTTTCCTTCCTTCGGTCGATTCCCCTATCGGTCAAGCCCGCTCCGTAGTCAATGCCTTCCTGAAGGACATGGTTGCCGGAGACAATAAGAGGGGATACAGGGGCTTTGCCAAGGTAGGCCGCCCTAATACCTATATCGGGAGGCTGCAGGATTTCGACCGATTCGAGGAGCTCCTGAATGCCGCCAAGTCTCAAGTGGAGAAGTATAACCTCAAGATCAGAGAATCATGGGATGAGCTCAAGGAGCGAGGCAAAGAGGAGATGATGGTCTTTAATGGAGGCGTCGAGTTTCCTACCGTCGACCGCTTTCTCCGTAAGTCGACTTTAGATTTCGAGGTTAGCACTAACCTCTCCGAGGCAAAGATATTTGATACCGCCATTGCAGAAGTGGTCCGGAGAGTGAAGGCCAAGGCGGAAAAGAGTGAGCGGGACCGCGTGCTTTCTGCCCACGCCAAGCCCGTGGAGCAACTCCTCGACGCCTTGGGGGAGTGTATCCAGAGACTTCACCAGAGCAATGGCAAGACCGAATCGGGCAAGTCTCGCCGGTTGCGGGCTGACAAGTTCAATACGGTTGCGAAGATAGTCGAAGAGGTAAGGGGGAAAAACTTTCTCAACTTACCAGAGCTTGAGACCGCTGCAGCTACGGCCTCCAGCCTAGTCGACGGACTCGATGTAGTGGGGCTCGATCCCGCTGAGCGCAAGGACAAGGCGGAAGAGTTTTCCAAAGTTACTGACTCCTTGAAGAGCCGCCTCGCTGCTTCCGGCCTTGTCTAAAAATTAATTAAGAAAACATACTGACAAATAACCATCCCTATTCTATACTGATCCCATGATTAAAACTGACATTCCCATTATCTCAGCCTCCCAAGTCGGAGATGCCGCCATCCTCGCCAATCGCTCCGGCGCTATCATAGCCCTCGGAGGGCCTACCGGCGGAGGTAAAACTACCAGCGCCAAGGAAGCCGCCAAGGCCAATGGCATCGATCCCATATTCCGCCACATTAGTGAGGCGCATAAAGGGGGGATCGTCGTGATCAATTGCGCCGGAGTCCACGAGGAGAATGCCCGTGGAATTCAAGTCCCGCATCATGAGGGGGATGGAAACTACCGCGCGGTTTCTATCATTCCCGAGGAGATGCCCGTCTATGATACGGTAGGGGATGCTCATGTCCTTTGCGTTGTCGACGAATATCAAGCTGCTTCCGGTCCTTATAAGCAGGCCCTCCGGTCCGCTTTCTTTGCACCGGAAGGGCAGGAGCGGTATATCGGAGTCCACAAGGTAGGGCCTAACGTGAAATTTATGATCACGTTTAACGGGCGCATCGATGATATGGAGAATGGTAAGGAGCTCGCCCAGCCTGATGC
>Ga0209232_1001732_pt1 | contig 11433 bp, 31 predicted proteins | sample ETNvirenome_2_60_FD_184066 | JGI IMG/M metagenome (GOLD analysis project Ga0209232, IMG submission 184066) | Marine viral communities from the Pacific Ocean - ETNP_2_60 (SPAdes) (version 2) | ecosystem: Environmental > Aquatic > Marine > Oceanic | place: Pacific Ocean | collected 2013-06-22
TGAAGGAATTGTTTTTGGTAGAGCTTTTGGAGTTTCTAAAAAAGAAGCTATCAAAGAAGCAAATAAACAAGCGGAGTTATATAACGCACCAATAACAGAAGATGGAGGTAAATAACTATGGATAAAAATTTAGATTACATTTTATTAAGTGTATTTGTAGCGGTCTATTTTTCAGGGTTGCTGCATTACCTAGCGGATTTAATAACAGTATATTTCATATAGGGGGTAAATATGGAAGAAAAAGAATATAAACAAAATTTTAATAACAGTAATAACACAATTATGGAAAATTTTTCTGATTGGCTTTTAAGTAGACCACATGGCGTTGACTGTGATTTTGTTGATCTTTGTAACGGTGAAATATACGGCACTGATAATGAAGTTAATTTAACAGTTTCATTTAAAATGTCTTTTAATGAAAGAAAACCTAGAAAAAAGGATAAAAAATAATTATGAAAGTAACTAAAGAAATGATTGAAGCCTTTATTGGTTCAGATCAAGAGCTTTTAAAATACCTTGAGGAAATAGCAAATGGTGAATATAAAGCCGAACAATTCAAAGAGGATGTTTTAGAATATAATATAGAGACAAGGGGGTAAATATGAATAAATTATTCAACTTTGTTTCTATGTGCTGCCTTCTATTCTTGGTATATGCTCAATTTAGTTATATTGAAAAAGATTGGTGTAGCTTGGAGTTTGTCAACGTTAAGGAGATGATTTTTGATATTCATCAGGATTTAGGCTTATGACAATTGATATAGGGCAAGATTTAAAGTTTGTTTATAATTTAGATGATACTTATGAAAGTAATTTTGATCGGTGGTTAAGGTGGTCTAATCGAGAAAGAAACCTTTATAGGCAAGAATTATTAGACAAAACAAAAGCAAAAGAAATTTTTAAACAACAATATGGAGGTGTTTAATGGATGAATTACCTAGAGCGATATTAGATGTTATTAGTGATTATGAAAATAATCCACAATCCAGGCAACCTGAAAAGGTTATTTATAAAATAAAGGAAATAATTATGAAAAATCAAATTGATCTTAAACTAATCAGGGAGTCTGGATTATGAAACTCGAGAATAAAATATTTAAAAATATCAAAGAAGTAAGTAAAGAAATTGGTGAACCGCCTCACGTTTTGAGATATTGGGAAAAAACATTTAAAGAAATAAACATTGTAAAAGCTCCCAATGGTCGAAGGTTATACAGACAGACTGACATAAATTTAATTAAAGAAATAAAGTCTTTATTCAGGGATGAGGGGTTTACAACTCGTGGAGTTAAACAAATTTTACAAAAACAACAAAATGAGCTGCAAAAGCTGCAAGAGAATAATCAAATATAATCGTAAAGGTCATCTTAATTGGTTTTACGATTATGATAAGAACGGTTATGAGGTTATTTATTGTTGTCGTAAGTGTCGAATGACTGAATTAAATAATCCCTAAACCATTTATTTTGCTTAAATACACCTACTAAATAGTTTGTTATCGTATTAACAACTAATTCCTCTTTTTCTTCGGTGTCCAATGGTTGACCGCTTGCGTTTAATGTTCCTAACCAAACAACTCCATGTAAAATTTCATGCAGCAAGGTATTAAATTCAGTTACTTGGTCTGTCTTATCCTGGATGGTTATTAAATTTCTTCTTTTTTCAAATAAACCGTATTCCTCGCACATATCAGCACTTTTAAAGTCTGGTTTTGCAAGTTTAATATCCCAATCTATACAGTTGACTGATATTTTTTTACCATCAATAGAAATTTTAGTGGATCGTTTCGTTGCCATAATCAAATATTGGGATTTCTTCTAACAATTCACTCGTTACAATTTGTAAATATTTTTGAGCTAAAATCACACTTGCCATTGCTCCAGCAAGTTTAAATCCAAGATCCCCATATTCTTGTAGTTCTTCAGATTGAAATAAAATATCTTTTAATTGTGCGTGGTCGGCTATGTCTAGGAAGTTATCGGAGCTAATATCATCATCAGTCTTTAGGGGTATTTTGTATTTTTTCACGTCTCCCATTATGTAACAATTAAATGAAAACCTGACTATATGCAATACTGCTAGTCTAATTTTATGAAATTTAATGGGTGGTTTTTCAATAAATCCCTAAAACACTTGCCATGATAGAAACTTTTTGGGCGAAATGGATCGATAAATAGGTCATTATTGCGATACACACTTTTGCCACAATATCGGCAAGTTCCTGCCTTGTTGTCTACAACTAATTTTACTGTCATGTGTTGAAATTTCTTAGTTTTATGTATATAAGAGGTTAATCCTATCATTTAGGGTTATTTACCTCATACTCCCTAGCTTCGGCTAGGGGGTTCTGAATGACCATTCAATTTCCATAGCAAAGCTGCGTAAATCTTAGGCTCTAGCTTGTATTTTTTCCAAAATGATCTCTCACCTTGATAATGCAATATATAATGATGATCCCCACAAAGAGGTACGACCCAATTATCGTTAGTTTTTCTGCTCGTTCCGCCTGGTTCTGCGTGTGTTAAATGGTGTGCGTGTATGTCATAAATTATCTTACAGACAGAGCAAGGCAAGGTTCTTACATATTTTAAGTGTTTTGGTGATCTTATTGGTTTAGTTTTTGCAAGTGGTAATAGTGTGTAATCTATCTTTTTTCTTTTAGGCACGAATAGTATGCCTAGTTTTAGCAAGTCCAAGTGGTGAAGCTGCAAAATGTAATGCTTCTTTAAGAAATCTTGATGCTTTGCGAGGTGATATACCCCTAATTGTGCTAAATTGTTTCAATGTGTAACCCTCACCAATAATTTTCTGTAAAACATTTGTATAGTTTTCACCTACAACCCTATGAACATAATTTAAAGTTTGTATCGCATCTAGTCTTGGATCGCCTTTAGGAATTGTATTTCCGTCAATTCTGATACCATATTTAATCATAGCTAAATTGTCCCCACTTGCAGAGAGTGTGGATTGTTCGAACAATTTGAGGTATTTGTCGGCAACTTCAACTTGGTGCATACTTAAAATTTTCTTTGCTCCAAGATAACTAAGTTCGCTTTGTCGTATGTCATAAGCACGGACAGCTCCCCTATCGCCTCCACGATATTCAATGGTCCGTTTATCTAAATTATTTATCTTGTCCAAGTTCTTTCATATAGTTTTTGTACCACACTGCAAACCTGTCTCTAGAAAGCTGTTTCTTCATTGTAGATATATGCTTTTGAGTCCAATTTTTTCTACCCAATGTGTACTTTAAGGATTTCTTTTTACCCACATTTTGTAAAATATTGTGAATAACTGCGTTTTTTTTCATGTTTACAAGGTCAAACAAATCATAGCATTATTATTATATTATTTGTTTAAAAGATGGTAGGGTATATGATAAAAAAATCATCTTGTATACAAGATAATATAATGAGGTAAAATGGAAAAACTTTCAGAAGCAGGTCATTGGTACACAAAAGACGGTGAACCTAAATATACTTTAATAGGAAAAAATAAAAAAGAACGTAATACGACATTGAGAGATGCTCGTAAATTAAATTTATTTCCGAGTGTTACTACAATATTAGATGTTGCTGCCAAACCAGGATTAGTTAATTGGCAAGTTAATCAAGGCATACAAGCAGCATTAACTTTACCAAGAGAAGAAAACGAAACAGATGAACAATTTTTGTATCGTGTAAGACAAGACAGCAAAGAACAAGCAGAGAAAGCAGCTAATGAAGGAACAATCATTCATGCAGATATAAATAAAGGTTTTGCTGGAAATCAAGATAGTGTAGTTTTTACAGTATTGAAAAAATTAATTGATAATACATTTCCTAACGAACAATGGGTTTCAGAAAGCTCTTATGCAAGTGATGAGGGTTTTGCAGGACAAATAGACTTACACAACAAAAAAAAAACAATAGTTATAGATTTCAAAACCAAAGACAACATTGAAGGCAAAGATCCAAGTAAGCTAGTCTTTGATAATCATGGTATGCAATTATCAGCTTATAGTGCATTACTTGGCATAGACAAGCCAATACGAGTTTCTATCTTTATTGATAGGAAAAACCCTTCTGTGATACTCCCTTATGTGTGGGATAGGGATAGTCATACGAAGCATCTTAAAATGTTCTTAGCTTTATTAACATTTTGGAAGATGAGCAAAAATTATGATCCCACATTAAAGGAGAAATAAAAATGAATGATGATATGTTTGCAAAACTTATTATTTCATATTTGACAGATTTACATAATGAAGTTTTAGAGGAGGAACAAGTCTTCAATCTTATAAAAGACCTCTACGACTTAAAAACTATCGGTCAAATTAATAATGAGAGAGAGAACAAATTTACTCCTCAAAGTGTAACAAACCTTAAAATGAAAGAAAGTAATTAAACTATGAGTGAGAATATAATGGGTCAAATCACTGCAAAGTATGACCCAAAGAAACCTGGCGATAATTATACTGTCTACATACAAGGTAGTGAAGGTACTGATTATCGTGTGTATTTGCCTAAATGTGATTATGGCAAAGATGATGTTGTTGAAATAAAATCAGCAACTCAAAAAACAAGCGGTAAAGGTTCTGTTTATTATCAAGCTAATAATATAGCTTTACTTGGTGATGAACCGAAAACAAATGGACATACAGAACCAACAAGACAACCAATAACGAACAGCACAAGTGGCACACTAAGTAAAGGTGAAGAGATGCTTGTAACTGGTATATGGACAAGATCAGTTACATCTAATAAAACACCTGAACAAGTTGCAGCTCATGCTGATGCTGCGTTGGCTTATATAAAAAGGTTAATAGGAGGTAATGATGAACCATTCAACGACCAATTCTGATAAAGATAAGAAAGTTGAAGAGTTGCTCAAAATAATACGAGGAGCTGAAAAACTTGATAATCTTTCTAAACGTCTCGAAGATTTTAATAGAGACACAAGAGATATATATAAAGATAAGCACCTATGAGTCATAAAGACTTCCACCTCAAGTACCCTCAATGGCTCAATGGCGAATGGTCAATAGGGTTGGGGTCTTATCTTTTTAACAATACAAATACAGTTCACGTTTACTGCGATTATCGTAAGAAAAACGGAACTAAGCTATGGGATTCTTACTTAGTTTGTACGAAAAAATTTGCAAGTAAGTTTCCCCTTACTCCCCTGAAAAGCAATCCAAAGGTCAAATTATATCGTATTCCATATCAGGAACTGCTCACGTTCCATAATAGTATCAACGATAGTGCAAAGCCTTTGGTTGCTTTGGAAGAACCCAAAGAAACTAAAAGACTTACAAACAAACGTGAAGGTCAATACATTGAGATTATGTACGAACAAAAGCATAAATTTAACCCCTTTGCAATGGCAAGAGAATTTGCTAAACAACCTAATGCACAAATATATGTACTTGATGGTAAGGGTAGGTATGAGTGTGCAGGAGCAATAATAGAACCTTATGATAACGGAAAACCAAGTACAAGAAGCTCTTGATTGGATGATTAAGAATGAGGATGCTTTAGCAGCAGCTAAAGCTGCCTACCATGATCTTGATAGATTTAGCAAAACAATAAAAGCAGAACTCATGTCTAAGATCAGTAGCAATATGTCTGTCGCTGCGAGAGAGACAGAAGCATTAGCCAATGAAGAATACAAAACACACTTGGATAATCTTCGTATTGCAGAAGAGCAATACCTAAAACTAGAATACAAGATGGATCATAACAAACTTATTTGTCAGTTATGGCAGACTATCTCGGCTAATAAAAGACAATCAGTCTAGTGTCTACTTATAATGAATTTTTCAACAACACCGAAAGTCTAACTGCTGAAAGTCTGTTATGGGTGTCTGTTATAGTCCAAGCAATACATGATGCACGAATAGATTTTAATGATGTGAAAATTTATGATGCACCTAAAAGCAGAAACAGACTGAAGTTTTATGTTACTGATGCAGATGGTTACATTTTATCTCAATCAAGAATGAAAAAGTTTTATGAATGTATTACTGCTCGTTTATGGTTTGAAAGACAGCAAGATGATTACGAAATGGTTTGTGCTATGTCAGGTATGAACCAAGACTATGTTTACAGAATGTATACGAAAGTGTTAGAAGATGACGATATTGACCCTGTTTCTATGTTGAAACAATTTATGAAACACTAATCAATAATTTTTACAATACGTAAACGACCCATGTCATTTTCTAGCTCGACCTTCAAGTTTTTACATTCTATTCTTATGCCTTCTTGCTCTTCACCTATTGATCTTGATACAACTCTTTTTTGCGATAAACAATCAGACATTCCATTAGGAAAAGGCACATATTCTATTACTGATCCATTTTGAATCATCATCATTACAAATACCATTTCTATCATCAGTAAGTTCCGTTCTTTTCTTCTAGGTCTATTATTCTTTCTTCGTGAAACTGTATAGTCATATCATTCTTTTTGATGTTTGGTACTTCAGTTTCAATCTTTTCTTTAAGTTTATCTTGTTCTTTCGATAGAAACTCCAACAACATAAACTGTTCCTGGTCAATAGGCTTTTGCGTAGATGCCTCAAGTAAATCTTGTTGCATTAATTGTAGTTCAGTTTCAATGATATTTAATCTTTCTATTACTCCAAATCCAAACCACGCTCCTACAATACAAGCTCCTACGATACTGAGCAAGTTACGCATAGGCATGGAGACGGATGTGCTGTCCGATATTTTCATACTTCGTCTAACTCCCTTCCTTCACAAAAGAAAGCCCATGTTCTAAGGTTTTGACCATTTCTTTTGCCATGAACTTCTGCAAGCTCATAAACCAATTCAGCTTTATTCCAGAAAACATAGTCTAAACACTCAACTTTACCACTGAACGTCTGTTCAGAATATGTACTATAGGATGGTCCTTCAACATCAACGTGCCACAGCATAGCTGTTATAATCCAGATCATTTCTTACCAAAGAATTTAGTAGCCCCACGAATTCCAAATGAGGCACTCACGATAACGCCTAAGGTGTATTTGTACCAGTCAGGGGTCATGGCTAAAGCTGCAAAGCCTCGTTCAACATACTCTACAGTAAACGGTAAAAAGCAGAGCAACAAGGGTATTGAGAACAGGATGGTTAAATATTCGTCTTTCCAAGATTCTCTGCTACCTTTAATAGCTTCAACATCCCAGTCTATCTCTCCTGCGATTTGTTTCTTTTTCAGTTCTGTCTCTGCTTTGATCGCAGTTAGTTTTTGTTCTGCTTTTGCTTTTTTGGTTTCCATGTAACCACCAATAGCATCACTAGCCACTCCTAAGAGTGGTTTGATTAACATTTGTAACATATATATCCTTATAAATTTTGTATGATATGGCTAAGCTCTATACAACGAGCAGGTGTTTGTTTATGCCATAAGCTGTCTCTCATCTGTGAACCAGCTTCTTTGAAATCGCATTTGCTTAGTGCTGTAAACATTTTGCGAAATTTTCTTACCCCACTTTGACCAAGTTGAAAACACATCTCAGTCAAAACTCCTTCCACGATATATTTCTTCTTATCATCTAACTCAGAAAAGTCTGTACCAGTTAAATGTTCATATATAAGAGTTGTTGCACCATCATGTGCTTTTGTAAAATCTTGATCGAATAATTTTTCCCAACCATCTTGCGTTGTTGGTATTTCTTCACCGTCTAATATCTTATGTCCGTAACCACCAGTCTTATGTCCTTCTGTGCATAAGTACGGTTCTAGTCGATAACCTTCATGCCCTTTGATGCGTTCTTTAATATCGTTCATTTGATCGTATATCCTGACGGTTGTGTAGATAGTTTAGGTAGTTTGTCAGGTTGATTGCCTTGTAAAATATCTTCTATTTCTTTGTGTAAATACCAAACAACAGAACCGATAATGCTATCTCTAGTAAATGTTTCTGAAATTTCTTTTAACGAGCATCCATACTGTAAAAGTAAAGATACAGCTTTACCAGAGCTGCGTAGCTCTCTATCTAATGTTGACTCTGATTTCTTTGTTTTGACCCATATCGCAACTGGTGTTATGCCAGTTTTTGAGAGAATGTGATCTAATTGAGCAACAATAGGCATATCGTCTATTATCATACGAACATTTACGGATCTCATCCTATTTGGAATATCCATTCGCACCACGTTACTCATAATCTCTTTCTATTATCATTTCCAAGTAATGTATAGCTTTTTCTATATCTTCCTTTTTACCCTTGTATTTGTGCCTACAAACATACTTTATTACATTACCCTCTGCATACGGTAGATTATTAATATTTATAAACTCTGCTGGTTGTATAATAAATTTTTTGTAATGATCGCCCTTTATTTGTTTATCTAGTGTCTTCACGGACACACTTTATTCCATCTTCCACCTTTGTTCAACACCATTGGTAACAATTTTGGTTGACTGTCTATAATAATACCACAACCAATGATCGGTCTATCTTTAAATACTTTGTCGTAGGCGAAAGCCAGTGCGTCTTTGTCGATTAAACAACCGACCTGCATACACCATAGTAAGCTGTTGGGGTTGCCCCAATACGATATGCCATACTTGGTATGAAAATGACCTTGCACATAACAAGTGCCTTGTTTCTGTCCTACTGCCATTATGTTTGCAGATTTACCGTGATGAAAGTGTACGTCATTACCATCTGGCAATCGGATAGTAAGTTCGTTATGCCATTTCCAACCTTTGCCTACTTCTAAAACTTGGTTGTAATCTCTTATGTATGCTTTAGGTAAGCCAGCTTTAAAAGCTCTTCTGTATGCAAGACTACCATGATTAGAATGTAGTAAGTCTACATTGCTCCACAGTTTTTCTATTTGGTGTATTGTTTCTCTAGCCTCGTAAAGTTCATCACCTGCACTTGGCAAGTCAGGATCTTGTCCATGAAAATTTAAACCATGTTTATCTGTTTCATCTCCAATGTGAACTATTCTATCAGGCTTATATTTTTTTTTAATTGATTTTAAAAAAGGGATTAAATCAGGATGATGGTAAGGCGAATGAGTATCTGAGATCACAAGTATGCTCTTGTTTGACATACCTTTTTTTACTTGATTGCACCTATACGTGCAATACTACATCAAAGTCCTAATTATGAGGTAGCACATTTGTAAGAAAACAGTAGTTCCTATAAACCATACAAGAGTTCTCAGTTGTCTCATATCTTTTTCAATATGACATAAATGATTGTCTTTTAGAGTTGTGAGCTTTTGATCTAACAGCTCTAGCTTACCCTCTATGCGGATAATAGCTTCTCTGTTTTCTTGTTCCATTATTTAGACTCCAACGCCTCTATTCTTGCCATAGCTTCTTGCAATGCTTTGATGGCTTTCATGTAGAGAATAGAATATTTAACTGTTTTGTATTGTGTAATAGTTTCTCCATCTTTAACTTCATCATTAACAAGACCATTCATACTAGATGCTTCTAATTCTTGTGCAACAACACCCAGTCTCCATAGATCATCACTATCTCCTTTATCGGCTACATCAGATTTAAATTTAAACTTTCTGATTTTCATGTTTTTTAAATCATCCCATTGAGAACCAGAATCTTTTATTTGTTCTTTAACTCTTTCATCAGAAAGAGAGCCATAAGAGTTGTCGTGATTATAAACATCACCGTCTGATTGTATTCTTAATCTTTGTGCTGAATTATCGGTACATTCTAAAAATTGAGCTGAAGTGTCATCAGGTGCAGCAGCACTAAATGTTATTGCTATGCCTTCAGGTGTTGCGTGAGTATGTTCAAAGTGAGCTATACCAGTATTATTTACACCAGAAGAAACTTCTAATTTATAAGGACTTGGACTTGAAGTACATATTCCAACGCAATCATTACCAGCATCAACAAATAGTGCGTGTGTTTGACCACTTCCCTCTACTCGGAAGTCTATGTCTTTTGAGTCGTCATTAATAATAATTGCATCTGCGTTTATATCTAAACCGCTTGATAAAGTTCCAGCTTTTTGTATTTTCATTCTTATTCTACCGTTTTCAGAACCATCGGTTGTAGCACCAATTACAGTATCAATAAGAGCATATTCTGTATCATTACCACCTGCATCTTCTCCTGCAAAAGAAATTGCACCGAGTAAGTCATCAGCAGCAGGACTAGATGAATTTCTAAATAATTTTAAATTTGGTCCAACAGCAGCATCAGCATCTGTTGATGTTAATGTAAGTGTGTCTGAGTTATCAGCAACTGTAATTGTACTTGCAGCAGTTGCAGTTATACCTCCATCTTTTAATGTTACGCTATCAATAGCAACACCATTAGCTGATGTCTTTTCTGATATTGTATCTACTCTTATTTCACTCATGTGTTACTCCTTTGGATTATCGTCTTTGATTTGTTTAATACGAGCTTTCCAAGCATCTATGTCTTTGTATATTTCATCAAGCTGGTCACCAATATCTCCATAAGCTGCTTTTCTTGTAGCCTTTACACGATTATTTGATTGTTCAATATTGCCAGCTTCTTCATAAGAATTTAGTTGCTCGTCTGTTGGTTGATCTAAACCTTCGACATTCCAGCTTTTTATGTATTCACCTTGTCCATCATCTTTGACATGAATGTTACCAATGTCTGGATCGAATTTAGCTTCTTTGCCATTTGCTTCACAATACAATTTTATTTTAGTTGGTAAACTTGCCATATTATACTCCTATTAATTTAAAACCCATAAAGAATGATTTAGATCCACTTGAGTCTCCATTTACTCCAGAATCATCAGCAGCATTTTGAAATAAAGAACAAGTGACTTCATTACCAGCACTTAAATCTAAAATACCAGAAACTCCAACTGTATCAAAAATTGTACCTCCTGAGTCACTATTTCTCATTTCAGCAGATAAAAGCTGTGATCCACCAACATTTATTTTGGTTATAAATCTACCACCAGTGTAATTGTTTCTCTGAAGTTGAGCATATACAAAATACTTTCCACCTTCTCCAGATGGTACTGTAAATTTTCCATTTGATGTATTATAGGCAGAGTCAGTATCTACAATTTCTGTATCAAAAGTTATAACAGTTTCTGCACCAGAGTTCATATTTTGTGACCCAGATTTTCTCGCGTGCCAAGCTGGAGTATTATCGCCTCCAAAACCTGTTGCTGTGCCAGAATTTGCTATTGTTGCACCAGAAGGTATTGTTATTGTATCTCCACTATCTCCTATTGTTAGTGCTGTGCCTGAACTGGGACTTATTTTATCTACTTTAACTTCACTACTCATCCTTAGTCTCCTTTAATTCTTCTTTTAATATATTAATATAGCCTTGTTGGGCAAATCTAAGATCCTGCATATGTTTAGATACTCGTACTACTTCTTCCAAAGCTGACTTAGCTTTAGCTGATATTTTAGTTTCGTCATATTCTTTGTTGTCTAGTGTAAACATTAGTTACCCTCCAATGCAGCTA
>Ga0209232_1001735_pt1 | contig 11428 bp, 8 predicted proteins | sample ETNvirenome_2_60_FD_184066 | JGI IMG/M metagenome (GOLD analysis project Ga0209232, IMG submission 184066) | Marine viral communities from the Pacific Ocean - ETNP_2_60 (SPAdes) (version 2) | ecosystem: Environmental > Aquatic > Marine > Oceanic | place: Pacific Ocean | collected 2013-06-22
CGTTAAATGAAGTATTGAACCAAACCAAACCATTAGGAGCAATGGACGATGAATATCCAACATTGGGTGGTGGTGTATTAGGAAGTGATAATATGGCAGATGTCTTAGGATACGGAGATTTAGGTAGAGGACAGAATAAAGAAAGAGCGAGAGAAATGGCAGCAGTTGATTCAATCAAGAAAGCAGGTGTTTCAGTAGACGCAGTTCCTGAAGATGTACAGAACGCACTAACTCGTGATTATTCTGGTTTGATGAAAGCGATGGATAAAAAGAAAAAAGGCGAAGGTAATTACAGACCATAATGGCTAGAAGCGTAAGAGAAATAGACAGAAATGACGACAAGTATGTTGGAATAAGATTTCCATTGGATTATAGTCCAGAGGGATTTTTCTATAAAACAAAAACCGTATTAGAACAATCAAAGGCAAATCTTAGAAACTTATTGTTGACCACACCAGGTGAAAGAATATTTCAACCTGACTTTGGTTCTAATTTAAAAAATCTTGTTTTTGAACAAAGAGAAAATATATCTGAAGATATAGAAAGCACTATTAGAACATCGGTGGATAGATACCTATCGTATATCAATATCATTAATGTATTTACAATACAAGAAAGTAATCAAGTAAATGTACAGGTTGAGTTTTCAGTTCCTTTGAATCCAGAGGATATTGAAGTGTTAAACTTTGACTTTAGAATTGGAGAATAATAATGTCCGACTACGGAACAAATAAAAAAACATTAAAAAAAGAAGTAAATTATCTTGGTAGAGATTTTACAGACATTAGAGAAAATCTTATTGAGTTTGCAAAAACTTATTTCCCAAACCAATACAATGATTTCAATGAAGCATCACCGGGTATGATGTTTGTTGAAATGGCAGCGTATGTAGGAGATACATTAAATTATTATGTTGATAATCAATTTAGAGAAACACTTTTACAATTTTCAGAAGAAAGAAAAAATGTTCTATCGATAGCACAATCATATGGATATAAACCGAGATTAGCATCACCTGCTATGGTGGAATTAACTTTTAGTATTGATGTTCCAGCAACAACAGATGATGACGGAGAATATGTCCCTGACTTAAATTTTGCAGGTAAAATTGAATCAAATTCCACCGTGTTAGCAAACAACGGAACAGAGTTTACCATATTAGATGATGTTGATTTTAAAGTATCCAGTTCATTAGATACTATGAATGTTGTAGCATTACAACCAACGACAGGAAATGTTCCTACTAATTTTAGACTTACTAAAAAAGGTATGGCACAATCAGGTAAGAGAGAAGAAGAAACATTTACATTTACAAACGCAAAAGAATTTGATAAGATTGTTTTGTCAAGTGATAAAGTTACATCTATTATAGAAGTAATTGATAGTCAAGATAACAAATACTATGAAGTTCCATTTTTAGCACAAGATACAGTTTTTGAAGATGAGGAAAATTCAACACTCAACGACCCAGAGTTAGCAGAGTTTAAAAATGATACACCTTATTTATTAAAACTTATCAAGACAGCTAGAAGATTTACAACAAGAGTTCGTGATGATAATAAAATGGAATTAAGATTTGGTTCAGGTGTTAGTGATAATGCTGATGAAGAAATAATTCCAAATCCAGATAATGTAGGTTCAAGATTAGGTTTTGGTATTTCAAAATTAGATGATAGTTTTGACCCAAGTAATTTCTTAAAAACCAAAACATTTGGATTAGCACCAAGTAATACAACACTAACAGTAAGATATAATTATGGTGGAGCAGTAGAACACAATGTTCCTACAAACACTATTCAATCATTTAATAGATTGACTTATACAAATACAACAACAGGTTTAAATACTGCAACATTAGCAGAGGTTGAATCAAGTCTTGTGGTAAACAATGAAGACCCAGCATCAGGTGGTGCTTCAATAGAAACCATTACAGAAATAAAACAAAATGCAGCAGCTTACTTCAATGCACAAAACAGAGCGGTTACGAAAGCTGACTACATTACAAGAGTTTATTCATTACCACACAAATACGGAAACATAGCAAAAGCATATATTGTTCAAGATGAACAATTAGAAGCGGTTGGACAATTACAAGTTATTGACGGACAGGTAGTTGATACCAGGGGAACAGAAGAAGTTCTTAATCCACTCGCATTGAATATGTACTTGTTAGGATATGATTCAAATAAAAACTTAACTAGAATAAATCAAGCAGTAAAGCAAAATTTAAAAACATATCTTTCACAATATAGAGTTTTAACAGATGCTATAAACATTAAAGACGGATATGTCATCAACATTTGTGTAAAGTATGATATTATCACAAAACGAGGATATAATAAAAATGATGTTTTACTTAGAACAATACAAAAAGTAAAAGACTTTTTCCAAATTGAAAAGTGGCAGATAAATCAACCAATTGTGTTGAGTGATTTAGCATATCAAATTTCTACTTGTGAAGGCGTGGTATCATTAGTTCCACCACAAACTAACAATCCAAACAATGATTTAATTCTAATTGAAAATAAACATTCAGCAAGTGATGGATATAGTGGTAATGTGTATGACATAAATTCTGCAAGTAAAAATGGAATTATATATACTTCATTAGACCCAAGTATATTTGAACTTAAATTCCCTGATAATGATATCGAGGGTAGAGTAGTAGGAGATAGATAATGCATTATTTTGAATTCGGTAAAAGAGATACAACACTTTATTCAGGTGGAACAACCGCATCAAGAAATACAGGTTTAGATGAAATATTAGAAATTAATAAAGTTGTAAATAATAATGGTACGGTAGGAAATGTATCCAGAGTATTGATTGACTTTGATTTAACTTATATTTCACAATCAATACAGGACGGAAAAATACCTTCTACTGCAAAGTATTATTTAAATTTATATGACGCAACTTCTGAAGAAGTTGAAGCAGAACAACCACTTCATATTTATATGGTTAGTGGTAGTTGGAAACAAGGAACAGGAAAACTTGACCACGACCCAGTAACAGATGACGGAGCTACTTATCAATATAGAGACCACCAAGCAAAAACACCTTGGGTAACGGGTTCAGTATTGACTGACGGGGGTGCTTGGTTTACCGCAAGTTCAGGTCAATATGAAGTATCAACTTCTTATGATATAACATTTGATAGACGAGATGTTAGAGCAAATGTAACTGACTTGGTAAATAACTTTATATACTCATCTTCCGATTATCCTAACAATGGATTTATAATTAAAAGAGAAGATAGTGGTTCTCACGGAGACCACCCAAGTTCGTCAATGTTTGATTTCAACACAGGACAAGAGGGTGATAGTTCAAGATTAGGAAATCTAAAATATTTTTCTCGTGATACACACACAATCTATCCACCTAAGTTAGAAGTAGTTTGGGACGATAGTTCTTTTTCAACAGGAAGTTTATCACCATTAACAACAACAGATTTAGAAAGACTAAAAATATATTTCCAAAATTTAAGACAAGAATATAAAGAAAATTCAATTGTCAAATTTAGAATTGTTGGTAGAGAATTATATCCAACGACTGCATTTGACACTACACCGGCAGAACTAACAATTAAGTATTTACCAAGTGCTTCAGTATTCTATGAAGTTAAAGACGCAGATACAGAAGAAGTAATTATACCTTATGGAACAGGTTCAAAAGTTAGTTGCGATTCAACAGGTAATTTTTTCAGAGTTCAAATGAACGGACTACAAGCAGAAAGAAATTACAGATTTGGATTTAAAGTTGTTAGTGGTAGTGGAACAACAGACGAACAAATTAACTTCTATGATGATAACTATGAATTTAGAGTGGTGAGATAATGCCTTATTTACCAAGTGAAGCAGCAAAAAAATCAGAACTATATAGTAATATTTTAAATGGTGCTGAATTAGAATATCAAAGAGCAGTTGAGTTTTTAAAACAACAACAACAAATTTCAGGTTCGGTTGATGCCAATGCACCATTAAGAGATGATGATGGATTTTTAGTATCGTTTGAATCTGAAGAAGCGGGTATCGCATTAGAGGAACAATTTGAGGAAGTTCGTTTAGAAAACTCTCAATACTTTTTTGAGGGAGAAATGGATACTGAGTTTACATACTACTTTCAGCCAGAATCAGAGGACGATGAAGATGATAGCGATGATGCTGAGGGAACAACTGACGAAGAAGTAGAATTTCAAATGACAAAACGAGATAACTTAATTCAAGTTATGAATGAATACTTTTCAGAATCAAACACACCAGAAATATCAACTGACAAACTACACTCATTAATAAATAAATTTTTCAGAGCAGAGGGACCAAGAGGTGGTAAAAATGCAGAAGGTTGGGTAAAGTTTAGACAAGATAAAATAAAAGTAGAAAAGTTTAGAAAGAAAGGTAAAAAGAAAAGACCAGGTGGAAGTGGTAGACCAAGAGCTAATTTTAGAGATTTGAAAAGAGATTTAAACGGATACCACTATGATGATGTAATCAACAAACAATTATATCATACACACGAGGGTCAAAGAATTTGGTTAAAATTAGGATTTAAATATCAACGAGATGAAAAATAATGGCTATCGAATACGGATTTACACAACAAGAAAGAAACCAATACTTTAATCCTGAAAAGGTTTATAGTAGTTGGGGTAGAGATTTAGCAAGTGATTTTGCAGTTCTATATGTTTATGATATGGAAGGTAATTTTCTTATTAGTAAAATAATGGGATTAGATGAAATTCATTTTAATAATGGATTAGATTTTATCGACATAAACATTGGTCAACACTTACGAGATTTAGGATTTCGTGAGGGAGATTATCAAGTAACTTATAAATTTTTAAGAAGACTAGCCGGTAGAGAAAGACCACAATTTGTGGACGAGGCAGGAGAAATTTGGGATAGACAAGTTGATAGAGAAGTTGTTAATGGAGAAATAAAATTTTTTAAATCTACCGGTGATGAAACAGATAACCCTACAAGAGAAGAAGTATTTATCAGAGATATGAAATATGAACTTGTGGAGACATCACCAGATAGAACTGAGTTTATGTTACAATTAGATGAAAAAATACAGGACGAAGAATATAAAATTGAATTTGCTGAAATGGGTGAAACAATACAATATCGTCCACTAAATAGTGGAGGTGCCGGTTCAATAAAATTTCAACCACAAAATCCATATGTGTTAGAATTTGATATTGACCCACAAGATAGAGGGTTTACACAAAATATGGTGGGTGGACAAATCATCATTCCAAACCTTTACAAAATTGACGGAGATGAGGATACAGACAATAGTGATGTTGATGTTCCTGACAATGGTGAAGATGAACCACTACTACAAGGACTACTTGATAATGGTTCAGCAACAGATTTCTTAGGTGAAGTATCTAAGAAAAAATTAATCGATATATTAAGAAATGACCCGGACCCAGTTGAAAGACAATTAGCAGATGATGCTTTACAAGAAAGAGCAAACGAACAGAGATAGTAAATGGCGAGAAGAGCATTCATAGGAATAAACAGAAGAACTGACGATATCAAACCACCACGAAAAATATTTGCAGGTGTAGCTGGTGGACCAACAACTTTATTTACAGGAGATTCGTCAGACCCTAATGACCCAGGTTTACCTACCGGTCCTGCACAAACCGTAAATGGACTACCAGTTGATATGGAACTTATCGACCCAATAGTTCCGGAACCAAAGGGTAATGAAGATGCTTCAAAAGAAGAAGAACTCGTAATATTAAAAGATGAAGAAAGAGCTAAACCGGAAGACTTTCCACCACCACCACCACCGCCATTAGAAGACATTAAACTTCTTATTCCAGATGATGATATAAAAAGTTTAAATGTTTCAAGTTCTAATGTTAAACAACAAAAAGTTTTAGGTACTTCACTAAAAGATAAAAAAAAGAAAAAGAAAAAGTTTGTTAAAAGGAAACCAGAAAGAAATGATATTAGGAAAGCTAAATCTAAAAAAGGAAATGCAAGAAATAATATTAAAGTTGGATTTAAACCACGAGCAAAAGCATCAGGTCCAGAAGCAGTAATAAATATAATTAATGAACAGATTGACATTACAAGAAAAACTAGAAAGAAAAGAACACCAGCACCAGTTCGTTCTATGGTTCAAATAGTTCGTCCAAGACCGAGTGTTCCAGTAGTGGAAGTTAGACCAACAAGAACAATTGCAGGTGCACCAATTAGAAGACCAGCACCACCAGTTCCAGATGTTCCACCACCACCAACACCAAGACCAATTGCACCAACTAGGTCCATAAGTCCAACTAGGTCTACCAGACCAACACGAAGAGGAGGTAGATACTAATGGCTAGAGAAAAGTATATAAGTTTTAATCCAGAGAGAAGAACTGAGAGCACAAGAGGTACAAAAGAATATTCTACTATTAGAAGAAGAGGTGGAGTTGGTGGAGCCAGTAGAGCCAGTAGAAGAGGCGCAACAGATACAAAACGAACTAATCCAGTACCACAACCTAAACCAAATAATTATACCGAGGGAGCACCATACAAAGGTTCACCAACATTAGTTAGACCAGACGGAGTAACGGAAGTTCTTGGACCAGACGGAGTAGTATTAGAGGAATTTGGTGCTGATGGTAAAATGATTGTTGACCCAGTTAAGGATGCGAGATTCGACCCAAAAAATCCACCACCAAGTATTCAAGCATTAAGAGATGAATTTAGAGACCACGTTGAAAGTGGTCGAGATGAAGCAGGTGAACCATTTTTTGTAACTGATGAAACAAAAGCAGCTTTAACTTCTGACGGACTTGGTAATGTTGGTGGAGCGTTTACAAAAGACGAATTAATAAAAAAGAAAGTTATCAAACCAAATGGTGAAGTAAATACCAAAGATGGTGCAACAGCTGATGAAGAGATTGTTAACCCAAGTCAAGAACAAGCAAATTTATCACCAAGGGATTATGTAGCAACCATTGAAGAAGTATTAGATAGTAATCGTATTCGTGTTTCATTATCTTATAATGACGGAGTAAATCTATACGGACATAAAGGTGAGGACCAAGTTGGAAATCGCTTTCAAGGTTTTAAAGTAAATTATGTAAAAAATAATATTGATAGATTTAAGACTTATGTAAAAATAGATTCACAATATTATCTTGTTGTAAATAGTTCATTAGGTGTTGACGGAAATCAAAGAATTTTAAAAACTAAATTACCACTTTCAAGTGATGTTGAAATTGGAGAAAAGTTTTCATTTGTTGAGAAAAGATTACCAGACTATATTGACAATGTAAGATTAGTTCCTTTTGAAGATGACATTGATGACGGAATATTCTTACGACTACCGAACTTTAATTCAGTAGATAATCCGATAAACTTTAAACCAACAGATTACAAAACACACACAGGACTTCTAAGTACTAATGATTCCGATACAAGAGATATAGAAAGGTTGTTATTGTCAGGTAGTTTACTTGATGTTAAACCAAACATTGATTACCAAAAAACAACAGCAGATTTAAACTTACAGGCAGATGATACTGGTTTTGGAAACTTTATTCACTTTTCAAATGCTGAAACAAGATTAAGAAATTTTAAAAAGAAGTTAGAATTAATTGAAGGTCATAACACAGATAGTTCTTCATTACTTAGTATTTCAAGTTCATTAATTACTATACAAGAAATAGAAAGAAAAAGACAGAGAGTTATCAATTCGTTTGACCCATTTGAACATTATATGTATTTCGAAAGTTCATCTTATGCAACTTCATCAGCAGGACAATTTCACGATACTGCTTGGCCTAAAACAAATTCATCATCACCATATACATTAGAGGCGGTGAGTAGTGCGACAGCAACAACTTGGTATAACAATATGATATCAAGTGCTTCAACTTATGACCAGGGTAATGCTAATTCATTGAGAAACTCATTACCAGAACATATTTACGCAGATACCGAAAACAATGTGTTCTTAGAATTTATGGATATGGTCGGTCAACAATTTGACGAAGTTTGGACATATACAAAATCTTTGACAGATTTAAATGTAAGAGTGAATAAATTATCAGAGGGTATTTCAAAAGATGTTGCAATACATTATGCTAATGCACTTGGTTTAGATTTGTATAGTGGTAATGACCTTATGATTTTACCAACATACTTATTGGGTAAAGATAAAGATGGTGGAGATTTATTCGAATCACCACAAGAACAAGTGACAGAAAAAATTTGGAAAAGAATATTAGCAAACTTACCTTTCTTTATTAAATCAAAAGGAACTGAAAGGTCTTTAAAAGGTTTACTAAATTGTTATGGTATTCCAAGTTCGATATTGAGAGTAAGAGAATATGGTGGACCAGACAAAGGAACAAGAGTAAATTATGAAATCAAAAGAAAGTTTACAAGAGCACTAGATTTTAAAGCTGGACAATATCTAAAATCAAATTGGAAAGCAGGTTCAGACGGACTTATACCAGATACTATTGAGTTTAGATTTAGAAGTCCTAAATCACAAGACCAAGTAATCTTACAGAAAGATGATGACTTTGCTATATCATTACAGGATAATGGTGAAACAGACGAATATGGATTCTTAAGATTTACCATTAGTGGTTCAGACGGAAGTGTAAACTTTATAACATCATCATTACAACCATTTTACAATGATGAGTTTTGGTCAGTTATGTTGACAAGAAAGTCAGCAAGTAATGATTTAGAATTTGATGACGATAGTATTTATGCAAGTTCATCATTTGAATTAACAACAAAATATTATGAGGCATCAAGACAAAAGATTTTATATCAAGATAGTCAAAGTATGGAGATTACTTCATCAACTATAAATGCAGCATTCACATCATCTGGACACGTTTACCTTGGTGGTAGTGGTAGTTCATTCGGAACACAATTTACAGGTTCACTAATGGAATATCGTTTGTGGTCAGAACCATTAAGTTCAAGTATATTTGACAATCACGTTAGAACACCAAAAGCATATAACGGAAATCATTTCTCATCATCTTATGATAAATTATTAGTTCGTTATCAATTAGATGAGAACAAAGATTTTTCTGATGCTACCGTATCAACGGCATCAAATACAGCACACGATTTAAGTTATGAAACACAAACAATAAGTGCTTCTGGATTTACAGGAAACTTTTCAAGGTCATTAACAGACCAAGAAAAATTAAGAGTTCCAAATTTAGGACCAAGTCGTAGAAGTGCAACAAAGATTAGGATTGAAGATACTACTATTGAAGCAGATGAACTTGGTAATACATTACCTTTAATGGTGGATAAACGAAGAGAAAAGTCTAATGATGACTTTGCACCACTTGACGACAACTCATTGGGAATTTACTTTTCACCAACAGACATTGTAAATGAGGATATAACATATAGTATTGCAGACTTTAACTTTGATGATTACATTGGAGACCCAAGAGACCAATCAAAACCAATCTATAAAGATTTAAGAGATTTAAGAAAAGAATACTTTAAACGATATGATATGACAAATAATTTCTTTGATTATTTGAGAATACTAGAGTTTTATGATTCAAGTGTTTATGACACATTAAGACAATTAATTCCGGCAAGAGCAAAAACTCGTATGGGTATATTGATTGAACCAAATATATTAGAGCGTTCTAAACAAGTAATAAATCCAAGTACGGAATTTACTAATCGTTATTATGAAAATGCAGACCATTTTGGACAAGGTATTTTAATAACGAGATATATAACTGGTTCTAATGATAATTATTTTGAAACAAGTGGTGAATATACAACCTATGGTGGAGATATTAATTTAGCATTCTTTGATACAGGTTCATCATTAGGATTTTTAAACAATCGTTCACTAATGGTGTTAGATGATATTGATAAACGAAGTGAATACGGAACATTATATGCAACAGCAAGTATCGTTTCAGGTTCACATAATAATATTTTTACAGAAGTATTACAACCTAATATTACGGGTTCAACATTATCAAAGAAAGTAAATGTTAAAGAATATTATTATTCAAGTTCACTAAGCGCATCAATTGGACCAACACACGCTTATAGTTCATCATTTTTACAATCAGATGTAGAAAGTATGGCGGTAGATACGGTTTTGTTTAGAGCTTTTTATCAAGGAACATCATTAACAAGAGATAACACAATAGACGGAGAGGAACCAGTAATTGTAAACGAGGTTGCACCTACCGTTCTAAAAACGCAGGATTCAGAAACAAGTAAATTGAAAGTAGAATAAAACTAATGGAAAATTTAACTTTCTTATATTTATTAATGAAATAAAAGAATAGTTATATCATTTCCACAGGAGTAAAATAAAATGGGATTTTTAGATAATACAAGTATAACAGTAGACGCAATTTTGACAAAAAAAGGTCGTGAACTTTTGGCAAGAGGGCAGAACGAATTTAAGATTACAAAGTTTGCATTAGCAGACGATGAGATTGATTACAATCTTTACGATACATCACACCCAAACGGGTCGAACTTCTTTGCGGCAGTAATTGAAAATATGCCACTATTAGAAGCGTTCGTAGATGAAAATCAATTAATGAGATATAAATTAGTAACACTTCCAAAGGAAACAGCAAAACTTCCTATATTGGATATTGCGGGTAGCGATGGAACAATTACTTTTGACGCACCAGGTACGACAAACAATGTCACACCTTCAACAAGAAACGCTCCAACAGAAACTTATACATTTACACTATTCAATGCAGACCTTGCTTCCTTATCACCAGAAGGTGAAACTGGATTTACTGATACAGCAACAACAACTACATTTTTAAATGCAGCAGAAAGAAAACGCTCATTTACAGTAGTCGGTAAAAGTGTAAAATTAACTGCGAGGTCTTTAACGGTCGACACTAATACTAATTTACAAGTCACAGGTAATACAAGTGGAGCAACCGTTACTTTACCAATCACCGTGAAAAAAGACCCAAGCACTACATAAGGAGTAAATAATGGCATTTCAAACATTTAACGAAAACACAGACATAGTTGAAAATCAACGAACTACTATTTCAAGTGGGTTATGGACTGGTGGAAGTTCTACACTTACATCTTTCTTTACACAATCTTCTAATGGAAACATTACAGGTTCTTTTTTAGAACTATACAATGAAGACCCAAATGTATCAAGTTCAGCAGAGGTTCAATTTGCAGTCGGATACGCTAATATTCACGGAAGTGGTTCAACAGGAAATACCACTAAATTAACAACAGGTGGTAGACAAACTGCAGCTATTTATAGACAATTTAGAAATCTTATATTAGCACCAAATACAGACGAGTTTACTTTTACAAGTGCACCATCATCAAGTGATGACTTTTACTTTATCTCGTTCCAAAGAGCAAGACAAAGAGAAAAGATTGACCCAGGTAATTGGGAATTACAATTAACAG
>Ga0209232_1001736_pt1 | contig 11428 bp, 18 predicted proteins | sample ETNvirenome_2_60_FD_184066 | JGI IMG/M metagenome (GOLD analysis project Ga0209232, IMG submission 184066) | Marine viral communities from the Pacific Ocean - ETNP_2_60 (SPAdes) (version 2) | ecosystem: Environmental > Aquatic > Marine > Oceanic | place: Pacific Ocean | collected 2013-06-22
ATTGAAAAAAGCCCCACCAGATTCACGATTACACAAAATCGCAAATCTAATGGGGCTTAAATCACAGACTAGTTTTTCAGATTACCATCGCACCTCCTAATTTTAGATATTTTTTAGATTCAAGACCAATCTGTAATCCTTGCTTTTCTCCAACATTTCAAATCTTCATCATAAACATAACCTGCTTGAATGAATTTCTTACTTTTCTGAGCCTTAGAAGTACCCTTCCTGCCATTTGTTTTGGATTTAGGTTCAGACCTACCACTAGGTTTGACATCGCCCCACGCAGCAGCGTGAGAATGCCTGTGAAGAACTCTAGGCGGAACTCTTTGATTAGATACGAATTCACTTTGAATCATTGGTTCGTCTGAACCTTGACTAATCTGGTAATGTTTGAAAGGAATTGCATTGAATGAATCTTTAATTTCAAATCCTGCATCCTCAATGTGATACAAGTTAGAAGCCCACACAACATGACCTTCAACAGTCCTAGCGATGACAAGTGGGTTTCTACCATTGGTGATTAGATTGACAACTTGACGATTTTGTGTAGTATCAACCCAAGCAACACTAGCAGAACCTCTGATTGTAGTAATCATTTCTCTAGTTGATTGAAGGCTCAGTAATGCGTTTATACATTCTGTGTCAACTTGGTGTAATCTGTTAGTCTGTAATTCTCTGAAAATTAAATCGTCATTGTTGATTACACCGTTATGAGTCACTATCATGTCATGTGAAACGATTGGGTGATTGTTACCATTGTTAGCAGTTGAACCTTGAGTTGTGTACCTTGTGTGTAGCAAAGCGTATAGAAGATTTGAACCAATTTTCTTAGACATAATTTTTTGAGAAACTGCTTCAACACTAGAAATAGCATTCTTCCAAACTATATCAGAATCGCTGTTGTTCCATCTGAAAGCAAATCCACAAGCGTGACGACCTCTGTCACTTAGACCGCTGAAAAGAGCCTCCAACTGAGGTAAAACCTCGCTGTTGTTGGCTGTAAATATTCCACCAATTCCACACATCAGAAAGCACCTCCTAGAGTGGATTCTTCTAGTACACTAGGATTCATTCCGGCTGTGTCGTTTCCTTCTAGAAATGCGTTGTGAATAGCCCACTTGTTCATATTAGATGCTTGATAACCTCTGCTGCCTACTTGTCTTGCTCTGGCTTCTAGGGCTGTTCTAAGGTCGCTTCCTGCGTTGACCATGTTTAGAAGGCTGTCTAGGGTAGGAGAATAGTTTCTGATGTCGTGACCGAAGTTAGGATGCTCGTCATTGATAGCCCAAGAGCATAGTTTGTTCAGTAGTAGAGCAAAGTTGACGATTTTGTCACCGTTCAAAGTTCCGTTGTGTTGTCTGAATTCAAGAAGTGCATGTCTAGTGTTGACCTTGCCTAAATTGATAGGAGAGTTACGACCAACACCACACCTCATCATAGTTTGATAGTGGGATTTCTTGCCTGTTCCAAAGGTGTTAGGAACTCGACTGCTGTAATTTACTTTGATGTTTTGACCGCCATAGTAAGTACCGCTTGGAGAACCATATCTACGACTTGAAGAAACAAGTTTGTTGAAAGCGCCTTCAACGAACCAGTCAACAGCGTCAACGATTCTACCGATTCTCTGGGCTAGGTTTGCTGCGCCCATTCTTCTTGCTCTAGCGCTGCTAGATTTGATACCGATAGTAACATGGAATCCGCAAGACTTGTTCACTTTAGCACCTGCGTTTGAGAGTGCTTTCATGATTCTCTTAAGTTGGTTTAGACCTTGACGGCCATAAAGGATAGGTGATACGATTTCGTGAGCGATGCCTCGACCTGCATCATTTCTAATTGATGAATCCCTAGCGGCAATCCATACATGCTCTGTCCCATCTTCTTTGCATCGTACAGCAAGTCTTTTTGATTCTCCGTAACCAAAAATTCTGCTTCCCATGTAATTAGGTGAATTCATGTCTGTGACCCATAGTTTTAGGTCACTTCTTGAATTATTGATGTGTGGCGCACCATACACCGCACCATTAACTGAATTAATGGCTTGTTCAATTTCTCTTGGCGTTAGCCCGTAGCACTCGATTTCTGCTCCATATGTCTGTGGCATGTTTGCCACATGGCAGGTATCACCTATATTAAGATAAGCGGAAAAAGTCCGTTATTTTACCCTTAACGCCCTTCTTTTTGGCCTTCCGACGCACTTTAGGTAACGCTACAGGGTTCATCAATTTTGAAGTTCCTTTTTCCATATCGAACCACATATACGAGTAATCAACTTCTCTGACACTTTCACCGATTTTGTGAAAATCTACACCCCATCGCTTTGAAAGTGTATCATAATCAACAGGCAAAGTATTGAACAAAAGCAGAGTTGAAAGATTAGCGTCAGTCCATCTATTTACAATAGGTCTTTGACTGATAAAAATAGGTTTAATTCTCTTTGCTCTGCCTTGAACTGACAACCTTTTCAAGGCTTTAGGAATCTTTGTCGGAGTTATCAAAATTGAGGCTTCATCAAGTATCAGAGTGAAGGATGTTTTAGGTTCTGAATCTGCCAAAGCAAATAGATAATCTACAATATAAGTGACCTCTTCTTCTAGATAATCTAAATCTGGAAAATAAACAGTCATTCTTTCTTGTCTGATAGATTTTAGAGCCTTTTTCATATCATAAATCGGGTCTGACAACATATCATAATCGCCTAGTTGAGTTTTAGGGTCTATCACAATAAACCTATGATATTCACCAAACTTATTATTTCTCATGGCTTGTTGTAAAGTTGATATTACAGCCGTAGTTTTTCCACTCCCGCTTAATCCTGCCACTAACCCTCCAAGATGCTTACCATCTGGATGATATAACCTTTCAAGCGTTAAACTCATTTTGTACCGCCTCTTGATTAGGTGCTTGTGGTTCTTTCTTCTTTTTTCTCTTGAATGGGTTCAATCTTTTCAAGAACCCGAAACCTCGCTTTTTTCTGTTAGGGTCTGCGTTCTTTCTGATATGCATTATTGGTGGGGCATAGGCACTACCCACCGTCGCTCCCCAGACCATCAAAGGGCTAACAGGCATCTGAATGCCATAATGAGCCATTAACTGTAATGTAGAGGCTTCTAGGGCATCCATGTCACTAGGATGACGCTCTAGAGTATATTCTGGGTTATTCATAACCCCCCTTCCCCAATGGGTAATCAAACGGTCTAGGCCATGAAATGCAAATCTAATAACTTGACCTTGAGCCGCCATCGAAATTTCTGCTGCTTGGCCTGTTGCCATCGCTGCTATAGGTTCTGGAATTGATTTAGGTTTTACATCAGAAAAGTCATCCTCAGCCCAAGAAATATCTGACCAATTAGTGTGATTTTGTGAAGTTTCAGAATCGCTAGACTGCGAGCCTGTTATTTTTTCGTCTTTTTTCGCTTTTTCTTCAATAAAAATTTTCGTTGTACTGCGAGCCTGTTTTTCTGAGTCTTTTTTCACAAAATCGAGTTTCTTTGCATGTTTGTAGATAGCATTTCGACTTTTTCCGTTTCCTTTTCCATGCCCATAATCATCAAATGTACTCTGGAATTTTCCTTCATCAGTTGGGTGTTTTTCTACCTTACTCATTCGTTAGCCCCCTTGAATTTATCAACGGCTTTGTCAACCATCTGGTTTCCTGCCATTTCATTTAATTTCATCATTCTTTTATCATTAGCAACAGCATTCATAGCCATGAAAAAAGAATTCTCATGATTGTTTAATTCTGCTCTAGCACCATGATAAGTACCAACGAATTTACCTAAGCCGCCGAAGATAAATGCTTGTGCTTGGATAGGCATTACATCTGTGTGTTCATTCATCACATTGAGAAAATCAAGCAATTGCGGCCATGCTATTTCTGTCAAATCGTCTAGGGCTGTCCAAAAGTTAGGGTCTTGTAACCAAGTCATCAACATTCGGGGTTGACACTATACCATCAATGTTCCGATGCGGTTTAGAATACCACCATTTTGACAATAAATCGCCAAAGTTTCTAGCCTTTTCCCCAACCCATAATCGCTTTGTTGAATCGCCTAAAGCGCTGATTGAATATTGTCTTTCAGCAAATACATTAATCAAAGAATAATCATTTTTAATTCTGGCTTCTTTGGCGCTGTACGGTTTCATCACTTTAGTTCTGATAGCGACTCTTTCTTTATTTTCTTCACAAAATCGGAAAATGCCTCCAACATCAAAACCTCTCAAAAAGTAAGAGGCGCTACCTCTGAAAGTCGTTTTTGTGTAATTCTCCATCTGCATCGAATAAACTCCCGACATGATAACGATAAGGTCGCCTTCTCCATCATGTTCCCAATTTCCTAGATTGTGAGGGGCTACAAGCGGTCTATCTGGTATTATGGTCAATTTGTCCTTTGGGAAGATTACACCGTCTGTAGCCACGCTTAGAGCGCTATAATCGTTAAGTCTAATCAACTCGGCTAATCTTGCTCTGGTTGAACCAGTAATTGTTGAGCCGTAAATAGGATTCCACATCTTCCCAATCTTTCCATCAATACATTGAACCGTCTTACCGTAAATCGAATTGAGTTGCACCTTCGCCACATTGTAAGGAACACTTCCAGATTCAGAACTCATTTTCATTTCATAGAATTTGTCAATAAAAGGCTGAAACGGTCTAGAGTTTGAATTGTCCTCTCTAAAATAATAATATTCACCTAGAATGAATGTTTTAGGATTCCATTTTAGAGCCTCTTGAATTTCTTCAATTGTGAACCATCCTTCAACGATTCTAGGAGTAACCAAAGTTCCCGATTTAGATTTCTGAACCAGAGGATAAAAATTGCGATTTTGTGGAAATTCGATAAAAACTTGAGCGAATCCAATATCCATAGCCTTTCGTTTTTCTAGATGAATTCTGAAAGATTCTTCGCAATCGTTTCTAATCCAATTACCTTTTGAGGTGTCTGGGAGGTGATACATGACATAAGGATAGGCAGAGGCTAAATCAACGCCCATACAACCGTTAAAACGACCATTACCACAGGTTTCAAACCAACCGCCAAAGAAAGATGTTTGAGCAATCTGTAAAATTCGATTCAATCCTCTATCTTCAATATAATGATTAATTGTAGGAACTTCACAAGATGAAAGTAATTCTCTTTGAGCAACATTGGCTAGACTATATGGCTGAATAAATCTAATATTTTGACTAACATAATCATTTCTTTTTAGTCTGGCTAATTTTCCTGCTAATATTGCATCTTGAACAGCGTATTTTTCTATATCTTTACGATATTTGATTCTATAATTTTCATCGTTCAATTGTCCTACATCTAAAATTGAACCGTCAAAACATTTCTCGATTTTAGTTTCTCCTAAGAATTTTTTAGCAGCGTTATTCAATCTGGCTTTGAAATAAAATTGTGATATGTCCCACCAATAACAAGTGCCGACTTTATGCTCACCTATTTTCCAATCTGGTTTTATTTCTAGATATTTTCCTTCTAGATATTTCAGAGTAATTTTGATTTCCTGTTCATAGTTTGGAACGACACAAGTAACCTCGACTTTATCGCCTACCAATAAAGTATCAATCTGGTCTTTTTCTAAGAAATGCATAATTGACTGAGCATCATATTTCAGATTCCAGAAAAAGAACTGTTTAGTAGTCACTCCTCTAGTCGCCTTGCGCTTCAACTTCTTGTTTGACTTCTTACCGCTAGACCATTTTTTAGCATGATATTTATTGTAAAGAACAGCGATTAAATCACCAAGCGTTTCTATTTCCCAAACGCCAAACTCTGTTGAAAATAACCAAACATTACCGTTTATCGTTTCTGTATCTGCACCGCACATCTTGTGTTCAGCCAGACTTGACGACCTACCAACTTTTCTGCGTTTTTGGTTACTAAGTAGGGGTAAAGGGCGTAAATCTAGAGAAAGTGAGTTAATGTGATTTTGTGTAAAATCGACAATAACTGGTCTGTCTTTTCTAGATTTCTTCACAAAATCACCCGGACATTTGTTCGTATAAAGTTCTGAAATCTTCCCAATCATAGTCGTAACCGTAGTAATCGTAGAAGTCATCTAAGTAACCTAATTGGGTTGCTTCTTGTAAATCGTTATATCTTTGCTCCCAATCTGCCCAAGCATCTAAATCTGGTTCTGTAGGCATAGATTCGGCTCTTGCTCTATCGGCAGGTGTATTGGCTTCTTGAATTGCTATTTCTCGTCTTCTAGAAACCCTCTCCTCTTGCGCTCTGTATGCTTGTGCGCCTCTACCCCTCAGACGGGTTTCAAAGCGCCCTGTAGCCTCATTTCTAGTCTGTATTACATTACCCGTTATTCTTTGTCCTCTACGAGAAACAGAACGAGCAGTATTACTGGCTCTAGGAGAGGTTTCACCACTTATCCAATTACGAACAGTTCTACGAGTAACCCCATAAAAATCTTGAACTCCTTCTATCCCATCACGGTCAACTAAAGCCCTCAATCTTACTCTAAATGTTTCATTACTTACCGGCATATACTACCACCACCAAAACTAGCAGGAGTACCACGACAATTGAAACGAGCAGTAAAACTTTCTCATATCTATCGTTAATATTCCAAATCAAATCGTCTTCCTTATTCTTTACCAGATGTGAAGTAAGATAACCTACAACACCACCTATCAAAAATCCTAGAACAGCAACAGGCAAATTATTCTTCATCATAGTCACCGTCGTTGAATTCTTTGACTATCTGACAGATTCTCGGAACACTTACCGAGAATTGTTCTGCTAGTTTAGCCATAGTCCAATCGGGCAACTGATACAAAATGTAAATCGCCTCTCTCTGTTCAACGGTTAGTTTCCTAGTTCTTCTTTTCATTATTATCACTCCAACTTAATTCGATTTCACAAAATCCGGCTTCCTGCAAAGCATAAAGAAAACTTGACGCATCCCAGAAGACCAAATGAGTTCCCATCATTTCAACTCTAAAAGCCATATCCTTTTTGAAATGTAGCACAGATTTTGCTCTATCCCAAGAATCAAACCTCATTTGATTAAGAATATCTTCGGGAGTATTAGCATAATAAGCCACACCATCTGGCAGACTGGTTACTTTGATTGTAAGCAAATCGAGCATGAACATTTTTCCCCCCTTTGACTAAAATCTATTTTCATTCCACACCTTCTAACGAAGATGATTCCAACTGGTTTTCTAGAAACTTCAATTCTAGAATCAACCAATTTATACTGCATATCGGCGGTAGCATTCGCAACTCTCATCGGTCTGGCCTAGACTATACTTATCTAAAAAAGATGTCAATTTCACAAAATCAACTTAACAATTTTTGACCAGATAAAATGCGATTTTGTGAAGTTAATTTTAGACCCATTTTTCGTTAGATTAGAAAAATATCTGGTTTAGATAAAGATAAAAAAAGTAACTTTAGTGTAAAAATTACATTAGAGCAGTACCCCATTTCTAAGCAAATGAAATTTAGGTACTATCATAGCCCAAAGCAAACAAATGGCAGATAGACCCCTTAGAACGCAAAATAAGGGCAATTCACTTTTTACACCATTTTTGTTAATTTAACCGATTTTTTCTCGATTTTTACCTTCAAAAATAGCCTGTTTTTTACCTACCAAAAAGATAATTTACTTGATTTAACAGGCCGGATTTATGCTAGGAATAGATTCATTCGAAAGCGCAGCGATGACCGGATTAAGGGTCGGATTATACTTGGGGATAGCGGGCATAGCCACGCAACAAATCTTTGGAACGAACATTGTACTTTGGTCGGCAGGACAAGCCGGTGGAGCAGTCGGGTTAGGTGCTTAAGATGGAAGGCGTATTAGGTTACATGACAGGTGTAGTAGGTCTAGTCGTTTTCGGCGTAGGCTCTTTTATGATTACCAACTATGTTGGAAACAATATGGTTGAGGCTGCTAAAGGCAGAATCATGAGGTGATTTGAATGGCTTATAGTAATGGAATGAACGGAAACTCTGCCGGAGCAGGTGTCAGATTCGCTATGATTGAATCTACTAACACAACTGGCAACATGCCAACAAGCACCACTAATCAATACAATGTAGGTATTAACGCTCAAGGTGGATTAGTTGAATATCTATGTCTAAGATACGATTTGACTTTTGGTGACGACCCTGCTGAAAATACATCTATAATTCAACTGGTTGATTCAATCAGAGTTGTTGTAAATGGTGAAGTTGTTCACGATTTTAGAAGTCAATCTGGTACTAACGCTTCTGCGGGTGCAAGTTCTTACGATTTGTTGCTAAATCACATTGGTGGTCGAGCGTATGAAGTACCGGGCGGAGGTGCTACCAGAGAAGGTTACATCGGTATTCCTCTAGGTCTAAACACTCCAACAGGCGTTAACAGATACGAAATAATTGTTCAATGGAAAGCAGCCGGAGCAGCAATAGCCTCTGGTTCACTTCAATGGTGGTTAAAGTTTAACACAGCAACCCAGAAGCAAACTACTGTAGTCCCTGCTACTTCATTTACTCACAGCGCAAGTCTAGAACAGGTCGTTGTCAGAGTCCCACAAAATGTACCGGGCGTTGTTTCTGGTATTTTGATTCAAAATGATAGCGGAGCAGATGAGTTCGGAAATCAAGGAGTCAGAATTAACAGTCTTGGCGATTATGGATTAGAGGTTGAAATGTGGCGTTGGTTAAATGGTGACATTATGAACGGTATCGCCGCAGTTAACGCATCTACAGCAGACTTTGAACAAACTTATCAAACTTCATTACCCGGAACTCTGTTCCTACCAACTTACGGTTTGACTGGCGGGGATATTATCCTTCAAGTTGATTCATCAGCGGCAACAACCAGAACTTATACTCCAATTATAACAGCGGCAGTCGGTAGTTCACAAATGGATGTAGTAAGGCAAACTCAAAGTGCGCCTTCTAATACTGCTCAGACCATTGTTAGACAGACAGAAAATTAAGACTCTCAATAGACATACCCTTCCCTCAATGAGTTTGATTATGAGGGGGCAGGTTATGAATATTGGAGCGATTTTGTGAAGTGATAATCATGGTTCAGCATAAATCTAACACAGTAAAAAGCACAGGTGACTTAGTAAGTGTTTTAGGCGCTAGTGGCGGTTTTAATTATCGTGTTATTAGTATAGTAATACCACAACAATGCGATGAAATTAGATTTCGAGTGTTCAGTAATGCCCAGAAAAATGATTTTTGTTATTCATTTTCTGACAGATTTAACCTTCCAGAAATAGTCCCTGCTACCCTACCTAAAAATGACATTTACTTTTTACCTATGATTGATTCTAATGGATTTTTCCGACAACTTTCGCAAGGTATAGGATTTTCAGAAGAAATAATAATCAGACAACCTTCTGATTTTGGAGAAACGATTTATTTTTCTCCTGTTAATGTTGGTGATACAGACGGTGAATGGGGAGTCCAATGGCAAATTATAGGCGGGTGTAAGGCGAATGGCTACTGAGGCTTTAGACCAAGAGCAATCCCAGAGAATTCAAACTCTAGAGGCTAGAGTAAATGAGGTTGAGAACCAGTTAAGTGCTATTCTCGCCCGTCTAGATACCCTAACGAGCATCGGAAAGGCTCTGGCTATGCTTGCGGGTGCTGCGATAGGAATTGATGTTCTACCGATGTTAGGAGCGTGATAAAATGGGAACTAAAAAAGGACAAAGAAGAAAAACGGCAAGACGAGCATATACAGATGAACAATTCCAAAGGGAATCGTCATTTCAAGATTTTTTGAAATACAAGAAATATACCGATAAAAAAGAAAGAGCAAGAACAAAGGCAGGTGCTAGTTGGCTTGACCCTAAATTCGTTCCTTTTGATTTCAAAACTTGGTTTAGAAGTTTTCAAAGATGGAGAAAATGAAGGTGATTTTGTGAGAGGGGATAGAGTTTTTGAAGTTAGAGGAAAAACGCCCGCAGCAGGTCAGCCTTATGCGGTTCAATTCAAATATAAAAAATATTCAACTGTTAGAATAAACAGAAGAAAACAAAGAATTTTCAGAGGTTTTCCTAGAGATATATTCAAATTTTGAAGAGGTGATTTTGTGAAAATAAGTATGAATACAGTCGTTATTTTGGTTATCTTGTTTGTAATTTTTAAGAATCGAGGTGAGTGATTTGCCAGTCAAAAAAGTGCGTGGCGGTTACAGAGTCATTTCTTATGTCACAGGTAAGCCTCTAAAGCGTGTCTACAAGACGAAAGCGGCTGCCGAAAGATATGCGGCAGGTAGTAAGCGTAGAAGCCAAAGAAAACGCTCCACAGGCTCTAGAAGGGCTAGAACTAAAAGAGGGCGATATTGATGATGGATTTAGTGATATTAGGTGTTTTTGCTTTTTGGCTTGGCAAAAATTTTGACGGGTTTGACTTGGATTTTTCACAAAATCAAGATGGAGAATTAGAGCCGAATCAAAATCAAGACCCTGCCAGATTTACTGAATGGGAAGAAAGAAGAAAACAAATAGACCCTAAATATCCTGCTGATACTTATTCGCTCTGGGCTAGAAAATATATGCAAATACAAGATGGTCAAGACATCGTTTTATTTGAGCAATATCAAATTAGGAAAAATGGAACAGTTTTCCGTTCTGGTTATCGTGATTTAGCAGAAGCAATTTCGCAATTTGATGAAATGGTTAGACCTAGAACGCCAGAAGAACAGGCTAGATTTGATGAAATAGCAGCAGCAAAAGAGGCTGAAAATTCACAAAATCAAGAAAAAGAAAGACCACCTTCACAGCCTTTGTTTGAAGATTATTCTGCTTCGAAAGGCGGTGTTTTCTGATGGCTATTTTTACCAATCTATACTATGCCTATCAATCATCGAAAAAAGATGGTGTACCGTTCTCTAACATGCAAATGAAAGGCGACTGGTCTTGGGTCTATAAAGCAGGTAGAAACACTACCCAAGATGCTCCCGAAGATAGAAACGCTATCCGATTAAATGACATAGATATTACCACTAAGAAAAGTGGTGCTTTGACTCTCACCGTAGCACAAGGCTATCAAGCAAGAGTGTTAATTTCTACTGATAATCACAAGTATTTTACTGATAATATGGAAAGTCCGACACCCGCTAAAAATCAAGTAAGTATTCGACCTGCGGGGTTAGGTTATGATGAAAAAATGGAATTAATCCTGTTTGGAGGTGATTATATTTCAATTGATGTGGATGAAGAACACTCCGGCATTTATCGTTTTAGAGTTCAATTAAACGGTCAATTTTACAACATAGAAGACCCCGATAAAGTAGATGATGAAATTTGGGTTGAATTGCTAGAAGCACGATTAGTCGAAGGCACTCAAGATGAAGAAGTCATTGACGATGATAATGTAATAATAACAGAAGATGACGAAGTAATTATTGATAAGAATGATATTATGCATCCAGATAATAATATCTATTCTGAAAT
>Ga0209232_1001737_pt1 | contig 11422 bp, 7 predicted proteins | sample ETNvirenome_2_60_FD_184066 | JGI IMG/M metagenome (GOLD analysis project Ga0209232, IMG submission 184066) | Marine viral communities from the Pacific Ocean - ETNP_2_60 (SPAdes) (version 2) | ecosystem: Environmental > Aquatic > Marine > Oceanic | place: Pacific Ocean | collected 2013-06-22
AAGCTTTAGTAGCTTCTTTACCTATCTGACCTTGGTAAGGGCAAGGAGTACCAGCCATTTCCATAGCCTTAAATACTCTCGGGTCTTGACAAAGTATAGACACTGAAGCAACTTTCATACCGGTATCATACAGATACTTGGAAAGTTTTAAGCGTTCACAGTTCTCGTCAGTTACAGTAGCTCCTGTAGAGAACCCAAATACTTGCCCTTGAAAAGCACCAGAACGACCCACTGTACATAAGTCTTGTGAATAAGACATTATAGATGGTGCAATAGCAGAAGCAGGAGGTGCTTTGCTACGTACATTCTGGTTGATTGTTTGCGTAGAGTTAGATTCGTTTATATTTCTGTTAGTGTTATCCGACTTAGTATTGTTGTTATTAGTATTCGTGTTATCAGTCGTAACATTAGAGTCTGACGTAGATTGATTAACGTTAGTATTGTTATTAGTATTTGTATTGTTACTAGTAGAATTACTATTGTTATTTACGTTCTGATTTACTGTAGAGTTTACAGTAGAGTTAGATGTAGACGTAGATGTGTTGACGTTGTTATTAGTATTGGTATTATTGCTTGTAGATGTGGAAGTATTAACGTTGTTATTTGTGTTAGTTGATGTATTAACATTGTTATTATTATTAGTCGATGTATTAGTATTCGTATTTACATTAGTATTATTATTCGTATTACTATTTGTATTGGTGTTAGTATTGGTATTATTATTAGTATTATTATTGGTGTTAGTATTAGTAGTCACCGTAGTATTAATAGTAGTCAAACCATTGTCTTCACAATACTGAGTACCTGAAGTACAATCACCTGTCTGATCTGCACTTGCAGCAAACGACATTGTTAATAAACTTAATATAATTAATGGTCCGAAAAAATCTTGATTTAACTTACGTCTTGTAAACACTACTGTCCTCCTTTTGAAAAGTCTCCTTTAGACTTTGATGAATTTGTATAGAGACCAAACCAAGCTGCTCCTGCCCCTACGACTACTGATATTAACCCTGATTGTTGCATGGTTGGGTCTTCTAATCCCATAAACCAAAACGTTGTATAGTATAATAAATACATATACACACTTAAAAAAGCACGAGGAATTATTCTCCAACTATCTATTGCTTGTGCTACAAATATAAGTTTTTGATAAGGGTTATCGTTTTTAATATCCTCTAACTCTCTTATCCTATCTTTAAGTGCTGACTTCTCTTGCAAAAGAGCCATGAACTTATTTAGGTCAATTTCAACCTCGTTCCTGTCCATGTCTCCACCAAATCTACCCGGTGGTGGGTAATCGTTATTACTCATTATCTATCCTATTTCTTAACTAAGCTACCACCAAAGTACATACCTATGATTGCTGATACAAGGTTTGTATCTAATTGTGTTATTACCAAGCCTTGAAAAGTTATCCACTCAAATACTTCTCTACCGTCTGTAAAGAATAAAAAGCCCGGATGAAATAGTGTATATCCTACTGTTACATCAACATCTGGATAATATACTGCTACCAGTTTAGGTAGTATAACGATTGCAAAGATAGACGATAGGGCAATGATACGTCTTGTCCATTGAAACCCTGCGTTATCTACGTTACGTGCAGCATCTACAGCTTTAAGTTGAAACTCGCCACGAGTAATCAACATCTTCTGCTCATCTTGTTTAGCCTTTAATCTCTGTGACCATAGACTTAATAAACTACTAATTAAAGTAGAACCTAGCATAGTTATAATTTCAAATGGGAACATCATACACCTCTTCTAATAGTTCTTCGTAAAGTCTTCTAAAGTTTTCTAACTCCATAAAGCCTAGCCCTTGTCCAATCTGGTGCATTCTATAAATGTTATAGGCTGTGTTTAATTGTTTCTCTGTGTAAAGTAGCATTAGTCTAGGAAATTAAAAATAGTAGAAGTTGCTTTAACTCTTTGTTCATTATGTGGAACTCCCGGTTTTTCCCAGATATTACTAAAATCTAATGCAATGTCTTCTGCAGATTTTTCATTAAATGATTTTTGTAATGTGTTAGCATTACCTCCACCAATTTCTCTACCTGTTTGAATGGTGTCGTGCATATATTCTAATTGTGCAGCCATATTATTTATTTTATCTTCTTCAAATCCTCGTTCAGACATCCACTTATCATAATCTTTCTTTTTACCAGTTAATTGAAAAATTCCATAACCTAATTTTTTATTTTGTGCTTTTTCTATCTGAGTAGGACTAAAGCTTCCTCCAGTTTCTATATGTATATTACCTAAAATTCCAGCCCTAGCTTCTTTTCTATAGCCTTTACCTTTTAAATATTCATTTATAGCTACCATGTTATCAAATTCTTTTGGAGTAAGTTTTCTGCTATTTCCATCAGCAAAAGTTAAAACAGGCAGTACTGGACCACCTTCTTGTAATCCTTGTCTGCTTTGTTCTGAACCAAATAAATTTGACCACTCATCCTTTGTAAAAATATCTTGTATTGGTATATTAACTTTTACATTAACTGGTTGATAATCTTGCTCTAACATTTCTGCAGTTTTTTCATCTGGAAGTCTAAACGCTGCGTAACGTTCAAGTAAAGGTCGTGATCTTTGTATTATGTTTTGATTTTTTGAACCTCTTAAAGTTTCTTGATTTAACAGAGCTAAATATTTTCTCCTGTTTGCTGTGTTTAAAATACCAGCTTTTTCTTTTTCTGGATTATATCCTCCAGCATAGGTAAAATTAAAATCATACACATCATCAATACTTGCTGTAGAGTTTTCATAACCATCTTTTTTAAAACTATAAGATGCTTCACCAAACACATTTGTAAAATCTTTTACATTACCATCAGAAGATTTGTTCATTTTTTCTTGTAAGTCTAATAGACCCAAATCAGATAGAGCTTCTTTGTTTTTTTGAGATACTACTGAACTTGAAGGTTCAAAATTTTTTTCAACACTTCTATATCCACTTATAACAGGTTTAGTAAAAGTTCTATCTTTTTCATCTTGTCTTATATATTGTGCGTTACCTTGACTATCAAATCTAATTTTTCCACTTTTAATATCGTTTATTAAAGTTTGTTTAAAATGATTTTTAATATTTTGATATTCTTTTTCAGTGAAATCTTTTTCTGTTATAGGATTTTTATCTTGCCTTATAACTTTATCATAATATAATCGTGCAGGAGCAGGAACTTTTTCTTTTATACTATCAATTAATTTAGAAAAAATATTTTCTCCACCATTACTAAACCCTAACCTATCCATTTGTTCGTTGGTAGAAACATTGCCACCCTTTTCGAAGTTAAACCTATTACCCTCTTTTGTTTTAATTTCAAAACGCTTGTCAGTTGGTTTGGCTGTTTTAACATTTTTAGCAATAACAAATGGACCAACTTGAATAACTTCATCAGCAGCTATAACAGGATTCATTGTTGCTCTATCATAAAAATAACCAAACTTAAATGGGTTGTATCCAACTTGTGTCCATTCTTTATCGTTTAAAAATTCTTTGGCTTGTCTATATGCATCACCCGGAGTGTGGTTTTTCCACTTCCCTGTCATTTGAGCAATCGGGCTTTTGTTTTTACCAGAAGCAATTTCAAAACTTTTTTGAGATAACTTAGCATCACCAAAGGTTACATCTTTAATCCATCCTGTTTTACCGTAAGTGGTTCCCTCCCCTTTTGGTAAATGAATACTTGCTACCCACACATCGTGGTCTTTATAAGCAGGTATGTCTAATCTTAAACCTACTGTAGTATCTTCAGGTATGTTTTTGTTTAAATAGACAAGACCCTTTTTAAGTTTGTTGTCTTGTAAAGCTGCAGCAATGTCTGTATAAGAAGCTGGTTCTGGTACATCTTCAAATAGTTTAACAGGGCTTTCTTCTTCCACTATTCTTTTATACCCTCGATAATCTATTTCATTTTCACTTAGTTCTTTTAAAGCTTGTGAAATTTTAGGGTTTCTTTTTAGTTTATCATTTATCCCAAACTCTTCTTGTCTTTGTTTTACAACTTTTGCATTTTCAACTTTCCAATTTTTTAAAAACTCATCGTCAATACCCAAGACATCATATGCATGTTTACTCTCATCAACAGGCTTTACTAACGTTGGTGAACCAACACTTTTAACTTTTTTAATTGTCTCGTCTCCCATAAGTTTTAAAATCTCTTTTGATATAATTCTTCCACCTATGTTACGCTGTTCACGTTTATAAGGTTGTCCTGTATAAGGATTAATTCTATCTGCTGGGTCTTCTTTAGTGTAAGGAACATTATCTTCTCCCTCAACTATACCGCCTTTTGCAAAAGGAACTTGTTCTATTTCTTTTTCTCTATCAGGTGCAAACAATTGTTTATCTATTTCTCTGGCTTTCTTTAAAACTTCTTCATATTTATCTGGATGATAACTTTTAAGTGCCATAGAAAAGGGTGCTCGTCTTAAAGCAACTTCTGTTAATGAACCTCTAGACTGAATCATATATAAATAATCAATAATGTCTGGAACATTTGGTCCAATAGCAGACCCGATTGCAGCAGTAATATTACTTTCGTATCGTTTTGATTTTCCATAACGATAGTACATTTCCATTGGACCCATTAATCCAGAATAAGAAGCTCCTTTTAGAACCAAGTCTAGACCAGATATTTCACCGTTTTCATATTCCTCTAAGTTTCTACCACCCGTTCTAAGTGTATGATTTAACATACCAACTTGTGTCATAAACATAGCAGCAGTTAATGTGTGGGCAACAGAAAATCTGTTACCTCCAGCAGATAAAGTTCTACCATCTCTGGTTAAATTTCTCATAGCATTTCGTAAAACTGTATTAGAAAATGCAGTTGGAAAACCCATTAATCCATAAATGACCCTACCAATAGGTCTAGAATGCATCAGTGGTTTTTGTGCTGAAGCTGCAGTTGGATTCATTACTACTTCATTTGTATATCTTGCAGCACCAGCTTTAACATTCCCATAAAAATCATCAGTGTGTTTGGCTCCTCTGTTAATCCACTCAAGCCCTCCAACCATATCTATATCTAACTCAGCTAATTCATCTTTTAATCGAAGCATATTAACTTCTTCGGCTTTTGTATTTTTAATTATGCCTTTATTGTAATCATCAATTTGTTTTAAGTTTCTATATATAATAGACTTACCCATATCATAACCAACAAGTTGTACATACCTTGTCCATTGATGTAGTAAAACTGTTTTAAAAAAAGCATTCTGTACTTTTGTAGCTGTTTTACCTACTGCTTGACCATAAATAGCCATAAGCCTGTCTTCTTTTAATGAATCTGTAGAGATATAAAACTCATTCAAGTCTTGTCTATTTTGACTTCTTACATCTAAGTTTGCTTCTTGTTTAAATTCTTTTCCTATTACATTTAAGTAAGGACCATAATTAACTTTTTGAGATTTCCACCATTCAGAAGTACCGTCTGCTATACCCTTAACCATTGCATTTACACCGGGTCTAACAGGTGCTCCCCTTAATAAATTAACTCCTACTTCAGGTAAACTTGTAACGGTAGAAAATGCTAACATAGAAGTTTGCATTGTTATGGTTAAGAAATCTGAAAAACCTTGTCCAAGTTTACCAAGAGGAGTAGAAGTATCTATCTTTCCTTTAATCCCAGTTGTATAATTGTATAAATCTTTTAAATACTCTAGCTCTGTATTTGTTAATCTGTTTTTACCTAGTTGTCTTTGAATTTTGTTTATCCATTTTTGCGTAAACTTACCTTCTGTTTCTCCAAACATTTCAGTTCTAATAATAAGTTTAGAAGCTTCTGCAAAATAATCATCTAAAACATTACGCACATCGTTATCTAAAAACTTACCAAATCTAGCATCATTTATTTTTGTTAGTCTTCTGCTTTGTTTAATACGTGCATTTAAATTAACAGCACTACTACCAACTTCTGATCCTTCTGTTGCCAACTCTTCCCAAAGTTTTGTAGCTTGAGCATCGTTTAAACCTTCTCCTCTTTTAATTAATTCAATAAACTCATCTTTGTTATTTTTAATAACATCGGTTCGCCAAAATCTAGGGAAGAAGCGTGTAACGGAACCAATTTTAATTCCAGCATTTTGTGCTCTTTTTAAAGTATTGTCTAGTTCTTTTCTAATTTGTTTTCCAGCACTAACAATATCATCAGACAATTTAACTTGTTTAAATTTATTAGGTGCAACTTCTACCACCCTAGAAATATTACCCGATCTTAAATAGTATGCAAGATCATCGTTAGCTTCCTGTGTTAAAGCCTGTTTAAATTTTAAACTTTTTCTTGTTCTAATAGTTTTGCTTCTAAAAGGATTTAAAAAGTGACCAGCACTAAAAGGTAATGCAACATTAGCCTTATCGTAAGTCCATAAAGATTTATAACTACGTAAAATAGCATTAACCTTTTGTTGTGATGAGCCTACTAAATCTCTAAAGACTTCATCATAACTAGGAGCAAGTGTTTCTTGACTACCTATCTTAGGAGCTACAAAGCCTTGTGCAGCATCGTACCTAAATAACTTTAAAAGACTTAACAAGTATGGAGATTTCTCTGCTTTCTTTAATAAAATTGTTGTAGGTTTTAAAGGTATTAAACCTAACACACCATAAGTACCTGCTAGTAATTTTTGATTACCACGTTCAATAAATGTAGGTTTATAATTTTCATTGTTGTCGATGTTAGAAACTCTAACCTCTTCAATTTGTTTAACTTTGGAAGGTATTTTTGCTAGTACTCTACCAGCCTTTAGTAATGCAGGACCTGCAAGAGCACCTACTGTAGCTGATATACCTGTTTGCACAAGGTTTTTCTTATCTATTAAGCCTAGTTCAAGTTGTCTATCTTGAGCAACATAATCAAATGTTCCATTCCACAAAGCTCCTTCTGCTGCTAATACACCATATGTAGCTTTATTACTAAGAGGTTTAGATAAAACTTGACCAGCAGTTAATACACCTTTAGGGATACCAAGTGCTTGTCCTTTAGCAATATTACTTGCTACCATAGATTTTAATCCTGTTTTAGCTGCAGCACCCATTGCAAGTCTTCCGGCTGCAGAAGCACCACCTGTAAATGGAAGAAAAAACACACTTGCTAAAATTGTAGGGTCGGATACAAGTTCTTGAGCTGCATCTACACCTAACTGATATTTTTCTTTAATACCACCTACTCTAGCATTATCAAATTTATTTTTTAAATATATATAATCTTCTTTTTGTTCATCTGTAAACTTTTTACTTTGTCTATAAACTTTATGAGTATCATATAAATTAAAATCTGAACCACGAAAGTATTGGAACATGTCCTCAACATTATCTCCCTCACCTAAAGACTTCAAATACCTTTCACTACGCATAGTAAACTCATCATCGTTACGAAGATCAGTTAACGTATAACTAGGTTTCGGAGTTGTAAGGGGTTGTACGGTTGGTATTCCAGAATTAACCAACTTATCTTTTAATGCCATAAGAGCCTTTTAATTACTAATACTTTCCCAAGACCATCTTAAAGATGTTGGGTCGTTTTCATCTACTTGAATTACAGAAAAACGATAGTTTTCTTCTGTAAAGAATTTGCCTAGTTCATCAGGAACCAATGTCATTTCTTTATCGTCTTCCATAACTTTTTGATTTTGCATATATCTTTTTTTATTTAAACGATTAACAAGTCGTTGAGCTTGGTCATTTGTTTCTATGTCTTCTTGTAATAACCTAAAATCATTAATGTCTACCATTTCGTGTTTTATATTTTTGTTATCAAATAAATTTAACATTTTTGGTTCGTATGCAGTATACAATCCTATAAGCTGAATCTCTACAGCATCTTTTATTGCATTATTAAAAGCTTCAGACCCTCTATATTTTGAACCTTGTTCTCTTAATAACTGTTCCGCAGTTATAATTACTCTACTTTTCATAGCACTAAATTCTTTTTGTGGTAGTTTTTCTGTAATGGTTGTATATATATTTGAATCTAATTCTCTAGCCATACTTAAAATTTGACTCTCTGCTAAAGTTATGTTGTTTTTATCATTTATTAATTTATTTACACTGCTTAAATCTAACTGTTCTACATCTGGATTTAAAATGTTATCTAATTTTAATTTATTAAGTTGTAGTGAAATTTTATTTCCTTTGTACGTGTCAAAACTTGTACCAATTGCTAAACCATAAACCACAGCTTCTTCACCCTCTAATACTTCAAAAGGATGTATACCTTGTTGGTAAGCTTCTCTAGCTTTTTTTGATGCACCAACAAGAGCTTCACGTTGCTCAGTCATAAGTCTATCAAAACCGGGTAATCCGGGTAAATCTATACCTAACTCTCCCGCCATATTTAAATCTTCTAAAGTATATTCATAACCAGACTGATTAATCTTATTTGAAAAAGCTGTCTGTTTTAATTTAAGGTCTTCTTCATTACTAATATAATCAAAGAACTCAGGATTACCATCTTTTATATCGTTGGCTGCGTTTTTATTAGCATCAATAATATCTTTAATTTCTGCATCGTCTTGTACTTCAATGCTTTCACTGGGTGAAGACAACTCTTCTCTAGCAATTCGTGCTCTTTTAGCTTTATCTAATTCATCAGCCAAGTCACCTTGTGTCTTTGCACCGGTTCCAAATATCTTAGCAAAAGCAGATTTAATAAGCCCTTGTTTGTATGGGTCGTCTTCTACTTGAGCTAATGCTGCTTTATATTCAGCCTTTGCTGCTGCGTTGTATTGAGTTGGAGTTGCTATAGAAACTGCTGGATTTTTGCCAAGAGCTATAATTTTTTCTTCAGCTTCTGTTCTTAATCTGTTGTATTCAGCCATTGCATGTTTTTTACTTTCAGGATTTAACCCTCTGATATCACTGTACTGAATACCTTCAGCCTGTGAATTAGGATGCTCATTAAATAATCTAATAGCTTCTTTTTGTAAGTAAGCATCTTTATCTTCTAGATAAGACTGATATTTTCCTCTATTTTTAGATTGTAATTCATATAACACCTGATTGTTTTGAAAAATATCTGTATACTTATCTTTAACATCATTAGCTCCATCAATAATGCTTTGCTTCTGTTGCTTTTGTAAAGCTCCAAAACCTTCAAAGATTGCTGTAGCTAATAAAGCCCTTCTAAAATCTTTTTTATCTCTTTTACGTTTACTTGCTAATAAAGAACCAGCAACTTGTCCAAACTGTGAACCTGATAGATAATCTTCTTGTGCCATTATTCTGCTCCTTTACTTAATAAACTTCTAATCTCTGGACCTTGTTCTTTAACTTTGTCTAGAATGTTTTGTGGTACTACACCACTTTGAATTTTGCTAGGCTCAATGCCTTTTTTAGTTGTACCGTTTTTGATATCTTCAAAGACATTTCTAAACTCATTAAGCTTACCTTCAATATCTTCTTCGTTATCGTCTTCATCAAACTCATCTAAGTCGTTACTATCTTCAATGTTATATTTGATGTTAGCTTCTTCACCGATTGCCATAATCACATACATAACCGGCTCTGCTAATAAAAGTAAAACATCAGGATTAAATTTACCCTCTGTAAACTTTGTATATAGCATAACCATTGCAATGTCTGCAACTGCTGCACCATTTGCTAAAGCTCCTACAATTTGTTTCATTGCATCTGGCTGCATAATAAGACCAACCATATAGTCTAATGCATCTCTTGGATTAGCAAACTCTGGTGGTTGTTCCCACATGTAGGGTTGTGCTGGGTCATTGACTAGACTTTGACCCGGTATAGGTCTACCTTGTGCAGATAAAGCTACAATTTCATCTAAGCCTTCTTGATTAAATCTAGCTTCTCCTCGTATCTTTGGACCGTTATCCGGAGCTATTTCATCAATAGTAAAACCGGCATCTAAACCATCTAGTACGGATTGTGCAGCTACATCAGATATACTGTCTGAAACAATTGGTCTTGGACCTCTGGTAGGTTGTGCCATTATGCTACTCCTATAGTTTGTTGTTGAAACAGTGGCATATTACCTGCTTCTGCAGTGTTGCCAAATGTAAAGTATTTAGATATGTCTGCATCTGCAATACCTCTTTCAGCAGCGTAGACTCTAAGTGGGTCAAAGCTTGAAGCTCCTTCTGTTCTTAGACCAGCCATTGAACCTGTTTCTTCTGGGTCACCTGCTATTTGTTGCATAGCATAACCAGTCGCTACAGATGTTGCAACTCCTGTTCCTACATTAGTTAAGAATTTTGCAGTGTTTGGGTTTCTTTGAGCCCAACTTTGTGTTGCTTTAGCTGCATTAGAACTAGCTGCAGCAACTGTTGCTGGATTTTGACCTGCTAATATTTGAGCTTCTGTTAATGGTGTCATTCCAGAACTTAAAGTAGCTGGTAAATTTAAACCACCAGCAGTAGCATTAGCAGCAGCAGTCGCTGGATTTACTCCGGATAAAAGTTGACTTTGACTTAAAGTGTCTGGAATAATTTTAGTAGGTATTGACAATGCTTGTCCAGTTGCAGCTTGAGATGCTGTAATTGCTGGATTAATTGTTGGGTCTGCAAGAGTTGCTACAGTTGTTGATAATGCATCAGTTCCTGCAGCAATTTCAGCAGTTGTAGCAGTTGTGCCACTTACTGCAGAAGGTGTCGCTATAGTATTAGGTAAAGCTACTGTTGGTTGTGCTAAATTAATTCCTGTTACTGCTGAAACCCCCGAACCAATAGCACTACCAATAGATGCAAAAGGTTTCATAACAGCTCCAACAGGAAGACCAGCTACTGTAAAACCAGTAATAGCATTACTTGCACCAACCATCCAACCTGTAAAACCACCAGCTCCTGCAGTAGCACCCATTGCACCTAATGCAGCACCCCCCGTCACTACGACTGCAGCAGCAATGGCTAACGCTTTAAGTATTTTACTAGAGCTAATCTTTTTAACTACTTTTTTAACGCCTTTAACAACACCCTTTACTACTTTTTTAATCCCACGTGTTACTTTTTTAAAAGCTTTTTTAATTGATTTAAATAATCCCATACTATGTTCCTGTTACGTCTCCGGCTATTAGTCCTATCAGACTGTTTAAGTTTCCTAAACTTGAATTATATTTAGAAGGGTCTGAAGCTAGTGCAGTGTTTACAAGTTGTGCAATTCTGTTTTTCTCATTTTCAGAGTTTCTAAAATCATAATCAGCTTGATCTCTTAATTCTTGCCATAAGAAAGATTGTGCAGTTTGTGACATTGCAAAAGCATTCTGTGCGTTCTGCATGTTGACTGCGTTCTGAGCAGCAGTGTTAGCTACGTTTGTTTGTCTTCTCCACTGTACGTTAGAAGCTTCAACAGCAGCAACGTTTTGTGCGTTCCATTGATTCCTTGCAAAGTCCTGATTAGCATTAAACTGATCTACCTGTGTTGCTAACTGTGTGTTAAACTTATTTAAATCAGCTTGTCTTTGTGT
>Ga0209232_1001738_pt1 | contig 11417 bp, 27 predicted proteins | sample ETNvirenome_2_60_FD_184066 | JGI IMG/M metagenome (GOLD analysis project Ga0209232, IMG submission 184066) | Marine viral communities from the Pacific Ocean - ETNP_2_60 (SPAdes) (version 2) | ecosystem: Environmental > Aquatic > Marine > Oceanic | place: Pacific Ocean | collected 2013-06-22
CAAATTGTAAATCATTGTCATAAGATTTGATTTTGTCTTTTACTTGATCTCTAAAATAATGGTACTTTGCAACAGCAGGTCTTTTTTTATCACCAACTTTCCAACGATCAGAAAATGTCATTCTAGGTTTTGGACAGGGTGTAATACTAAGTACAAAAATTTTATGCATGAATTTTTCTATAAATAATATTATTTTCTTTTGTTTTTATTGCGAAACATTTTTGAGAACAATATTTTGTACGTTTTTGCATTTTTTTTCTTGATTGACGAATTAGTTTATTACAAACAATGCAATATCGTTTTTTAGCTAGTCTAATTTCTTTGTATTTACGCCAATCGCAATTTGCATATTTTGCATATTCAATATCCATATTTATCATATAATTTATCTGGAACAGGAAATTTAACACGTTTCCCTAGTTCAATTAGTTTTTCGTTTACAAACCATATAATGTGATTTTTCCTGTTAGACATTTGGTCCTCATAAAATGGTCCAAACTCAGGTTTTGGAATTTTTTCTTCTGCAAACATAAATAATTCTTCAATAAATTTATGATCTTCTTTTGTCATGTGTTTATGCTGAATTTTTAATTTACAACGAGAACATTCCATGTTTTCCCTTTTTTTGTGTTCTCAGATCGCCCTGTACGCTAATAAAGCTCAGATACGTGACTAATCATATTGATTAGAAACCTCTATTTTTGTACAAAACGATCTGAATATTATTTGTATGTAACTATAGATTTACCATCTTCATCTGTTGTGATAATTCCTTGTTTACCATTTTCATAAAAATGCGTTGGTTTATCGCAAAGAGATATTGGTTTTGGTCCGTCTGAGTTGAATAAACTTATTAAATTTTTTATACTTTTTTTAATTTCTTTGTCATTTCTTATTCTATTATCCTCAATTGACAATAGTTCAGAATTGTTTTCTAATTTCTCACGATAAAGAATTTGTCGTCTAGCTTCTAAAAACGCAATAATACTTGGGAATTTTGTTTCTGCGTTTTCACCGGGTTCTGTTAGAAGATCATATGTTTTGTAAAGGAGCTTTTGTTTTTCATGTGCTTCTTCTAGATTTTCTGAAGAATAACCAATTTTATGCCACCATGTGTTTAAATCTATTTCATTGTATGGTTTGTTAAATGCACTTGTAAAAGTGGCAAAAAATTCAACAAACTCTTTTGTCGGTTCATTAATTTTCATCATAATTTATCTCTTTATTAATTTGATTGATTGAACGAAATGGTACTTGCATTAACTTTGAAGAATCTATTAAAGAAGTGTTTTTGATATTTAAGGAATTTTTAGGAACAGGCATTACAAATTCTCCTTTTTCATGTTCAGAAGAACTTAAAAGTTGGTGTAAGTCTTGTTGAAGTAAACTTTGTAAACTTTCTAAATATTGAAATGGTTTTTCTTCGTCAGGATGTTCAATTTTATACGCATCTACTCTATTTTTAATTGCAGAGTAAATTAATTGAGAGGATAAATATTTTATTTTTTGGTATTTTTGAAAACTAAGTTTTTTCTTAGTTCTATTAATTGGTTTTTTAGGATATAGATTATATACAGCCTCAAAATTAGCTGTATAATCATTTTTAGACTTATTAAAAGAAATATTAGTATTATTATTATAATATATACTATATTTGTCTAGGCGTGGTGCCACCCCCCTATGCTCACCATGAGTAGGGGTATAGTCAGAAAAACTATAGATATTCATAGACGTTGAGCCGTCATCTCTTTTTGATGATTCAACTTTGATGACAGCTCTATTTTTTAATCTTTTAATAACTCTTGTGACAGTTGATGTCGATAACCCTGTTTTGATTGACAGGAATTTTCTTGAAACTTTTGCTCCATTTTCTCTCATTAAATATCCAAGTGATAACAGAATCAATGCTTCAGATGGCGAATAATCACCATCTAGCAATGACCAAACGAATTGAAGAGGTGAAATCATGAACTCATCTCTGCTTCAAATTGGGCTTCTTCAGCAGACATTTCAAATGGCATGTCATCTTCATTAAAAAATTGTTGCAAAAACTTAATATGATTGTGTATTTCCACTTTTTGTTCGTTATTTAATAAAGATTTATCTATATTTTTATTAGCCCAATTGCTTGGATTATCTTTTGCTTCTGGATAATGTTTACAGAAAGTTTTTATAACGCCAGTTTCTTGAACTGTTCTATTACTGTCAGCTAAAATCGCCAAACACCCAGGAACAGTTGATTTATGCTCTTCTGCAACATCGCTAAAAATAGATGCATTTAACTCATTCAAACAATTATCTAAATCGAATTTTGATTTATTTAATTTGGATTCCATCTTTTGTTGTATCGAATCATTTTTTGTTTTATTTGTTTTTTTATTTACTTCATTATTAGTTTCTGCATAGTTACCATCATCATCTTCTTCTGGTCCTGCTGACATAGAAAAAATCGCTTGAAGTACTACTCGTTTTGAGTATGTAGTTGCAGAACCCATCCCTTGCGGAGTATTCTTTTCTAAAATTAAATCAGAAATAAATTGGATGTAATCAGAATGATCTTTATGGAATAAAAGAGTTAGTAATTTGTTTTTTCCTATTGGAGATTGCATGACGACTAAACCCACTTTTTGTAATGATGGATTAATCTTTTTTAATAGTTGGTCAAGATTAATGTATTCACTATTGTAAAAAGGATTCTTAGAATCAGGGTTTATGCCAGTACCAAGAGCCGTTTTAACTTTATACATAGAACTAAAAATATGTTTAGGATTCCCTATAACTGCAAAATTTAAAGTAGATTCAATATTTTCCATTAATTTTCTCGTTAAATTGTTAAAAGTTTATAAATTTAATAAATAAATGTAGCGCAATAACATCGTTGTTCGTTTTCTGCAACTGAACGCATAAATTTACATGTTTGTTTGTTTTTGGTTAATAACAAAGTTGCGTTGTTTTTTTATGACAGTGTGCAATGGGGAAAAATCTAAAAAAACCAAATGCACATTTAGAGAGGCCAAAAACCATGCTTTGATTATCACGCTACTTTAGCCGTAGGAAATGTTAACGATAAAGTATTTCCATTTTTTGATTTTCTTCGTACAAGATTACAAAGAATTTCATCGTTATCTTTTAATCCCTTCGCTTCGCCTATTTCTTTTTTTGCAACAAAAGCTAAATTTTCTAGTTTTTCAGTATTAAGTTTGATTTCTTGTTTAATTTTTTGTTGTTCTTTTAAATTTATTTTTAATGCAGTAGAAGCATTTTTATAATAAGAAAGGCGTTCTTTTTTTGAGTCAATGTAAGCTAAATCTTTATTGTTTATTGGTTCTGGTTCAATTTTTTTTTCTACATAATTCCAAAATTGTTTTGCTACCGCCACGTATGTGGTTACTGTTTCGTTATGACGTTCGTAGGGTAGATGAATTACTTTTTCACCTGAATACGCAAATACGTCTATTCCTTCAATATCTGGTCTACACGCCAGAATATGTAAGCACTGTGCTTTTACAGAATCAGGAATAAAATATTCGCCATCTTTTTTCCATGTTGTCGCCATTGTCATGTAGTGCGGACACTTTATTTCTGCAAGCCTTGGTTTTCCAACTATTTGACCATCTATATGACATGCCATAAACTCTAAATCAGGGCTGTAATAAGTATTCTTGTCTTCTCTAACAGAAATATCAGGATGAAATATTGGAATTAATCTGTCCCTAATAACAGGTTCTAATTCTCGACCTCGAATAATATTAGGTTCGTTAGAAATATCTTCTGGAATAATTTTATTGACTTTTTCGTTCCAAAGAGTAATAGGAGTGCGTGGGGAACTTTTGTATGATGCAAATAGGTCTAAAATTACAGGGGCATCTGAAGCGAGTAACAACTCGTTTCTCATAGAGTAATCGTTAACTTCAAAGTTTATTTTCTCCATTAGAATTTTTTCTCCTCTCAAAATATGTAGTAAATGTTGGCTTGTTGCGTTTAATATGCTCTAAACGTTCTTCTTCTATTTTTTGGATTTCTTTTGATACATGTAGATCACGTATCAAATTTCGTAGATTTTCTTCAGAATATTTCATGAAAGCATTTTTCTATATTCATTTTTTTTATCTTCAAGAGCTAAATGAATTGCTGAAAGTATTTTCCCATTCATGCGCTTACCTCTTACCACCATACTTACGTAAGGCAGTGAGTAGCCCAAATCGTTAGCAATTGGTTCTAAGCGAACTTTAAATTTGGTACATTGTTCTCGGAGTGTCATTATTATTAATGTGGTAAAAGATTTGCATTAGTATATTTTAAGCTTGCAATGTTTGCTAAACTTTACTATTGTATTTTTTTATATACAAAAGTGTCAAGACAAATTCATAAAATTATAAAGGCAATTATGTTTACAATCTGGGTTAAGAAAAATTTCAACAGAAATTGGCGAGGTCAACGATGGATATTTAAACGTCCACCGCCTATATACAGAATACGAGGGCTTCACTCTATGAAACGAGCAAAAAAACTTCAAGAAAACCGAGAACAAACTGGGCGTTATTATGTGTCTATTTTAGAAGATTTATTTAGAAGATCAACAATCGGCAATTTGCAGGTAATACCGCCTACATCAAAAGTAGGACAAATATGGGAACTAATTATTTAAAGGCTGATTTGCTAACAATAAAAGATATTGTTTCATTGTTAGCGGAAGATGCTAAAACTGGCAAAAACACTGCTGAACTTGCAAGGAGGATGGGTATGCAACCGTCAGCTTTACAAAATGCTTTATCACGTGGTTCGATACCATTTAGGGGTGTGTTTAATTATTGTAAAACTGAGGCAAAACCCATGGAATATTTTCTTACCGGCTATGATCCTTTCGATCAAGAAGAATTTAATCGCAGGATCATTAAAATGAAGTTAGAAAAAGAAAAACTTGAGCATGAACTAGAAATGGTAAAAGCTGAAAGGGATCGTTTATTATCTGTTATTAGCGGAGAATTTATTAAAAATAAATAATGTCTCAAGTTAGAAAAGATTACTACCCTGTCTACAAAACTAAAAAATGGCAGGGTAGGTTTCACTTTATCAAAACGTCATGCGGTAGACCAAAACAATTAACTTTATGTACGTTTGATGAAGCTGAAAAAACATCAAGCGGTAAAAAAAGAAGTAATAGTGCAGTAGAAAATTATATTCGTGAAAAATGGGAAGATAAAAAAGAAGAATTAATCAAATCCATAAATTATATCCCCGATGAAGATAAAAAAGTTATTTTATTAAAAGATGCAATTAAAGAATTTAATTCTTTTAATCTATCTATGTACTCTCCGACTCATAAACGTGAGCTAACCAGGCATTTTAAATTTTGGATTAAAAAGCTTGGCAACATTCCAATTGATAGAATCACTCAAAAAGAAGCTGTAAAGATTCGTAATCGTCTAAAATGTGCTGATTCGTACAAAAATAGACATTATTCTGCGTTATCTACTTTATTGACAGCCTGTGTTGAAGATCACGAATTTATTAATTACAATCCTCTCTGGAAATTAAAAAAGAAATATAAATTACAAGAAAATAATAATGTTGGTAAAGCACTAAGTATTTTACAGCTACAAGATTTATTAAAAGAAGCAAAAAATATATTTGATATTAATGATGATTATAAAGACGATAGAAAAAGATATTTAAGAGAAAAAAATAATGATTTTTATTTGCTTATTTTAATGGCGATTTATACTGGTGCAAGAATGCAAGATGAATTAATTCCTCTCAAATGGTCTGATTATGATGGTACTAAATTAACTTTTAGAAAGACCAAGAACAAGAAAGATCGTGTATGTCCAATATGGGGTGATGTAAAATATTTATTAGATACAAATGAAAAAAAACGTGATAAGATATTCATGTTTGTTGATTACAGGAAAAAATGGAATAAACTAAAAGTAAAAGCAAATATTAGTAATTTTACTCCGCATGATCTTCGTCATTCAACTGTAACTTGGTTATTAGAAAACAATGTTCCAAAAGAAACTGTAGCTGAAATTGTGGGACATAATTCTGATGTTACAAAGATATATAATCATATAAGGCCAGAGCATCTTATAGAGTCTGTAAAAACGCTAAAAAAGCAACTCAAAGTAAAATGAATGTAATATAATTTTAAGCAATCTCTATAAGATACTGAAATTATTATAAGGACATTACGACTCATAATCGTCCGGTCGTAGGTTCAAGTCCTACCTGGCCCACCATTATTTGCAAGGGTTTACAAGGGTTTTACGCTAGTTTGTGAAGTTCATATGAATGTAAAACAATGTAATATATTTCGACCAAATCGCTTCCCAAAGTAAAATCAATGTAAAATTTTTTCATTCACACATTAACCAAGCATCTTTTCTCCTTATCCATAAATTCATCAAACTTTTCTCTGTCAATAATTAAATCAATCCATTCCTCCCCATAAACTTTAATTATAAAATCTTCAGCTTCACCAATAATTTTACTTTTAAATTTACTATTTGGTGAACCAATACCAACCCAAAATTTAATAAAGTGTTTTAATAGTAATTTTTCCCTAAACTTATTACTAGTTTTTGGGAAATTCATTTCTTTTCGTTTTGTCATGCAACCTCCTTTGTTACTCATTTTAGTTCTCCTTTTTTTTAGGTGCGTCTGAACTTGCCTCTGCAATACTAATTGAATATTGTCCTATTCTACTTTCCCAATAAGGATGGTCTTTAGTCCTACCTTTTAAATCCATTAAAGCCTTGTACCCCCATTGAATCGGCATTTCACTATTGAGTGATGAATTTAAAAAATTGTTATCCGAAAGTTCCTTTGCTATTTTCTTTTCAAATGCCTTTTTAAAGGCAGAGTTAGGCATATCAAATATAATTTTACTCATTTTAGTTTTCCTTTTTTTTCTTGTTTAAAAAATCACGGATTTCTTTTTCTTTTTCCTTTTTAAATTTAAAATCGTATAAAAATTTTTTACATTGATCTTCATTCATTCCCTCAAGATATTCCTGACCTGCTTCAAAGACACAATCCTCGCAAATATAGATATGACTATATCCAGAACAATCATCTTTAAGTTCCCGACATCTATCGCACTCTATAAGCTGACATTCATGGCACATATATCCATCAAATACATCATTGTCTGCTGGAATACGGTTTACAAAACGACCACTACCCTCAGAAGTGTCTTTGTAACATTCAATACATCCATTTCCTATGTTAATACTCATGCAACCTTCTTTTCTAGAGTGTCATTTAGAGTGTCAATAGAATTTACATAATCATCACAATCTCGGCAATATGTGTGATTTTCGCAACATTCAACAGAACAGTGTTTAATAAAACCTTCTGCTCCATTTTCATCTCTCCATTCTCTGAAGAGTAGATTGCCTGAGCCACATTTTTCACATATAAATAAACTCATGTAACCTCCTCTATTTCATTTTTTATTTCTTCATACTCTTTTGGTGATACAATACGACCATCCATTGTTGTGCAATCAGCACAATAGTTTGCACAGTCAGGGTCGTCATACCAAGCGTGTGCTTTAACGACTATATTCAAATGCCATTTATCTGATCCACATTCGGCACAAACATAAGTACTGTCTATTCCGTAAATATCACATCTTATGTATGGAAGATTAGATAGAGTACTCATTCAACCTCCTTCTCTTTAGCTATTTCAAATTGATTATCACAAGCCTGACAAACTTTAAAAGGATCATCATAACCTTTGACCATTTCCCCATGTTCATCAACAAAAGCAAGAAATAAAATGTCATCCGAATTACATTTAGGACAACAATATATTTTATTTTCATCGCACATCTTTCTCCTTTCTGCGTTTAACTTCTTCATCAGTTAATTGAACATCGTAATGACCTATGCTGTCCCTAGTTTCGTGATTGAGTTGGTGTGCAACATGCTGTGCTGTGTCCCAACTATCATATTTATAATTATCAGATAAAGTGGTTACTAAACTAACTCCATCTTTATCTCTCCATTTGTTTTTTGCTGGAATCCAAACCACTTCTGCGACTCTGTTATTCATTCTGCCTCCGTATGTTTCATTACTTTATCTAGCAAATCTATAAAATGTCTATCCATATACTCGTTGTATGCAAATACTCCATGTTTTTTACAATATATCTTAACTTCTCTAACTGCTCTTCTAATTGTTAAGTTTTTCTCTAATTTCTTTGAAATACGGTTTTTTGTTTCAGTATCCATATTATTCTTTATTTATAGGGGTGTAACTGTGATTATGGGGGGTGTTATTATGACCCCCCTTTGTTTTATGGGTTAAACGTGGAGGTATTGAGAGGTATTTTGAAAAATATGATTTGATAATACTCCTGCTTCTTCTTCCATCAAATTTTGTTCTTCGATAGAATATCTTTGTGCTGATTCAGTAAAAGATTCTACAAAATCAAACATCATTGGCTCTTTATAAGAACTTTGAAACATCTTTTTGCTTATAGGACATGTATCTCTAAGAGGTATATTTTTTATCATTTCAATAGACCTATGTAATGCATTTCCTCTATCTAAATCGTTTTTATATGACTTTTTGGGGTGAAACCACATGCCACGTTTTTTATGATCTGGAAGGATTTTAAATGGCGCATTATTACTTATTAGAGTTAAAGGTGTATTTTTAAACGGAATACCAATTAATTGATCTATACGTTCTTGAATCATTTTAATTTGTGATGATGTTTTTTCCATCAATTGATTTAACTTATATTCTAAATCGTTCCCTACATGATAAGCTCGAGCATCAGATTTATTGTCTGTAATAGTCATTCCGTTTAAGCAAATGAGTCTGTGAAGCCTAACTAAAGCTCCTATGACTGTATCACCGACCATGGATGATCTGAATTGTATGCCAGGTATTATTTTATCATCAGCCCTACCTTTTACATCAAATGAACTATTTTCTGAGCCAAAATTAATTCTTATTTTAGAACCAACTATATTTCCATCTATAAATTTATAATCAGAAGGAACTGTTTTATAAATATCCCCTAAGAAATTGTAGTTATCATAAGGGGTATATTTTGAACCGACTACTCCGATTATTGTGTTGTCTTGCACAACTAACTTTTTACTTTTTAAAAGAGAGTAATTGTCTTTTTCTGACATTATATCGTTAAAGAACCAAGAAGCAGAATCTTCTGTAGTAGTATGTATATTTAAAACTTTTGGTAATGATGGTGCTTCTATAGCTCTTCCAAGAGCTTCAATTCCATCTTGAGTAAATTGATAACCATTTATGTGTGAACCATGATCCATTTCAAGATTATCAATATCTTTAATAGGTATATATTCTGTATCTTTTGTAGCTGTATATGATAAAGCCGCATCAAAATTATCAAATTTAACTTGGGGTGTATTTTTTATATATAAAGTCATATTGTTCTCCTATCTAAAATTTCAATTATTGTTTCTGTAAAGGTGTGTCTACAATATTCGCAATTTATGCAGTTAATTACTTCTTGTAAAGACTGTAATTCATTATCAGTGAGGACATTATCATTTTCTTCAATGTTATATGATTTAAGTAAATTTGGGTTTAATTCAAAAAATTCTGATGACAAGTCTTTTAATTCCTCATGACTAAAGTCATAAAGTAAGTTTATGTTTGAGTTTTCTATATCATCTTCCATATTACTTCTTATTATATGTAGGTTTTTTTGTTTTTGTTATTACCAGAGCAACATCTTCTTTTAATTCTTGATTGTCGTTGCTTAATTCATGTAGTAGCACGTCAGCTTCGTCTTGACCTACTAATTCAAGATTAAGCAGAGTATATATAGCGTTGCAAACTTTTATATATTTTTTTTCTGCTTCTTTCATATTCTTTCTTATTCATTGTTATTAAATTCATCACGAACAATATCTTCTATTTGTTCGCATGTTATATCAGACCAAAAAACTTTTTCTTTGACTTTTTCTATAATTCTTTCTTTTTGTTCAACTAAAACAAAAGCTGAACTACCAAATAAATCTTCACAGATTAAATCAACATCTTCTTCAGTAATATTCATAGTTCCTGACATCATAACTCCTTCATAATTTGGGTTGTAATTTTCTGTTTTGTGCTTCGGTACTGATTAGCGCAGGACATCGTGCAGAACCACTTGTTATCTATTTTCTCGGGTGCTGTCAGGCTTAACGGTTGTCCGCACATCTGACATTTTTTCTCGCTTATCATAAACTTCTTTTAGAATATGTTTTATGTTGGTCTTAGATAAATAATCTAAACATTCTTTTTGTAAATCAGTTAAATCTTTAAATATGGTGGACATTAGTTTTTAGATTTGGGTTAAGTAATCATCATAATTTGGGTATAATTTAGGTTCTTCTTCTATTGTGTAAAAGGAAGGTGAGTCTCCTAATTCTTTTAATTCTGGTATTAGTACTTCTGCAACTTTCCCATTAGGAGAAGGTGGCAATATGGTTATTTTTTTTGTTAGTAAAAATTCTTCTGTTGCTTTTTTAATATCTAATCTTAGCTGTGCTTTATCTTCTTGTTTTTTCTTTCTTCCAACTGAGAAAGTGTCGAATGGATGTGGTCCTTGTAAAATCTTTTTCCTGGGCTTAGGATTTTTTCGCCTTTTATCTCTTGTAAAAATAAGTCTGCATTCTGCTCGGCAAAGGAATTGAGCTATGTTTTTTTGTTTAAAGTTTCTTCCGCATACTTTGCAGTCTACGAATGAACATTTGTTTTTTTCTTTTTTCAAAATGGTATATCTCCTATTTCTGAAGGTTTATTTGTTGGTGGTGACATGACTTGTTGATAAAGAATACTGTCTATTACTTTATCTCCATTGCACATACAGCACTTGCCTATAAATTCTATTGTTGTATATTCATGTGGAACTATTATGTGTTGTTCGCATTTTCCTGTGCCGTTGCATTGTGGACATTTTTCAGTTGAGCAGGATATGTTCTTGATTTTTTCCATAGTTATTATTTGCCTCTATATTGTTAAGTTTGTATTTAATGCGATGTATTTGAATAAGCATAAACTCTTGATTATTTTGCGTATGATTTAAATAATGACTTAGAGTGTTTAATGCTTTATGAATAAGTTTTATTTCATTTTCGGTAAATTCGTCCATGTATTCCTTTTTTTAAAAATGATCTTCGGTACACCTTGTTTTTGTGAAAAAAAATTTAGTGATCTAAGGGCAACTTCCATGTCACCCTATAGATCGTTTGTTAAGTTATTTCTTTAACCTCCTTTCATTCATCTTGATGCAATCTATTATGTATTTACTTGTTGCATCTTGTTCTTCAGACTTAATTTTATGCAATTTGAAGAATTTCATTTACTCCTTTTCCAAGCATTAATTATCGGGAATACTGTTACTGAAAGTGGTGCAAAGAGTACTGCTTTAC
>Ga0209232_1001740_pt1 | contig 11414 bp, 4 predicted proteins | sample ETNvirenome_2_60_FD_184066 | JGI IMG/M metagenome (GOLD analysis project Ga0209232, IMG submission 184066) | Marine viral communities from the Pacific Ocean - ETNP_2_60 (SPAdes) (version 2) | ecosystem: Environmental > Aquatic > Marine > Oceanic | place: Pacific Ocean | collected 2013-06-22
AGACGATTATAACAACTTGGGAGCATTTACATCTAACAAATTTAGAAAACATATAAGTCTCGACAATAACGTAGCGTATTTTACCAGCGACAGAATAAACCAAATTGCCGGAATCTCAGATAAATCAGATGAAATCTATGATACTCTTAAGAGTTACTACCTAGAAGATGGCATAAATTCAGGCGATTCTCCAATGTCTTCGTTTGAGAAGCTCGTCTATTCTCAGAGAATCTACCCTCCACAACAATACACTTACAAATCTTACGTAAGAGCAAGAACGACCTTCTCTTTTAACTGGAACTCAAACATACAAAACAGACAGCAAATCAATGTGTCTAATAATTTTGGTTCAACTATTAAATCTTCAAGTGTCTGGCCTTTAGATGTCGATCCAAATTGGACTACTTTCTCAGCGCCCCTAATTCAAAACTTAGGAAAAAAGACTCCAACGATCGGAATTAGTGATGCTTCATTTGGTATCTTGCACAACCACTACAGCCAAGTTGCCAATATGCTACAAGGCACACCAAAGGTAACATATTGGCAAAACGAAAGATTAAACCCAGCTCCTTATTATTCTAGACGCCACACTCTCCCACAAAAAGAGTCAGTTACTGCACCATCTGGTCGGACTGAGCTTAGAAGCTCAAGTGACATAGGAGATAGCAAAGTGTTTGCTGGTGAAGCTGCTTGGGATGTTCCTGTCCAATCTGGTAAATATCCATTCCCAGATTCTTATTCGGAACACGCAGAAATAATAAGACAAAAAGGAAAAGATTTTTCGATTATTCCGGAATACAGAATGTCACAGCACATTAATACACTCTTGTCTTCTAGTGTATTAAAGGCGCCCGATACTTTATTAGAAATAACCGGTGGAAAAGAAGATTTGACTAATTCTAGTAATAGCGACTTTTATAAAATTTATTCAAACTCTGATTTCCTCAAGAATTTTGATATAATATTAGAAGATCATAAAGGCTTTACAGATCCTTCTAAGGTGACTTTAAAATGCAAGGCCATTAAAAAGCTAACACCTTATAATGGCTTTTACCCCGTGCAAAGAACCGTTGAACTAGCTGAGCGGTTTTATGCTTCTTATAAAGATTTCGTACAAGTTTCAACTGCGGGCGGGTCTTTTGGACTTTCTGCTGATGTTAAACACTCTTTCCAAAATATAATGGGTACTCTTTTCGCCCCTGGTGTTCTTTATAACTCGATTAAATCCGGTGTTGCTTGCGATTACCCTATTTTACTATCGACACCAACATTTGCAACCACGGCAGAAACAGAAGGAAACACATCTATAATTAATGCAAACAATGGCTTTGATAAAAGAATTCCTTTTGAAGCCTTCTTGGAGCCAGAAAAATATTTATCTGATTATACTTTATTTTGTAATGAACCTCACCCATCTGGTAATTTAGAAACGCAAGCTTTTTGGGATGGACAAGGAGACCAGCTTTACTCTCGAATGGCTAATAATTTTGCTGCTGAGGTTCCAAATTTCTTCTTAAAAAGTGAGAAATTCACCACTATTTCTTCTCTGCCTCAAGGAGATCCTAATTTCGGTCAGGTTGAAACTAGTAAAGAAAAATATACAATGAGAATTAAGCTATATAGATCTATGAATAAGCCTAACAATTCAGTGACCAGTGCCGGTTCTTTGACCACTAGATATGTTCCACCAAACGACATTGTAAGTAGCGGAAGAAAGGAGACAATTACAATGTACTCTAGACCGTCAGCTTTTGGCCCACCATCGACAACCACCCTAACAGTGGCTCAAGACTCCGATCCTTCTTTATTTGGAGGTACTGGTGCTAAATCTATACACTCCAAAGATGGATTTAATTTTCCATTTACCCCTCCTTACTATCATGGGCAAGCTTGGGCTGATGTGACCTTTATACCAACTGAAAAGAAAAAATACACTGTTGGTGAAATTCTAGCATCTGCTTCTGTGAATTACTATCGTTTTGATAAAGACGCGTTTTCGACCACATCAGCCGAGGAAATTATCAATGATAATGCGATGCAGATTAACGCTTCATTCAATCTTTTTTCAAAAGGAAAAATAGGAGAAGTACAAAGCGCAGGTGCATTTGGCAACATACAAACACAGCCAACGGATATCCAGATTGATGACCAATCAAAAACGCGTTGGATTATTCAACCAAAGTTTGAGTGCCCTATATTGAACTTTATAGATTATATAGATGGTGGCCACACTTCCAACGTTACTTTACCATCCGACACAGAGGTTGCCTCACAAGTTCCTGTGGGCATGTGGCACCAATATGGTCGTGTCCCAACGGAAACAGAGGGAATATATATACAAATTACTGATATTCCGCAAAACTGGGTTGAAGGTAGGCTTGGCGATGGGAATCTAAACAAAACAGGTTCCTTAGCTGACCTCTGTGGTTTTTCTCAAAACCCTGTCAAGTTGGGTAAAGTCAACAATAGAAAGAAAATATCCGAATGTGTTGTGGCAATTCCATTTATCGAAAACTCCGGAGTTAAAGAATTCTTCAACCTCAATGACAGAGCGGTGAAGCTAGCATTAGGACAAGAAATTGGAGATGCTGATGAGACTCTTGTGGATCTTATCGACAAGATGAATCGATTCATCTTTCCTCCATCATTTGATTTTGTTAATTTTCCAAACAAAGTCGACGCAATTGCAATGTATGTGTTTGAGTTTTCAACGTTTTTGTCTCAACAAGACCTCGTCGACATTTGGCAAAATGTATTGCCGGACATTGGTCGAACCCATGAGGCATCCGAAGCCTCTATAAGCCACTCTTTGTTAGGTCAAAAAAGAATGATCAATAGAAGCAACCTTAGAGAAGACATACGATGGATGGTCTTTAAAGTCAAACAAAGAGCAGCCTCTAGATATTACGATCAGGTCTTTACAAAGAAAGGAGACTTAACTTCTACTCCGTTTGGAACAGATATAGAGATCGATCAGGCTGGTCTTCGCTCCAAGATTCAGTACAATTGGCCTTACGATTTCTTTTCACTTGTAGAACTAATTAAGATTGATGCATCTTTTGAATTTTCTGATGTTGAATCCGATGATAATGGTGAGGAAAAGCCAAAACCAAAGGTTGCAAAGGAAGTAAATAGAGGCGTTCAATTAGACACTTTGTTCCCAAAAGGTAAGAAATGACATTCTTTAACAAAAAAACAGAAGTAATGAAAGTGGAATTAACTCCATATGGGAGATACAAACTCTCAATTGGAAAATTAAAGCCTCACCATTATCGTTTCTTCGACAACAACGTTGCATATCACGGAAAAGCTCTCGGAATAACCGAAGATCAAAATGATGCCGACAACAGAATAAGACAAGAAACTCCTGTTCTCAAACAAAACCCAAACATCACAGGTGTTGAAACAGCCATTTCAATTATAGAGACGGACGAGGTAACCGTTCAGATGGATTATATTCAGTATACTGGATCTAATTTAAACCCAATATACTCCGAAGTGGGTGGAGGCTCTACTTACAGATCTAATGATAGAAAAAATAAGAGAGATGACCATATAAATCAAATGGTCTATAACATTGGAACAGTTGAGCATGATGCAGAGCAATCTCCATCTTTTCAAGTTGATGCATTTAGAGGAAAAATTTCTGGTTCTACATCTAAATTCTATTCATCAGAAAACATTCAAACTTCATCAATACCACAGATTGATCTCGAGATTGAATATGAAGCTATTGTCACAAACTCTTTCTTAGATGTAGTGGCTCAGAATTTCCAAGTGCAACCAATTGGCCCTTTTCAAGATGGCTCACGAATCATTTTGAAGTTTCAAGACCCATTGTTGAGAATTAAAGAGACCAATGCTTTTGATGAGAAAGAAAACTTTCACATAACCGCTTATCGTGTTTTTAAACAGGATAGTGTTGGTAAACTAATTTATGAAAAAATGAAATTCGATAAAGAACAGCAGAGAATAGTATCAGACTTATACGTTGGAGAAGAAGGACAACAAGGAGCTGTTAGCTACTCTCCAAATGATGTATCTTATTATTTCGAAATTTTAACCGACAAAGATATTGCAGAATCTGATTATTGCGAAACAATCGGGGATCTTGAAATAAGAAATATTTACTTGGATGATGAAGTCATATGTCCAGATCAACAAGCAGTTTCAAACATTAATATTTATCAATCACAAGTTAACCCAGAAGATTTGGAGGATTGCGACTAATGGAGTCTATAGTAGGAACCGAGTATTTGCCGAATGCTCACATAGAAAGAATACAATTGCAATATTTAGAAACCGGTTATAAGCTGAATATAACAGTTGCTCTATATGATTATGTTGACCAAACATGGTCAAAAGACAATAAATTTACAAGCTATCTAAGAATAAATCTGGCATCTGGTGTTTTTAAAGAAGAAGTAGATTCAGTTTTATCCGGTGATTTATTAATAGATGACTTAACTTTACCGATTGAAAGTAAAAGCTTTGATAGTTTTGAAGAGAATATGATTTCAATAAGAGGTGAAACATATGTTAAGTTTAAAGCGACTTTCACAGTCGATTATAGTATCGCTATAAGGGATTTGTGTGTGTTTTCCAACGCAATGATAGATTTAGAAGATTTAAGACAAAATGAAAGCCTGAATTTGTCTTACGGAGAACAGAAATATTCAGGATCCTTGAAAGCCGAAAGAGTCTTACAAGACGGTGCCGTTGTTTCCACCAGATCTTTTATATATAAAGATGGAGAGGGCGAGCCTTGGGCTGGTCCAGTTCATATTCACGAAAGTCAAGATGGAGAAATCTTCATGGGAGGATCCCAGCACCTGCCGATTGCACACCCTGCACTTTCACGCGAACAAATAAGTGGTCAAAAAATTGAAATTCACCCATTGATTGGAGGTGTAACCGCTCCCGGAGATCTAGCAGATTCTGATATAGATCCAAATGCAATATTTCCGAGACTTGATGGTGCAGTTGCCCCGGGGGATCTTTCAGATCCCAATGTTTTTGATCCGAGCAGTGTATTTCCGGAAATATCAACAGGACCATCAATGGTGTTTCAAGAAGATCCCGTCGAGGATCACTTGGGGAATATTTCAAATACTAATATTGTTGATTTGGAAAATATCTTGATCAAAGAAAGTATATCTGGTAACTTAATGGCTCGCCTAAACAACGCTTTATTTAAACAACTAGTCGAACAGATGGACATGGGAAATGTAGTTATTAACCGATTTCCAATTAAAAGAGCGGGCGCTAGAGTTGTGAACCGGCTAGGGATTGCTCAAAGGTTAACGAATCTAGAAGAACCTACGTTGATTGCAAGATCAAACAACAATAGAAGAAAAGTTAAAGAAAAAGTACTGTACAAGATATCACCAAGAAAAATAATATCTATTGATCCCAAAGAAGCCAAGGAAAGCAAAGTCGGTGAAAGGTTTATCGGCAAAAAAATAACAAAAAGTTTGCTTAAAAACTCTAGACCAATTGGCAAAGTAGAGCAACTTAACTTAAGTCTGCCTAAGAATTTAAGAGCGATTAACTTCACAGATTATGATATGAAATCTTCCAAATATGGAGAATACAAGTACCAAATAAAACTTACTATGAAAGATGAGCCACACCTATTTTGCAAAAAACTTCTTAAAGAATCACTGAGAAATGTAAAAAAACTACAAAACCTTTATGATGTTATCATAATGAAAAATGTCTTCAACGGAGATCATTTCACCAGTGAATTCTTACAAGAGTTTTACACTCAATACAACATCGCTGTTAATGATCAAGGGGTTTTAGTGGGAGAGTTTAATTCGGCATCCCTAAGAGATAGCTATCTTATCAAGTCCTTCCAGAATTTATCACAAATTGAGTCTCTGGTTGGCGTCAAGAAAAGACAAGCTCAGCGACTAAGCAATTCAGTTAATTTGTTCTCCAGCAACCCAGAGAAGATACTCAATGCAATTGCATATTATAACAAAACCATCGACAGATTTAAAAGGTTATATAGACTATCACATGACAAAGGTTTTGAGAAAAAGTCTCCTAAGAAAAGAAAGGATCGCGGCTCAATTGAAGTTGTTGTAAATCTTAAAAAAACATACGAAAGGAAAAAAATCAAACCTATTCGAATGAATTTTATTGACATGAAAAATACCGAAGGCATCTCTAGAGTTAATCTTGGAGCCTTCCAGAAGAGATCTGATAAGGAAAGAAAAAAATTCTTTTCAAATTTAATAAACAAAGATTCTCCGGAAGTAAAAGGTTTGCCGGCCGAAATCAGGAACATTTTCTCTGATTTGGAAACAAATCGATACAAAGATTTCTCACCGGCTAAAATATTCTTTGGAGATAAAGAATTGGATACAACAGAGATAAACTCTGAATCTTTCGACGCAGATTTCTTCAGCACACTCAGGATAACAACCGCAGCATTAAACTCAAATGAGACAACAGAAGAACAAGAGGCACTAGGGGAAACCGAAGAACAATTGGATTCCTATATTGATTCTCGAGAGTTCTTGGGGTCGACCAGTAAATTCAACAACACTATCCTCGCTGTTTTGAGCAAAAAGCCATTAAAGATTAGAAAAATTAGAAAAAAGTTTAAACTTTTGGATAATAAGATTCTAAAAGCTCAAAAGAAAAATATATCCCTTAAAACATTTGATATATCTCAACCAAACAATGCTATCTCTGCTTTAATTAAAAACCAGCCGACAAAAATACCAATGCAGATAAAAGCCTTATCGCTTCTCAAAACAAAGATGACAAATTTTGATCTAGATACAATTGAGTTTGATCCAATCTCCAATCCACAGACACAAGAAGTTTTTAGTCAAAACTATCTAAATGTTGGCAAAGTTATGATGCTAGAAGGCTTCGAAATGATCAATGGTAGGTTGGCCATGAACAAGCCTATTTATAAAGAAATTGAGCCAAAAATGTTAGATAATCTACAAAAAAAGAATGTTCTTTGCAAAGTTGTGCCACAATCTATAGAGGGCTTAACAATCAACCCAGATCCTTATGTTGTTCATGACAAAGTATTTATGCTTGAATCAACGACGCAGGATCAAATGAATGTTCAGCAATTATCCGGCGAAGGAGAAGGCGTCGTACTACCCGAGGAAGAACCAGAAAGTACGCAATCAGATATGAATCCACCAGAACTATACAGTACCAATTCCCCTGCGGAATACTCCAACACAACTCCCACTCAAAATCCCAGCAATGCTGCGATAGTATCGGTCTTCCCACTACAGGGATCTCCAGAGGTTGTTGTCGTTAGAGAGACCGCCCCATCTCCTGCGGCAGCTACCATATCTCCAACGGGAGTGTCATACTGATGTCCACCTTGAACATTGTCGATACAGAAACACTGAACGCTGATCCTCTTAGAGAACTAATTCTTTTTGCTGGTGTTTTAAATCAATCAACAGAAGTTTCCGAAACTAGTTTAAGTGACAACGATGGAACTCTCCCGATAAGAACTTCTACTATTGAGATAGTCTTCCCTCCTACTTTAACGGAAGAAAGAATTCTAGAGCTAACCGATGCTATGGAAGGACTTTCTGTTTTGTCACATAGAACTCGAATAACACTGCCAAATACTGACGATGAAGAAGCTTTCAATTACAATAACTATGTGTCAGATGCTTTCTCTTATTATAATTTAAGAAATGATGAGTATGAAACCTATACACAAATAAACAACGAGAAGATCTTACCTAATTTTTGCCTAGGTGCGTTGTGGTCTCGTGGAGAACAAACGAGTGAGCAAGAAAACTACTATACAATGTTTGGAACAATTCCCGGATTGATAGATAGTGATGTATTGGCACCAGCAACCCCCATAAACCTTTATGAGTTTGATGATGAGTACCTAACATACAGCTATACCGACCCGGAAGCTGAAACACTAACTGATTATTACAAGCTAATGCTAGCGTCTGGTTCTGTGAGTAGAACCGATTATTCCGAAGCCAATACTCATGTGTATGTTGATTTTAACTATAGTCTCAATGACACTGCGAAAGTTGGAAACACTCCTTTTTTCAATAGAATAAGACTTCCGTTTGTCAACAAAAGAGTGCCAATTTCTTTACCGAATGGTACAGAGTATTTTCTCGAGACCAATTCTAACTTTCCATCAGAAATAGCCAGAAGCTTCATAGAGTCTTCAATGAGCGATAAACTTCTCAAATCTTTTAGAAATTCTAATTCTTTCCTCAGAGAATTCAATATTAATGGAAGCACTGCTGAGCTTAAAGTCTATGATTTGATGGAAATGCTTGAATCAATTGGCTATGGAGGCTCTATAACTCAAACTGACGAAATGTTTTTAAGATCTGAGGTTCAAAATTATGCGATTGATGATAACAGTCCTTTTACCTTTTATTTTTATAAACTTATATTGTTAGGTAAAATAAGAGCAAAGATGAGGGCAAAACTTAAAAAATTTAAAGAGTTAATAGTTGAGAATCAAGAGCATGATATAGAACATGTAGGTTTTAAAGTTATAAAAAAGATAGAGGGTAGAAGTACGCCCATTCAAACATTTTATTTCCTTAACAGAGCCTCGTTGGAAGACTTCATTGACACCCAAATAAAATTCGATAGAGTTTACAATTATGAAGTTATAGGTATGTTCGCCATATATGGCTCTAACTATTCATATGAAAATGTGCAGAAAATTTCAGGATTCAACCCCCTTTCAAATGAACCGGTCAAAAGAATTAATTTTACTTTCACAAACAGCCCCTCTGTTAAGATTGTCGAGGTATCCATGGCAACACACACCTTGAGAATTGTTGAACCTCCACCGATTGTACCAGAGATCACTTTTTACAATGAAATGACAACCAAGAACAAATTAAAAATAAGAATGGAACATCAAGATGGAAACATTGTCGATGAGTATCGCAAAGTTCCTCTACGCCCATTTGCTGGAAACCAGAATTACATAGACAAACTAAAACAATACTTTAGTTCTGATAATGTTCTTGTCACATCCGGTAAGACATCCGAAGGTATTTATGAGATATATCGCCTCGAAGATCCCCCTTCTTCTTATTTGGATTTTGAAGATGCGTTGATAGCAACTGTCCAATCAAATATTGTCTATAGCAACGGAGAGCATTCTCGAAATGCAATGTTCACAGATCTTATCAAGCACCAGAAGAAGTACTACTACGCCTTCAGGACTTTAACCCACAGAGGAAATCCATCCGAATTATCTCCTATTTATGTTGCAGAGATGTATGAAGATGCGGATGAAACATTTATGACATTTGATCTTTATCAAATGCCGGAAAACAAAAATTCCCAACCAGATTCTCACATGAGAAAATATATTCAAATAATTCCCAACACAGAACACCTTGTACCAAATAGCGAAGAGATTATTGAACAATTCCCAGATGCTACCTCTGCAATCACTGCTTTAAAGCTTGGCCGGGATGAACTTGAGGAAAAATTATTCGAATACAATAGTGAGAACAAGTATATAAAACTAAGACTGGAATCAAAAAATTCTGGTAGAAAGATGGACTTAAATCTATTTTTCAAAAGAAAAACAACGAACAACTAATTATTTTAGATTATTTTAGGAGTATTTTTAATGGCTTTTCAAGACAATAGTGGCGACATAATCTTTGATGTTGTCCTAACAGATGAAGGAAGACGCCGATTGGCGGCAGGAGATGGAACTTTTAACATTGTAAAGTTCGCTCTTGGAGATGACGAGGTCAACTATGAATTATATGACACGAATGCTGCAACAGCTTTGCAAGACATAGAGATTCTTCAGACACCGGTGTTCGAGGCTTTTACTAACAACACTAGCGTTATGAGTTCTATGTTGATGAGTATTCCTAGAAACAACCTTTTATATCTACCAATCCTCAAGATAAATGAAACTGCTGATGGAAACAAAACGAAGTTTCATGGAAACAATGTTATGCATGTTGCTGTTGATGCCAACACAGAAAACAACAACAATTTATCTTCCGGAACAACAGCTTTGGCTTTTAACAACAGTGGCCAACTTCGTGATGGATTTATTCTAGGCTTTAGCACTCAAGCAAATTCAAACTATATCAGAGTAGATGCTGGTATAGACAATGATGCAGTCCCACCAGCCACCAATATCGCTGATTTGTTTTTAGACGAGACGCAATATTCAATTGAGATTGACGATCGTTTAGGCTCTATCGTTAGTGTGGACGGTACCGTGAGACCTTCCAAGGCATCGGTCGATGATGATAGTATAGCTCTTTATGTTCTCTCGGCTGAAACAGATCCAAGTTTTGTATATACCAATACAAACACAGAGTCAAACGCAGCAGATCAAGTTATCGCTGGTGCAAGATCTACTTATTTAGAATTTAGAATTGCTTCCTCAATTAACTTAAGACAATCAGACTTTCTCTTCAACAGACTGGGTACTGCCGTGGCACAGTCAGACTCAACTCTTCCCGGGAAAGATGGTGCCAACAAAGCTCACAACATTATTGATACCCTAGTTAAAGTAACAGGGTTAAATACAGGATATTCAGTAGATATTCCAATCAGATTCGTAAAACTATAGGTGTAACAAATGGCTTCAACTTTTAAAAATTTAAGTCCCAACGACAAAATTTCAACAAAAACATTGCTCCATGAAGCAATTCCAATTACTGGTACAATTGTATCAGGAACATACGCAGACAACAACATTAAAGATTATTCTCACGGAATGTTTCAGAGTGTTTATGACTATCCATATCTTAGCTCTTCAGCTAATCATATCTTTGATATAACCACAGGATTTGCCAACGATAGTGCTTTAAGCGCCTCTAGTCCAGTTGCAGCTGCTCAGCAAGGCAAAAAGATCAACCTTTACAATCAAATGGCTCAAGTATTGGTTGGCTACGACAAGACGGGCTCTATACAGCAATTTGACGAAAATGGAGATCTTTCAGAAGGAGCTAAACTAAAGGAATGTGTGTTTCTTTCTTTTTCTCGACTTCTTGTTAAAGACGAGATTAAGCGAGGATCTTTTGAGTTAACATTAGGAGTTGGACAAGCGTATGCTAGTCCGTTCGCATCAACAATTGCAATTAAAGATCACAAAGCAGACACAAGCTATAAGATAAATTCTCCCGTTGGAGAATATGGCATTCTATATGCCACAGGATCAGCTTTAGATACTACGCTAACAGGATCTGATGAATACGAAGGGCATGTAAAATGTGGGCTTATTTATTATCAAGCCGGTGTTGCTGTTCTTTCAGGTTCTGTTTTTAAATCAGATCACGCAACAGCTTTTGACGCTATTGATACAACTGATGTCGCTAACGATACAACTCTACGGTTTCTTGTTCCAACGGCTGCTGGTGGTGAAACTGCCAACAGTAACGTAACTG
>Ga0209232_1001744_pt1 | contig 11389 bp, 13 predicted proteins | sample ETNvirenome_2_60_FD_184066 | JGI IMG/M metagenome (GOLD analysis project Ga0209232, IMG submission 184066) | Marine viral communities from the Pacific Ocean - ETNP_2_60 (SPAdes) (version 2) | ecosystem: Environmental > Aquatic > Marine > Oceanic | place: Pacific Ocean | collected 2013-06-22
CACGATATACGTAAGTAACCATTGGTTTCTCCCATATACCAAAGCCCCGTTCCATGCTTTGGTTTTCATGCGTCCTAAACAGGATGAACGGAAGTCGTGTTTATTTCTTAGTTGTTTTTTTCTTTACTGGTTTCTCTACAACAATAGGTTCTTCTTTTCTACCTGTTGTTGTTTCTTGCCAGCGTCTTACGTTTGCAGTCATATTAATAAGAAGGGTCTCCTTCTGGTTCTTTGTATGAAGCTTCGAGTTTCTCTTTAACTTCTTCTAGTTTTTTTTCTTCAGGTGCTTCAGCATAGCTACTAACGCCAGCTCTCATCCCTGTGTTTTGATGTGACATATTGTTCCAATGGCGTATCACGCCTGAAATGATAAAACAATTAGTTATTAGGTAAGTAATAAATATGAAGGTACGAGTGATAGCTATAACGTTGTCATAAGATCTAGTCTTATCATCCGCAAAGCTACCAAGAGCGTACTTCCATATTGTCCAAATTTTTTTAGCCAATTTGGGGAGCTAGTAGTGCAACTTCTGTTGACTCAGTTGAAGCCAAGTCAAGTGGGAAGTTGTGAGCGTTACGCTCGTGCATCACTTCCATACCTAAACTCTGTCTGTTAAGAACATCAGCCCAAGTAGGGATTACATTGCCACTAGCATCAACTACTGATTGGTTAAAGTTAAAACCATTGAGGTTGAAAGCCATAGTGCATATACCCATGGAGGTAAGCCATATGCCAATAACCGGGAAAGCACCAAGAAAGAAGTGAAGCGAACGGCTGTTGTTGAATGAAGCATATTGAAATATAAGTCTTCCGAAATATCCGTGTGCAGCAACTATGTTATAAGTCTCGTTATCTTGACCAAACTTATAGCCGTAGTTCTGTGATTCGTTCTCCGTAGTCTCCCGTATGATCGAGGAAGTAACAAGGCTTCCGTGCATAGCAGCAAACAAAGACCCACCAAAAACCCCTGCCACACCGAGCATGTGGAATGGGTGCATAAGGATGTTGTGTTCCGCTTGGAAGACGAACATAAAATTAAAGGTTCCACTGATTCCTAAAGGCATACCATCAGAGAATGATCCCTGACCAAATGGATAAACTAGAAATACTGCTAGTGCAGCTGACACTGGAGCCATGTAAGCAACAAAGATCCAAGGTCTCATTCCAAGTCTGTATGAGAGTTCCCACTGTCTCCCTGCATAAGCTGCTACTCCTATTAAGAAGTGAAAGACAATAAGTTGATATGGTCCGCCGTTGTATAACCATTCGTCCATAGTTGCGGCTTCCCAAATAGGGTAAAAATGTAGTCCGATTGCGTTTGAGGAGGGGACGACAGCTCCTGATATTATGTTGTTTCCATAGATTAAGGAACCGGAAACTGGCTCACGTATGCCATCGATGTCCACTGGAGGAGCAGCGATAAAGGCGAGAATAAAACAGGTAGTAGCAGCCAGTAAGCAAGGTATCATTAGCACTCCAAACCAACCTACGTATAGGCGATTGTCTGTACTTGTTACCCAGTTACAAAACTTTTCCCAATTGGTTGTAGTGTCTCTTTGTACTGAGATTGCAGCCATGTGATTAATTAATGTAAATGAATGTTGTCGCATTCCTCGTCCACTTTGGAGAGGAAAAAATTGATGAGGTTCATCTTGTTTTTTAAAGGTAAACTCTCATCGAGTATCAATTTGTATCTTGCTTCGAGAAAATCAAAGCAACTCATCTTCCAATTGTATGGATCAAAAGATGCCGGGGATGATATCACCGGTAAGGACGTAAGCACCAAGTGCAGCAACAAAGCCGAGCATGGCAAACCTACCATTTGTCTCTTCAGCGATGTGCCATTGGTCATTGTCGTGGTTGTGATTAGTCATAATCCTTGTTGGTGGTTCGTATGGATAGTTGTTTAATAAGTTGTCTAGGTCTTTAGTCTGCATTAAAAGTTAACTCCAGATCTATCTAGTTTTTGTATAACGTCTTGCCTGTAAGCAGGGTCATTCTCATATCTAGGATCTGCCATAGCTTGTACTAATTCAGCTTGACTTCTAAAGACATTTCCGTTTTGGGTTGGTGGTTTACCTGTTATCATTTTTCCTTCAACGCCTACTGCGTTTTCGTACTTAGCCATAACAGTTTGTAGTGCAAAGTAACAGGCAAGTGGATCCCCACGATCCACCACTGCGTCATACATACTTTGCTCTTGTTCACTAAGATTCTTTGTTGCCCAGTCAACGATCTGATCGTATTTCTCTGGACCACCAGCTACATTCTTTAGGTCAGTAACATCTTTATCAGATAATCCTTTAGGTTGTTGTGATTCTCTGTAGCGAAGATATTCTTTTGCAAGTTCTCCGGGATTTGTTTTAGCTAGATTCTGTAAAGCTTCATCACTAAATCCTTTCTCCCTTTGATTCCAAAGTTCATCTAGTACTTTATTTTCTTCGGACTTTTTGTTGTCTTCTTTTTCTTCGGACTTGATTTCTTCTGGCTTTTCATCTACTGTCTCCTCTTTAGGTTCTGCGGATTTTTCTCCTAGTTTTTTTTGCAGTTCTAAGTGAGCTTTTTCTAGCTCTTCTGCATTCTTATATTTGCCAGCTAAGAGTTTGTCTTGCTGAGCTGATAGTTCCTCTCCAACTTGGAGGGAATCTTGTTCTTCTGGAGTAAGTTCAGGTTGGTCGACCTGAGTTTCATCCATTGTTAATGTCTCTGACATATGTATTAATTATTTGTAGGTAGATCAGCTGCTTGTGGTTGTGGTGTTCCTCCTCCACCTTCAGCTAATTGCTGAGCTAGTGCAGGGTTTTTGGTTGGGTCAGCCATAGGTGTCTTCATAGCTTGTACTTGTAGCTGTTGTTGCTGCATGTCCATAGCTTGTTGTTGTGCACCTTGTCTTTCCTGTTGTATTTCTTGCATACTCTTCACAAGATTAAGAACATCTATTCCTTGTGCAGCTGCTAAACGTTTAATAGCTTCTTCAGGATTTATATATTGCATCATTGCTTCTGGTCCCATTGCCTGAGCAATAGTTGTCATGAACTGAATAAGACTTTCTCTATCCTGACCACGACCAAGAGCATTGACACCGGCAACAATTGTAGGTTTAACCATGTCTCCAGGAATTTGTGGTATCTCTCCAGACTTCTGGAATACCATTAGTTTCCTAGATAGGTAAGGTACTAAGAACTCAATTGTGAGTAATGAGTACAAGCCACCTAATTGTTGATCTAATTCCATCTGCGTCATACGGACTTCTTCAGCCGTTGTACGCTCCGACTGCCTTACATTGAGAATCAAGAAAGCTTCTGATAGTCGCTTTTCTAATTGTGTTGCCATCTCAAATGCAGTCCTAAAGTCAGCAGTCTTGCCAACTTGTACTACTCCAATATCATCTGGTCTACCTTGTATGATTGCTCCGTTACCAGCAGCAGCTAATGTCTGTGGCTTTGTTGTAGAGCTAGGACTAACTGTGAAAACAACTTTCGCAGCAGCTGCACTACCTTCAACAAGAGCTTGCATCAAAGCTTCAAGAGATTTTAAATCTCCCATAAACTCTTCTACTCTGCCACGTCCATATGGTTCTCCATCTACAGAATTAAATCTGAGTGGCAACCAAGGTGTAGCATTCGCAGGAGCTTTACCATTAGATCCGGGAATAATTTTATCGTAAACTTCCTGATGCCATTCGTATCTATCTTTAACACGTGTGCAATGTGTGTAGATATCTACTTCCTCACGATCAACATGACTGTCATCGTCAGTTACTTCAGGTTCTTGTTCCATAAAGAAATCTTCTGGAACTATATCTTCTATTAAATTTTTATTGATTCTTTCTTTAGTTACTATCTCAATTACATTCCCATTACCATCACGTTCTAAAACGTATCTGTTTAATGGAAACATTTTTAAACCAGCTTCGCCCATAAAAACTAGGACATTACCTGAAACAATTAAATGTTTTAAAGCTTGATGCACTATGACACGATCACTTGATGCTGCTATAGCTTCTAGTATTGTTCGTTCAATCTTTGCAAAAGATAAATCAAGTTCTGATCTCATCTCTGGAGGTACTTGACCTTGCAGAGAATTGTCATCTAGCTGTAATTTAAAAAAGCTTGTTTGAGGTGGGAGTAAAGCAAGCATTAATTTAGATGCCAAGGTGACTACACCTTTTGCACCAACGCTTTGCCATGGAGTAATTAAATCTTTAGCTCCTCCATTGTGCTCCTCTTCTCCTCTAATTAAATAAGGTAATGTTAGTTTTGTAGCTTGTTCAGCTAGGTTTAAGAACTGAGAACGGTGACTAGAAAGAGTATCGTATCTAGCTTGAGCCGTCATAGTTATAAGTTAAGTGTTTTAAGTTTCATAGTTCTACTAAGTTGTCCAGTACCAGTACTAACAGCACCAGATTTATAAGCTTTTGATCGTCTCATCTTGACTCCTCCAGCACTGTCTCCAAGCATTCTGTAGTTCATCATTGAACCAAGTCTGCCAATCCTATCTTCCATAGCTTGATTTGATTGGTCTATTCTTTGAGATAAACTTGCTTCTTGTGCTCGTAAGTTTTCTCCTAGCTGCCCAGATAAATTAGAAAGAGCTTGCTCTCTGGTTTGGTAAACATCTTGTAAAGCACTTGATGCTTCATCTCTTAATGCAGTACCAAGTTCTGATCTTGCTGCTGCTGCTTCTGATAAACCAGATGCTGTAGCTGCTGCTGCTTCAGCTAAACCTGATTCTCTAGCTGCTGATTCACTAGCTAAACCTGATTCTCTAGCTGCTGCTTCACTAGCTAAACCTTCCTGTCTAGCTGCTGATTCACTAGCTAAACCTTGCTGTGAAGTTACTGCTTGTTGACTTAACTGATCAGACAAACTAGATCTAAGTTCATCTCTAGCTGCTGCTTCACTAGCTAAACCTTGCTGTGAAGTTACTGCTTGTTGACTTAACTGATCAGACAAACTAGATCTAAGTTCATCTCTAGCTGCACTTGCAGCTCTGTCAGTACCAAGTATTTGATCTGTAAATCTTGATTGCAAACCAGATAATCCACTGGTTAACGATCCACTTAAATCTCCTATTTCAGCTTCTAAAGCTGACCTGATATCTCCAAGATTACTTGCAGATTGTTGTTGATAACCACCAAACGAGTCACGAAGTGCTTCAAGTTGTTGTGATGTAGTACCTAAACCAGAAGTTAAAGTAGCTAAACCACCTACTAAATCACCACGCAAATCACCTTGTTGTGAAAACAAACTAGAAATGTTATCGCCTAGATCCCTTTGTAACCCAGCAAATCTTTGGTCAAAAGTATCAGACAAATCAAAAAGCTGATCTCCATACTCTTGCCTTAAGTTACCAGCTAGTGCTTCTATTTCAGAAGCTGTGCCTGTTTCTACATCTTGTCTTAGTTGTAGTAAGTCAGCTGCTCTATCTCTACCTATTTCATTTTCAAGGTTAGCTAAAGATTCACCTCTTCCACTTTCAAGTACATTTCTTAAGTCAGTTAAATCACCACCAAACTCTGCACGTATATCGGCTCCTTGTCCAGTGATAAGGTTTTGTAGATTAGTACCTTGTCCAGTGATAAGGTTTTGTAGATTAGTACTTTGCTCACTTAATCTGTCATCAAATCCTTCAAGATCTAACTGTTGTATCCAATCCATGTCTCTGGATAGCCCAGAAAAATCATCTGTTAAGGAACTTAAATCTCCTTGTGCAGCTGCTATGGAATCACGTACTCCCGGTAAATCTAACCCTTCAATTTTATCAGCAAACTCACCTTTTAAAGTACTGCCTAAAGCATCAAGGCGGTTAGTCATACGATTTCCTAACCTATTTATATTTCGATCAGCTGTAGTGTATTGACTTTGTAGATTTGAAATAATGTTATCCAAACCTGTAACATCTCCAATAGCAGTAGGCTGACTAACAAGTTGTTCTAAATCAGTAAATCTATTGTTAAATCTATTAGTAGTATTATTTAACCGATTACCAAAGTTGGTTATTTGGTTTTGATTTCTACGAATATTTTGCCCCTGTTGACGGTTTTTATCTTTTATAGAACTAATCCGATTTGTCTGTCTGATGTTTCTACGATTGATGTTATTAACTCTAGTATTTAAAGCATTACCTTGAGTATTTGCCGTATCCATCCAGTTTCTAATCCACTGATCGTCGTATGGATTATCTTGTATAACTGTTGTGTTACCACCTCCATATAATCCCATTTTTTTTATTCTCCTATTGGTTTTTTAAACAATGAACGCATTTCAATCGAGACGCGGACCATGTGATTATATCCACCAGTAATTAATGCAACTATTGGTAAGATTTCACAGCACGTATCGCGAAGAACATGAGCATAAATTTTATCTGTATCATCACCTTTAATTTCCATAACATTAGACCAAGACCAAGCGTTCCACATAGACAAATGATGTGAAAATAATGGAGATTGATAATCTAAATAAAATGAATTACTCGGAAGTCTAGTAAATAAAATTTCAAATACTTCAAGTAAATCTTCTCTTGTAACTTTGTAATCTTGATCATATACATCATCAATAACTCTTACTGATCGATAGACTAAGTTAAGATATTCTTCAGCATCTTTATTACCTTTAGCAGTATAAGCTATTAATTTAGTTGTTTCAAAATCTATTGTTTCTCTTTCTTTTTCGGTTGACATAATTCTTTTGTTAAAACTGTGTATTGATGGGTCCACTTAAGTTTTTTAGCAAAACCTTTTCGTGTCCAAGCGGACACTGAAGTACAACCCATTGCTTTTCCAAAGTCTTCTACAACTGAAAAATGATCACGCCAAAGTTCAAAGTCTCGTCCAGATTCTGTAGCGGCTATAGGTATATGTAATACTTTCTTACGTGGGTAGACTATTACTTCTGCTATGCAAATAGAAGCTAACTCTTGCGCTTCTATTCCAGCAAATAATATGTATTGTTTTGTTAATAAACTTTCTAAAACATCTGAAGATATCTGTTCACCATGTGTATGCTTTAAAGCTTTTTCGACAAGTGGCTTAACCTTGTGCCAAACACTTGGAATCTCACTTGCGAATACAGGAGCCAGAAACATTATTCTTCTATTCTTTGTTTAATCCACTCAACCACTGACCGTTGACCAGCCTTATACATAATTGATCCTATCTCTTCTTTAGGATGTGGGTTTACTTGAGGAAAGTTTTCTTCAAGTTCTTCAAGAACAAATGGTAAGGTTGGACCTATGATTGGTTCAAGAATATTGTGGGAGGTTTGTGTTTGCATGTTCAAAAAATGCTGGCATTCTTCCAGCTTTAGTATCGTTTAATTGTGGAGCTTTGCCCTCATACATAAGTCGATCACTAGCATCTAGCCAAAATTTTTTGTCCAAATATTTATCGGATGTTCCTATCTTTAAGGGTTGAAGTATCCAGTTAATAGTTGCCTTCCTAAGCTTGTCCAAGCTATCACTAGGAACAAGACCAAGCTCAGTACAAACCAAACTATTTGTTGCCACGTGTATTTGTTCATCTCTGGAAATGTCAGCTGATACTGTTCTAAGAGCAGCATCACCAAGAAACCTAAACATAGGTAGTAGAACAAAGAATATAGCTCTCTCTGCAACGAGGGCTTTTGTAATAGTGTGGTCAGGATGTGCGATCCAAGCATCTCTTAATTTAATTGCTTCGTATTCTGACTTGCTATCAGCTCCATGAGCTTTAACTATGTAGCCTAAAGCCAAGTCATGTTTGATTTCATCTTTGACATTCGACTCGAGCAGCTCTCTAGCTGCAAGGGGAACATCTTTTTCAAGACCCTCACGAATGAAGTCTCCAACTGGAAGCTCCATATGACGTATTGCGAGAGCACGTTTGATGGTTTCTTCAGCACCTTCTGTTATTTTTCCTTTGGTTGGTTGGACCGGTGTCCAAGTTCTTTTTCTGTTAAGTAATTTTGTATAGGGGTTCATTGTTGACAGTCACAATTGGGTTCATTAAGAATCCCCTCCAAATATTCATCGACTTCTTTCTCATCTAATGCTGCGTAAGCATTTGACTTATCCTGAACGTCCGACATAACTTGAAGCGAATAATACAAAGACGTCTGTGAGCTAACTAGCCACTCGTCTATAAATGCTTCATCGTAAGTCACCATATCGCTCCAAGAATTGAAGCTATAGCCATGCAGCAAATTAGTTCTAGATAGCATAGTCATTAACTGATCTGCTACCTTCTTATATGTCTCCCATCCAACTTCGGATGCGATCTCAACGTTGCCATATTCAACTCTCTCTACCCCAAACTCACCTGAATCCCTGTCAACAGTTCTTGCTATAGGTGGTGCGATCTCAGGAGTTGCTGTGTAGCCATTGAGATCTCTACTTCTATATGAACAACTAGCTGTTGGAGCTATGGCAAATGCTCTCTTCATGTTGTTCTCTCTTGCTATGCTTGCAGCTTCTAATATTGCTAAGTAAAGCTCACGGGCTGCAAGTCCCGCGTAACCTTCATAAGCTCTCCCTTCATTAACAGCTTCTAATGCTTCACCAAATTGAGCATAAGTTATGTTGTTGTTTGCGAGGAAGTTGGATAAGCCAAGCACTCCAAGCCCGACTTGCCTATCTTGTTCCGGGGATAAGTATTCTCCAGTCCCTCCAACACCTGTTCTGCCATGAAGATCGCACAACTCGGACATACCTTTGCGGAAACTTTCGCGTAGGTCGCCGATACGATTGGCACTAAGATTGATATGCTGGAGCAAGCAAGTTCCTCGTGAGGGCAAGTAAACTTCAAGACAGACGTTCCCGTAGATTCGATTTCTTTCATTGTCATATTTTATTTTGTTGAGCCAGATGTCTCCCCTAGCAATTCCTTGTAGGACTGCTTCCTTTGTTCCAAGACTTGCTTCAGACCACGAGGATTTGGAGACGTCAACACATCTTTTGACCCATGGGAGTTCTTGTCTAGGACACTGCACGAAATCAAGAATATCGGAATGTGTAATATCGAGATGAATAACACACGCCCCATTCCTGTACGTGCCACCTCTCCTAAGAATTTCATTTAATGTTGAGTAGAGTTTTGCGAAGGATACTGGACCGCTTGCAACAAGCGTGTCACTTCCTTTAATAGATTCAGTACCCTTGGGTCTGAGCTTTGACAAGTGGACTGCGACACCCGCTCCATTTCGTAGAGCGTGTGATACAAATCTCCATGATGATTCGATTCCATTTGGTCCCTCCATTGAGTCTTCGACGACGAATACAGTGCAAGAAACTGGTAAGCGACTGTGTGGGTTATCGATCCATTGCTGGACTCTCCCAGTTCTGGCTATTTTGTTTGGTTCTGTATTCAATTTCATTTGCTAAATAGTGGATTGCTTTTGATAGGTCTTCTATATCGTTGTTTTTATAACCGGCTCTACATACATATTTGATTACGTTTCCGAGGTGAAATTCGAGTCGTTGGTCTCTAATAAAATCCCAAACATCAATGGCACCTCGTTTGTAGTACTCCGGTCCCTGTTCATTAGTGGATGTTTTGCCCATGCTTCTAAAACGTTGTTGAGTGAATTAATTAATACAAAGTTTTGTTTCTGTAAAGCTAAGAAGACAGTTACGATGTCCTCTTTAGTAGCTTCAGGTTTGTTTAATGCTATTTCTATTGCTTTCAATCTGAACTCTTGTTCAGTTGTTAATTTTGTAACTGGTGGTGGGGGACCAAAGGATTGGTTCTTTCTTTGCTTCGTCATAATCATCGTTAGTTAATATTCGAGCAAGCCTTGCATTTACTAATGCGTCAGCTTCAGTCATGCCTTTTTCTTCAAAGGTTTCTACAACAGCTTTCCATGTGTAGCCTTTCAATTTAAAAATCTGTTCAGCACGTTTTATTCCAATCCCAGGTACGCCCGCGTATCCATCTGTGTTGTCGCCACTCATTGTTTGTATGAGATGCCATCGAGCACCTTCTTCTGGTGTGATGTTGACGGTTTCTTTAAAATCGTATAGTCTCCCGGGAATCTGTCTCATGTCTTTGTCAGGAGACACAATAATATTTCCTTCCCATTTTGTGGCGTAGATTCCCATTGAATCATCAGCTTCAAGTGTTGGTTGAACAATAACTTTGTAGTCTTGTTTGAGCTGATTAATTACCCGTTTAAATCCACAGGGCTTCTTACGATTTCGATGACCCTTGTATTCTGGGTAAATTTTTTTCCTAAAATTATTAGGGCTTGTAAAGAATAAGATTAAATCTTCATCAAAAAATGACCCAAATTCTAGTTGGATTTTAGATAACTCTCTTTTTACGAATTTCATCGCTTCTGAGAAGTTAGAAGTAACGACTATAACGTCATCACCAAAATCCATTTCTGTTTCTGCGCTAGCACAGCATTTATATACTATGTAGTCGCAATCTATTAATAATTTCATATTTAATGCACGTCAGCCCATGTTTTGCCGTGTTTTGACTCAGCAGCTATTGGACAACGTAAGTTGTAGTATTCTCCAGCTAATGTCGCGGATACCTCTAATCCATATCGCACAGCAATAATAGATTTAGGTTCGCATTCAAATTGGAGTTCATCATGCACGAAGGCAAGTTGATGAGTGTGGACATTGTTTTTTACAAACAAATCGTTAGCTATAACTAGCCAACGCTTCGCGATAATCCCTGCCGAGCACTGCAAAAGGTAGTTAAGAGCTTTGTGTGGACTATCGACTAAAACCCTACGTCCGTCAATTGCCTTTAAGTATTTTTTTTCTAATAGTTTATTTTTAACTCCTTTTAGTAAGTCAGATAAACCGTCAATAGCTGAGACATAAGCTTCTCTAATTTCTTTACCTTTTTTCTTGGCTTGCTGTTCATTTAAAGTGTTGTCATACGACTGACCTAATTTAATATTTCCAGCTCCATAAAGAAATGCATAGGATACCGTCTTAACTAGTCGCCTAGAAATGCCGATTTTATCAGCATTAACTTGGTGAATATCTCCGTTAAGGAGTATGTCTCCATACCTACCGCCATCAAAATCTGCTAAGTAATGAGCTAACATTCGTAGCTCTATTCCAGATAGGTCAGCACCTACCATTACCATCTTTGGACTAGCTGTAAATAGTTTTCTAAATTCTTTATCTGCTGGGCACTGCGCTAAATTCGGTTTTCTGTGAGCACATCTAAATGTGTTAGTAGAAACTGAACAGTGGTGATGCAGTCTATGTTCAGCAGTAACAAGCTTGTTGTAAGCGTTCACGCCTTCGGATATCATTCCAAGCTTCTTCTTTATCGTCAAACATTTGGCACATTGAAGCGAGAAGGGAATATTTATCTCCGTCAATGTAATCTCGTCGATAATTGGTTTCCCAGTCGTAGTGGTCTTGGTCAGTTTGACATTCAAA
>Ga0209232_1001745_pt1 | contig 11386 bp, 19 predicted proteins | sample ETNvirenome_2_60_FD_184066 | JGI IMG/M metagenome (GOLD analysis project Ga0209232, IMG submission 184066) | Marine viral communities from the Pacific Ocean - ETNP_2_60 (SPAdes) (version 2) | ecosystem: Environmental > Aquatic > Marine > Oceanic | place: Pacific Ocean | collected 2013-06-22
AGTCTGCTTGTGCTTTTGTTACGCCTTCTCGATTAAACATTAGTCCCAACGATAAAAAATATGGTCATCAATTTTAGTAACCAGTGTGATTGTTTTGCTCCAGTCTGGATCAACATAGTCTGCATGATAGTGTGTTGCGCCTTCAACTAGTCCACTGTACTTATTAAACACCATAACGTTGAAGGCAATATCCTGAGCAACACGCCATGCATGATTATTTTCTTTAGACTTGATATCATCGGCTTTGCCATCACAATACCAACTAAACTGGCACATATTACGCTTTGGATAATATATACGTTCTGCATCTGCTAGATCAGGATCTTTTTTAGTTTTCCAACTTTCACGAGTAGGACCTTCAGTTATTACTCCGCATACTGTGTTTGGAAAACGTGTATCCTGCACACGATTCATCACAACGCGAGCAACTGATATTTGTCCTGCTTTGCTTTGATTGTTTGCTTCAAAGTAAATGTTTCTTGCCATACACAGTAGTTCGTCTGGGTGTACCTTTGTGCCGCCATCATAGGGAGGCTTAAAGTTTGCATCTTCCTGTGCAATCGCGTCTTCAATAAAACTAATGTTAAGTCCACGGTCTTGTGCTAAAAAACCAACTGCAACACTTATAAACAGTGCAGTAGTTATTACACCAACATACTCAAAGAATCGAAACATACGCAACTCCAATAACTGTTTAACTATTAACAGTATACATTGGATGCTGTAGTTGTCAACCGTTTTATTCTTCAACTATGCCCTCAGCAACTAGTTTTGCTCTATTAGCCATGTGTTGCTCTAATAATTCTTCTTTGCTGCCGCCCATGTAAGGCACTGCATGTCCTTCTAGCATCATAATCTCTGTGACAGGCATTGTGCGATCTTGCGGTGCATAATACACACTAAAGTCGCCTAGGATACGTCCAAACTTGCCTTTCATATCCTCGCCATTTCTAGCAACCTGTGTCTTTAGCACAAGATTTGGCGCATCCAGTAGTTCTGTCATACGTTTTTTTGCTGCTAATCCAAACTTCTTTTCAACTAGGTCTCTTGTACGGCTTTCCGGTGTATCAATACCCATAATACGCACACGTTCATCTCTCATCCAGATACCAAACCCTAGATCAATATCCACGTCGACTGTGTCGCCATCAACAACGCCATGCAAAACTGCTCTATATTCATACATCGAACTCTCCTCCAAAAGTTATATGCACATATTTAACAAAAAAAGCACCCAAAGGTGCTCTAAGTTTGGTGGGTATTTGTTTGTTTAAGTTACTTGGGTACTGCCAACGCCATCATATCCGGAATCATGCGCGGCTTATTGGTCCTGGCCCTCAATGTATTTACTAAAATTCTTTAATTACTTTTTTATCTGCATTTGTAAGTTCAGTATCATCGTATAAGTTTTCTATACTAGTATTGAAACTAAAACTCCAACGTTCACCTTTACTGCGGAAAGGATATACTTCATGTATTAGCCAAGCAGGGAAAAAGTATATGTCTCCTACTGCAGGTTTAAATCTAGTACTATTTGAATCTAATGGAAGAGTAGATCCGTTTATAAAATTAATTAATCCAGCACTTGGATCATGGTCTTCGTTTTCCCATTCTTGTTCGATGTCATCTGGCAAACGTAAGTAACCTACACCACTTATTCCGCCTGCATGACTGTGTGAAGGATTAAAGTCGCCTGCTACGCTTATATTTCCCCAACTAGCATGTATTGCACAACTTAATTGCATATTATTCATTCTTGGTTCAACAATGTCAATATGTCTCTGCGTTACATAACGTTTTGTGTTTTCCCAACGTACAGTTTGGGCTGCTTTGTATACTTCAGCACTACCATCTGCTAATAGTTGTACAAATCTTTGCGCTTGTTCAGCATCTAACACGCTATCATCTATGGTAAACTCGCGTATCATATTACCTGCAAGTTCCATACTATGATCATTTGCTTCGCCGTTTCTTTCAAATACTTGTATTAAATCTGTTTGTACTTGCTCTGGTATTCTTGCCTTTACAATACAAGGACCAAAAGGTCTTAGTACCTCAAAACTATCTATTCCTCTTTGAACGTCTGTTGCAGTTTTCATGTTAACTAATTCCTTTCTAATGCTATACGCAGGTCTTCCATAATTTGTGTTCTTGTTTTTTTCTTAGGTGGTTCTGGTTCAGGTAGCACAATTGATCCCATGCTACTAATAACACTGGTTGCTGTGCCAAATGCATCTCCTTTTACAACACTGTGAAATAGACTTGTAGTGCTAATAATTGGAGTGCATGAAACTAGTAAAGGTACTAGTAAAAGAACTTTTATTACTTTGATGGCGCCTTCTTTCCGCGCCAATCGCCCCACTGCTCATGTGCAGGTACACGGATAAATGGTTTGTTTGTCTCGTTTGTGTTTGGGTTAGGAATAGTAAGCATCACATGCTTGCCTTTGGCCCATGCTGCACGTTTGTTTAGCCCTTCAACAAATGTTGATTTATATTCTAGTCTTTGCGCTTTACTCCAACTAGTGCGTTTTTGGCAATGTACGCCTTGACTTGTTTGTGTTGCTCTTGATCTTTTCTTACCCATGGTATGTTCCTCATATAAATGGCACTTCTGTTTCTAGGCAGTACCCGCCCACGCATACCTATTCTTAGGCTGCTAGTGCCATTTCTGGCTGATAATTGTCATTTGCAATTATTGTTTTTCTTGCGTTAACCGAGCTTGCGCCGGACAACTCCACTTACCTATTGACTGTCAGTCGATCCTATTTCGCCCCCATCATAAACACACCAATTGTGTTCAACCCACTTTTGTTTCCAGCGTTTGCCCCAAACTTTTTTATATGCTTGTATAAGTTTAGTGTCGATGTGTTTATGGTGGAGGCGCGGGGTACCGCCCCCCGGTCCTGCCCAACGTTCAGTTTGCTTCAACATTGTGCTTTATTTATAACATACTAAAAACTGGATGTCAAGACTAAATAAACGAACGGAAAATAAGTCATATTTTTTTGACTATATTTTTTTAGGTTGAATATCAAGAGGAAAAAAGATGACACAACTAATTAATCCACAGAAGTTTACACACACGTCGGGCCTATTAAGGTCCTTTTTTTTAGACAAAGGTTTCGAAGAAGTACATACACAAAACCGATTGTCGATACTTGCTGCATGTGAAGATCCATTTAACGTAGCAACATATAATTACGCAGGCAACGTATGGCCCTTGCCACAAACAGGTCAGATGTGGTTAGAATATGAATTACTTACCAAGCCTTCATCGAAAGGCTTTTTTTGTGTCAGCACAAGTTATAGACAAGAGCCAAATGCTATCCCAGGTAGACATGACATTATCTTCCCAATGTTTGAATTTGAAATGCCTGGTGATATAAACGACCTAAAAGATATGGAATATGAACTTTGCGAATACCTAGGATTTGGCGGATTCGGTGACATAACCTCAAAGCCATACGCAGAATGGCAAAAGTATTATGGACTGGATCCTATGACTGAAATAGAAGCAGAACATGAAATAAAAATGTATGAAGATTTTACTGCTACAATGATAACAGACTTCCCTGAAATGACAAGTCCATTCTGGAATATGAGTCGTAACGATGACGGCACAAGTAGAAAGATTGATGTTATTCTTGGAGGCATGGAAACAATTGGTAGTGCAGAACGTAGCACAGATGTTGAACAAATGAGAGATACATTCCATACTATTACAGATGGTGCATATAGTAATCTACTATTTGAACTGTTTACCAAAGAGCGTGTTCAAGCAGAACTAGAAGAATTTTTAAAGCATGACTTCTTCCCAAGAGTGGGCGGAGGCATAGGCTTAACAAGAATGATTGCGGCAATGGATAAAAAGCAAGAGGTTGCAATAGCCGCTTAATCGACCAGTTTGGGGTGACGAAATGGTAGACGTGGGCCGCTGTTTACGGTCTGTTTAGGTATGTGTGCAATGTATTTAAGCGTGGAGGTTCGAATCCTTCCCCCAAAGCCAACTATTTTTCACAAGATTTTTGACCAGCACAGTGTTTAGGATAACACTGTGCTATCATCATATAATACTCATTTTCATATGTTGCTGCCCACATATCCTCTTGGATCATGTATTCGCATTGTGATTCTGTCATAGGTTGTTGCAACACCATTTGATTGCCGATGTATAGCCATTCCTCGCCCGTGTTACCCCACATTGAGATAACAAGCATAAATTCTTTCATAATCGCCTCTTTTAGTTGCGGCCCATGTGTTTACAGCCAGTATCTCTTGCCAGCCAATCCATGACCTTGAATAATCTTTTACGCAGCCTTACTAACATTTTGAAGTTGTCCTTGTAGTGGATTTGCAGGATCAACTCCTAGGAAGTTGCCCCACTCTGCATAGTAGTGACGCATTCCAACTTCATCATGTATTGTCGAGTTCTCGTGTCTGCCGTGCAGTATGTTTCTTGATTCTGTACCCTCACGCATTGTGGTACCTTGACCGGCAACACCAATTAGGTCTTCGTGCAAGTTTCTGCCGAAAGGTCCCCATATACTATTGTGATGCTTTATGCGTGTTTGTCTTTCCTCTGGTGTATCTTTTCTAAGTCCGTAACCACGAAACTCAATTAAAACTTTGTTTGGTCCAAGTGGTGTCACTGAGTCTGAACGATATGCACTCCCGCGGAGGTTAAAATTGAATCCTGGGAATAGGTCGACCATGTACCACTGGTTGGGCGGCAGATTGGGAAAAGATAGTTCCCCGCGATCTTCAAATCCATCATACTCTTCATAGTTAACAGTAAAGCTGCTAACATTAACATGACCATTATCAAAAGGAATATTTTTTCTAGCGAAATATTCGTCATTAAATCCACTCACTCTATTAAAGTAATGCATGAAGTCGTGATAAAATTCACTGTTTGTGTCATGCCACAATTTATAATTTGTATCTATCACTGCTTTGTGATAATGGAATACTTCCATTTCTTCAGTATCAATAGCATCTGCAATACAATCAAATGCACCTGCTGTCCATTGATCTACACTACAATCTGGGTTTTCATTTAGTGTTACCCATACCATACCGCCATGATAAACTTCACAGTGTAGTTCTTTGCCAGTTGCTTCGTTGCTAGTCATGTTGCCTGCTACGCTGTGGATGTTTTCTCCCAAGTATGCTTTTACGCCATTGCCTGTGTTCCAAGCAACTACACGTTGTCCTGCAATCTGACATGTACGGAAATCTCCTTGGTTGTACATCTCACTGATGTGACACATGGGTACCCATACTTTACTAAAGATCAGTTCTTGTTCTTGTTCATATAGATAGAAACTGTTATACGCCTCACTGCTAATGTATTCTACTTTAGGTGTTGCTTTCCAATTTTTATGATTACGCGGTGCCATGTGTATCTCCTGTGTACTTGTATTTAACAAATTTATTTTTACTTGGCATGCGCAAGCCGCCATCTGCTAGTAAGTATTCTGGTTCATGTGCTAGTTGCTGTGTATCTTCTAGTCCCGCTTCTGGTATTTCATATTCACTTGCGCATTTTATACTGCCCCAGGGTGTTGTACGGATAGGACTTTCAAAGTGTTTTTCTCTGCCGTCTCTAAATTTAAGTCGCCAACTAATAGTTCCTTTATCTTCTTCACGCAATACTCTTACACTATGTCCCATGGGTGCAAAGTCTGCGTACCCTCTGGCATCAATAGCGTTTTGTGGACATGCCTTTACACAACTGTAGCACTCCCAACAAAAGTTAGGCTCTATGTTTACTGCTCGTCTTGTTGTTGGATCTATGTGCATGATGTCACTTGGACAAATATCAACGCAGTGACCGCACCCGTCACAACTAGTCATGTATACAAATGTTGGCATAGCTTCTCCCTTTGGACTATACAAATATTTACATATTATATACTAAAGATCAAAGTTTGTAAAGCTATTAACTAATAGGCACAGTGTATTATTTCAATCCTTGTGGATCAATAGTAAAGTCGTATACCATGTAATCGCCGTCATTTGTCTCACCGTTACGTTCGCTTTTGTACTTGCCAATTTGTTGAGCAATGCCTTTATCGTTACGACCTTTAGCACGTTGCATTTGTTTTTTATTTTCATCTGTTGCAGGTATGCTATAGTTTTTCGGCATCATACGCTCCGGCTCTAATACCCATACATAAAGTTCTGAGCCGTCAGCATTTTCAATATGATTAATATACATGCTTTCTTCAGGTATAGAATGTTTTACAGGATACCCCAACATGGTCGTAATAGTGTTATATCCGCTAAACGCACAAAACAATGCAATAGGTATCACTACAAACATTACTAGCGTATTGCGATAAAAATGCACGCCGATAGCAAGCACTATTAGTGTAAGCACTAGCATACTCGCAAAGAATGGAAGTAAATTAAAATCAAACATTAGTGTGACTCCATTGGAGTATACCTCGATGTTGCATCTCTGCGTCCTTTTTTAGTAATAAAATCACTTGGATTGTTGTTGTGCCCAAGGTATGCGTGTTCACCGCCTATGGTAAAATTGACTAGACTTATGTTTTGTGCTGTTTCAATATAAGGTACTCTAGCAAAATATGTTTCTATATAAGGGTTGACTTTAACAATAGTTACTTCTATTATACCTGGTAAGTCCTGATGTGCTTTGCCATTTACCATGGTAAATTTTCTATTGTATACATGAGCCATTACCTGGTATTCGCCCTCGAGTGTACCACGCAGTGTTGCTACTTCTCTGTTTAGATGCAACACTTTCTTTTCTTTATTTTTAAGTGTATAAGTGTCATTGCTATGACCCAAATCGTCTTTTTCTAAATGCATCAAGCCCTTGCTCTTTTGTAAAAAACTTACAATGTTGCCTGCAGGATCTTGGACCCATAGATCAATGTCGTCATTGTATTCATGATTCCATTCAATCACAACTAAGTATTCTGCTTTTTTAATTACATCACTTTTTTTAGCAACAGGATTAATAAGAATAAATGCAATTACAAACAAGTACACAAATCCAATCACAAGATTGAATAGCAAGTCTGTAAAACCAATACTGCTTTTATACTTTAGTTTGTTATCTAGATTCGACATTTACCAACTGCACCTTAAGGATTTGGCTGCACACCATTCCTACCAGTGTAGTGTACAGTGCAGTACTCATGCCAATTGCCATGTCTGTGAGTGCAGTTTTTACACTGCCTGTGTCTGCTATATTTAGACTTTCAAAACTACCGCCTAGCATTAGAATAAATCCAATCACTGTGCCTATCATGCCTAGTGCAAGAAGCAATTCTGTAATAAACCAACCTATGTTTGTTCCTGCTTCAACTGTCTTGCCGCGGCTCCTCTTGTAAGTTAACCAGCCTACAAATATGCTGCTTGTAAAGAATACACCCATAATTACAAAACTTAGTCGTGTAATATCCTTTGCAATTAATGCATCAATAAAACCAAAACTATAGGCGGTAAACAGTGCTGCGCAACTGGTGCAGAACAGTAACCACCACCTTAAAAACATACTCATGTCGGTGATTCCTCAGTTATTTGTATTTATCGGGTAAATACACTACTATGGATATGTTATCTGCTACAAAACAACGCTGGCAAAAATTTAAGGCTTGGTGGACAGTAGATCATGTGGTGGATCTGCTTGTTGATGCAGCATTGTTATTCTATGATGTGATTGCAAGTCCTGTGCTTATCGTTGTAAGAACTGTGCGTTATTTTATAGGCGAATGGGTAGTCAACAAAATTAAGGATGGCATCAAAGGCATTATACATTACTTCCAACGCAAACGTGCATATAGATTAGAACATGGACATGGGATATTTCGTACCTATTGGTTTTTAATACTACCTAGTCCGTTTATTCTACTATTGATTATGATGTTAACAGGTATTAGTATTGGTATCGCTGAAGACTTTGACGTAATGTTAGAATTATTAATTAGAGGATGCAGTGGACCTGAAGATGGTTACTGGTGCGATATTAGTTAAAAGTCTACATCCCTGCCATTAATACTATAAGTGCTTCCATTAAAACCTTGTTTGAGCTTTTCTTCATCAGTCATATTTTCACTATTCATGCGGGTCCTTGGATTGAACGGCGTAGTCTCCTTTTCCGTTACTTCCTTCTTCTCCTTCTTCGACAAGGTCGTCAATAATTTGTCTAGTAGTTTTTTCATCGTGTTTTACTTCCTCTAATCCAAAATCAGTCATTTCCATAAGTGTTCCATGCATGTAACGCCTTTCACCTGGTGATAGCACATAAGGATCTTTGATTGTTAGGGTACTTCCGCACTTGGTACAAAAAGCATAGTTGCCAAATGCACTGGTTATTGCGTAATTGTGTCCAAATATTCTACACATAATACTCATTGACTTCTCCTAATCTAGTGTGTTACGATCTCCAGCTTCGCCCTTTGCTTGTGTACAACTTTGTGTTCTAGGGCATTGAAAGTACTTGTCCATTGCTACTGTAAGATCCAAATGTCCTGTTGCACCACGTTCATATATACACATGCGTTCATCAGTGTCAGGACTTATGTATTGTCTTTTTAGTCTGCAAGTAATTGTTCCAGTACTGGTAGGCGGCACTGCTTTTCGTCTGCACTCCATGGGCTCACGTCCCAATATCTTTTGTGGCCAGCGTAAAGGATTTGTGTTCCACAATGTGCAGTGTGCTTTGCTTTCACTGCCTGTGTATGTTCTGCCTTCAGCGTGGGCTTCCGTCCCGTACATCAACTGCGTTAATAACACTGTGCTTATGACCGCAATGTGGGCAATACATTGCTTTAGGTTTATAGTTCTCATGACTTGCGATGCTCCACCATCCTTTGCAACTGTCACATGTATAATGATGAATGTACTCTACTGTAGATATCATTCGTCGAACTCCGCTCTCCATCTTATATCGTAATTGTCTGCTACTGTTTTGTTTTCTAATTCTTTTATGTATGAGCTAACATACTCCCCGCCAACATCTCCATTTGCCACTGCTTGATCAACCATTCCTCTTACCACTGTGCCTTGTTGAAATTCGTTTATGTTGCCTCGTAGCCCTGTAATAAAACTAAGTGCGTTTTCACTAAGATTATTTCTTACATCATATCCCATGTCTATGCGAGATTGGAACTCTTTTTCGTTAAATATTTTTTTAAATATAGCATCCCAAGCATCTATTGCTAGTTGTATATCTGGATTAACGTTTCGTCTGCTCATTAATGCTGCACAGTCATCCTCAATTTGTCCTATTTTGTTTGTTTGAAAACTAGGATGTGGATTTGCTACAGGCCCAATATTTACTCCGTCAGGATCTGTTAGTGTTAAATTAGGCGCACTACCAGTTGTAAAATCGCCTGCTAGTCCTGATGCAAGTTGGGTAAGATGTGTTTGTAGTGCAGTTAATTCTCCTGCAGTATGCAGTCTGTTCATTATAGCAATGTACTGATCTGCTAAGTCCTTTATCACAGCACCGCCTAGACTTCCTATAATATCAATTAATGTAATGCTATTGTTTGGTCCAGTTCCACCTAAAAACTTTGCAATTAAACTGTCTATATAATCACTGCGAGTAAAAGTGGTTGTATTGTGTATTGTAGGAAGTGTTGCAGGTTCTACGCTATCTATATATGCAGCAAGTTCTGCAAGTGTATCTATACGTCCTAGTTCAATTGCTTGTACTTTTTCTACAAACTCTGCCATTGTTGAAAATGAAATAACACTTGCACTGTTTACAAATATTTTATCAAAGTTGGTATAGTCTCCCAAACTAGTCATATCTGCTATGTTTGTTTCAAGCAGTGTTTGCGTGTTGCTGATTAATTCAGGGATAGTTATGCTTTCTAACACAGATTGCATTATTGTGTTAAGACTAGGATCGCCGAGACTATAAATGCTTATAGGATCAATGCCTACTTCTGCAAGTACTCTATCTAGTCCACTCGCTGTTAAGCCGTTCACTGCACTGATTCCGCCAATTACCTGACCTGGATTTCCAAAGTTTGCAATATCTTCTACATTGAATGCACTACCCAAGTTAGTTAAGTCGCTTGCTAGTAATTTAAAGTTTTCTATTGTTGCTTCTGTAACTAGTGTGCTAACACCGTTAGTCACAACTGATTGCATGTCTGGATATCCTGTGCCAAGAAAGTTAGGGAAAACACCATCTGCTGGATACACTAGTCCATCTAATGTAGGAAACTTTCCAAAGTTTACACCTTGATTAAGTTTGTTTAGTGTTGGTGCTAGTTGCTCGCTGTTACTAGCAAGACCTTCTGCTGCAAAAAATGTTTGTGTCATCTGCGTAGGATTAGCACCAAACATTAGTGTAGTATGTGCACCTAAGCGATCAACGCCAATACCAACACCTACTGTGCTTGTATACACTTCTGGAACTGTGCCAACAAAAGCACCACTGCCATTAATATCTCTGTTACACAATGCTTGAATAGTGCCGTCATCAACTGCATTTGTTGCAGCAAGGGCAGAACTTGTTTTTGCTAGTGTACTATTACCTGCTGCTTGTATTAATGGTGTAATGCCATCAGTTGCAGGTGCAAAGCCCAAGCCATCTGCCATAGCACCTGCTGCCATTGTGCCTAAATAACTTATAGTGCTTGTGCTTCCATATGCCATTAATATACTACAACTTTCTTATCACCACGTGATCGTTTGTGACTACAACTGTCACTGTCTTTGACTGTGTGTACAGGCTTTCCTTCTGCATGAACTTTTGAGTTGCCGCCGGTGATCTTAGCATTACAGTGTTTGTTACATCCTTTGCGTCCGCAGCATGGATGTCTGCTTACACTACTGCGATAGGCAGCAAGTTCTACGCCGCTACTTTTAACACTACCACGACCTTTAGTTGCTCTACCGCCACTAGTATTTGTGTCACCTTTTCTTACGATTGCGTATGTCATACTGTATTTATCGGTGCCTATTATATACTATTATAACTTCATACTAATGTCAAAGTCAAATTCGCCAAGTGCAGTCTTTATTTCATCTTTGCTTAGTTTTGCCAAGCCTTGTGCGCCGCCTTCAACAAGTAATTTACCATCGTGGTATAGTTGTGGCATAGTACGATGACCTTGCTCCATAAGCCATCCTCGTGTTTTAGCATCTGCTTCAACATTAATTTCCTCGTATTCAAATCCCATTGTGTCAAGTTGCCTTTTTGCTTGTACACAGTATGGGCAAAAATCTTTGGTGTATACCGTAATTTTACTCATCTGGATAATCCCTATATAAAAAGTGATCTAGACTATCTGCATCAACCAGTTTACTAAATCCAATATGTGTTCGTATGCTGTCCTTTTTATTTAACACAGCATCCATCGCATCATCCAAATCTTGCATTGTTTTGAATT
>Ga0209232_1001746_pt1 | contig 11386 bp, 4 predicted proteins | sample ETNvirenome_2_60_FD_184066 | JGI IMG/M metagenome (GOLD analysis project Ga0209232, IMG submission 184066) | Marine viral communities from the Pacific Ocean - ETNP_2_60 (SPAdes) (version 2) | ecosystem: Environmental > Aquatic > Marine > Oceanic | place: Pacific Ocean | collected 2013-06-22
TCGGCACTTCTGATCCAAATGGTCCTCCAATTCCACCATTTATTGATGATGGAGTTCCATTATTATTACATTATGATGATGATACAATCAATAAATTTATACATGAAACTGGTAATGATGGGATAGTTGCTGATACAATACTTACCAATGAATGGAATGCTTTTTATACAGCCAAATGGACTGGTACACCTACTCAAGGCTCTTGGAGTTTACAAGAATACAATTTTATTCAAGGACAACAAGATGAAGACTATTATAATGAATCCCACACACCATCATTTTATGAAGTAACTCTATTTAAATTAATTGGAAATAGAACTCCTATTAAAATTACTGTAAATTTTGCTAGTCAAGGGGACAGATTAAAAGCAGAATTAGCATTGTTAAAAATGGATAATAGTTTTGAAACTGAAGGATTTAATGAAGTTTTGCCGGAATACATGAGACAGCGAGCACTTGCAAGTGGGGAAGTTATATACAATGGTTTACCTGATGGAAAATTAGATAATGAAATTGGAAAATCAGTTGGTGATTGTGATTTAACATGTATAAAATACTACAATGAACCAAAATCAATGTATGAAGTATTAGGGTTTGAAGATGAGGATGCTGGTATACCAAATAATCCAAGATATTGGAAAAACATAATTCCTAAAGATTATTCTATATTTAATAGAGATATTTATACAGACAATGGATTATTAATAAACACTTATTCTGAACAAGAGTGGTTTGATAATTATTACTATCCTGTATTACCAAGATATGGTCAAGATGGTAAATTTATTGAAGGAGATTTTCCAAACAATAACATACCATTTCCTTTAGAAGGTTCAATAACGAATCAAAATGAAGGAAGTAAAAATTTATTAATTAATATATCTACAGAACAAGTTGAATCAAATGTATTAAATGATATGAGTGGAAATCAAAATTTAGGATTTGTATTTACAGATTATAAACCAATTTTTGATAATCAAACTTTTAAACCTAAACGAATTAAATCATTATCAAATAATTTAGAAACTAAAAAAATAAATGGGGCATTTTAATGGCTCAAGATAAACAAATAATTAACGATAAACCCAGAGTTGGTTTACAAGGTCAATATAATTTTGAATCAGGTTCTGATGATTTTAGTTACGAAAATTCAACCAGTATACCAAAAGATTTTGATAAATTTCAAAAAAAAGATTTATACACTACTACGGAGGGTATTTATATAAATGAAGCAATTCTTCAAAACAATTTAAAATTTGAAGGTTCAGCTCAAATTAAAATTGATGAAATGAAAATGTGGTGGAATGATGCGAAATATCAAACAAGACAGCATAAAGTTAGGTGTTGGATGTGGTCTCAATCAACTCACGACGGATTTAATTTCAACTTAGAAGATGCAAGTGATTCTTATTTTGATGCTTATAGATTTTATGACTACTATGATGATGTTAATAAAAGTAGGAAAACTAATTGGAATGTTGAAGAGATTGAGGGAGTACCAATAGTTCAAAATATATATGGGGATAGAGATTTAACGAGTGATAATGCACTTAGAGGGGATTCTGGAATTAAAAATGGATTCAATCCACTTGAGGCTCTTACATTACTTGATGAAGCCAATACGCAATATGCTGTAATCGACCAGACAGTATATAATCCAATTTGGATAATAATTTATGTCAGAGCATCAGCTGATAGTTATTCAAGGGGGGCTGATAAAACTAGAGCTATAACTTATTCTTTTATGATTAATAATTTAGATTTGTTTGATGAGAATGGTAATGGTAGACTTAATGAACTAACTTTAGATATTGATAGAAGTAAAACACATGAAGATCCTGGAAGTCATGCTAGAGTACATCGATATAAGATGAAAAACCTTAAAGTATCAATAGATACAAGTCCAGGTGGTAGTAATACTGAACAGGTTAAACAAAACTTTGAAGAAGAAATATTAAATGTTGAACCTTCAATAAAATTTGATTTTTTTGATTTTAATCCAATAGATTTTTTAAGATTAACACCCTATGCTGCTTTAGACAATATAATACCTAATGCTGATTTAAGTGCTGTAATTCCAGATTTTTTTGTAAAATCAACAGTTGCAATATTGGATAAAAATAAATTAGATGAAAGTAGAACTCAACTTCCTCAAAATTTTATAGATTTACAAAGTTATTATATCGGAACTGATCCTTTATTGTCTTTAAAATCATCAGCTCCAGCAGAAGTTGGTTTTGATTTACAGTTTACTAATCCAAACAATATTAATGTAGATGTAGCTGGAAATTATAATTATTGGGTTGTTGATTGGAATGATAAGGATAATAAATTCTCAACTTTAGATGATTATATAAATTTAGCACCAACAACTTTAAATGAATTATTAGAATTACAAAATCAAAATTTATATCTTCCAAAAAATCAATATCAAGATGGTAGTGGTTGGGGAGATACGTCAAATCAAACTGTAGAGTATATTCCATTAACTAATGATTATAAAACACCTGGAATAAAAACTATAAAAATTATTGTTATTAATTCATATTTTAATGAAGGTTCTGGTAATAATAATTATGGTAAAATAGGGAGATGGAAACTTGTAACAATAAGATTTTATTTAGATATACCAATTAATCAATATCCTGATTTTGGTGATGTTGGTGGAGGTGATTACACTACTTTACCTTGGCCATATACAACTCCAATCATTGGTGGTGTTGATAAAAATTCAAAATACAAAATAAGTATTCAAGATACATTGAGTAGTGGTAAGATTGGTGATGTAGATATTATTGATGAAAAGTTTTTAGTAAGAGATTTAGAAAATGATGAAATGGGTCAAACTATTTTTGAATTTGATTTAGAGCGAGTAAGATTTTTTAATAAATCGTATGACATGAATGATTTGTTGAATATCACATCAACATTAACTCAAGATGAATCACCATACATACCTTACACTGATATATCAGGCTCATTAACTGAAACCAATGGTTATTGGGATGGTTCAACACCTGATAGAACTTTTTCAGAGGAAAGTTCAGTTGAACAGATATTTATAAGTGACAATTTGGATGTTGATTTAAAAGAAAGTTGTAAATTAGAATTAAATACAGGTGATTTAACTGGTAAATCTATTTTGGATTCAAGTGGAAATTCAAATAAAGGATTATTAATTGGTGACTATAAAATTAAAAAAGTTAGAAAAGGTGAACCGATGAGAAGAGATTCATTTATAAAAGTTCCAAAAAAAGCAAATAATAAAAATGGAGCTTTATAATGGCAAAATTTGATTACGAATTTTCTGAACAAGATAGACAATTAACGATTAATCAAGATGTGGGTAAATTTGGAAATAACCCATATGATTATATTCGTCTAACTGTATATCCATCTGAAGCAATCGATAACATTGTTGATTTACCTGATGATACAAAAGGTGTTGATGGTAAAGCTATATTTTACTCTTCTCTTAATGAATTTGATTCATTTAATATAAACATATCGCCATTTACTGATGAATTAAACGAATTAAGAACAAAAACAGTTGGTTCATCTACGAATGGAGGAAAAGGTGGTGACTTTAAAATATATAGAACTCTTGATTCAGATGGAAACCCATTATCTGATAGTGATATATACATTAAACCAAATGAAATACTAAATGATTTTGAACTACCTCAAGGAAATTATTCAATACAAATTGATTTTTTAAATCAAGTTAAACCTCCATTTGATGAATTATTCTTTGATGATACTGGTGGAGAAATCCAACCTGCTGTAGATGATAATGAACATTATCAATTTATTATAAAACAAATATCAACCTCAAGAAAGGAAGTTCGTTTAAAATTAATTGATAGAAATATTTTTAATAATTCATCAACTATTACTAATTTAACAAATGAATTTAATAATTTTGAACCTGAATTTTTAGATAATGGTGAACCAAATCCAAATTATAAATATCAATTTAAACATGTATTAAACATTGGAGATGGTGACCATAACCCAATAATGAATTATCAGTTTGATAGAGTTACTGATGGTAGAAATAATCAATCAATTATTTTAAAATTATATGATGCTCTACCAAGTAATATTTCAAATTTAACAAAAGTCAGTATTGAAAAAGAAATTATAATAACACAAATTGAAAATATATTTTATTTTTCAGATGTACCTGCTGTATTTTTTGGTGATGGATTAGAACCACAACCACAAGAAAATTGGTTAAATCCTGATGGTAATGAGGTTGGATTTCAAAACTATGATGAATTAAGTGGTTCATTAGATGATATTGTGTTGGATAGTTTAGTTTCAGAATCTCAATACAATTATCCAAATTTAAATACAGATTTTACAAAATTTGAAAATCACACTTTCTTTGGTTCTGCTAAAAAGAAATTAGAAAATTTTAAAACAAAAGTTGAAACCATTCAAGGATATTATTCCGAAATATCAAGTTCACTAACCACTTCAGGTTCAGTTGAAGGTGATTCATTTTTTGTTATTCAACAAAGAAAAGATTTATTTAAAAAAATAAATGATGAGATAAGAACATTTACACCTTATGAAAGATTTTTATATTTTGATGGGCAAAGTGAATCAAGCGCTTCAGCTCCTGGTTTGGGTAAAAATTATGCAGATATTGAACCTGTACAATTAGGGGGTGACCAAGTAGAGGGTATTACATTAAATGGACACGATGGATTTAATGTAGTGTACAAACACACATCAGAAAAAATATCAGGTAATTATAATAGATATATGGATTTGTTTAGTGATAAATATATTGTTGAAAACAAACCATTCTTTAATTATAGTGGTTCTATTTATTTATCATTTTTAATGAAAGGTACTAGCGGAAGTTCGATAACTTGGGAAAATAGAAATGTTACTTCTAATAATTCATTAGGTGCTTCTTTACCATTTGAAGCTCTTCATCAGACTGAAATTAGTAATCCTAATATAACAAGTAGTAAATATCAAAGATATATTTTTGAAGCTTCACAATCTTATTGGACTCCGGAAGGAACTATTGATAATGATGTTGCTAGTATTACAACTTGGTCGGGTTCAAGTGAATACAATATTTTAAGCACAAGTACAAAAACAGGTTCTGTATTGATTAAAGACTCTACGGGTTTATATCCAACAACAGTTGTATCATCCAGTGCAGGAATACCTTTTAAAGGTTCAATAATGCCGGCTGGTGAATTGTTTAGAATTTATATCATAAATGAATTATCTGAAAGTTTACAAGGACATTGGAACATTGATGATGTAACTTCAGGTAGTTCGTTATCTCTTGCTAATGTTGTAAATGACGCGGGGCCAACAACTGGTGATGCTACTACTATTATAGGAGCTACAGCTTCCGCCGGTGTTGAAGCTCACGGAAGAGAATATGGAACATCTTATTATATCACAAGTGCTAGTAATGGTGCATCAGCTGTTAACGAAGGTATTAGTTTCGAAACATCTAATTTTAATTATAGTAAAGATGATAACTTCTCTATGGCAATATGGGTAAAAAGATTTCATCCAGACACGGGTTCTGCAGATTCAACTGCTGCTACTACATCAGGTAATAGACAAGAAATATTTATGCGTGGGCATACTGATGATTCCTATGGTATAGATTATCAAGTTGATGGTAATCGATTTAGAGTTGGTGTAAGGTCTGGTAGTACTTCATACCTTGCTGAAAAAACTATGACAGATGATGGTTTGAATTGGCACCATGTTGCATTCACTTATGAAAGCGGTTCATCCACAGGTGTAAAACTTTATGTTGATGGTGTATTGGAGGATACTAATACAAACATAGGTGTAGGTGAATTTAGTGCATCCAATCCAGCTAGTCATAGATTAAGTATTGGACAAACAAGTACCCTTAGTGGTAATGCAACACAATTTAATGGATTCTTACAATATCCAAGAATTTATGATAGAGTTCTAACACCTACAGAAGTTAATCAATTATATTTACAACCTGATGGAGTTACTGAAACAAAAATCACAGATGTTAAAGTAACACTTGTTAATCCAAATGATGTTTTACCATTTGATAATTTATATCACACAAGTTCGGCTAATTGGATAAATTGGTATAATGGAACATATGATTCAGCTTCAGCATTTGATAATGATAACATTCATAGTTTAGAGAATAATTTACCAGAGTATATTCGTGAGAGTTCTGATTACAATGAAATGAAAGACTTCTTGAATCTTAAAGGTGAACAATATGATGTAATTAGAAATCACATTGATTCATTGGGAACAATACATAATAGAGGATATAAAAAAACAGATTCTCCTCCAGAAAACATATATCCTATATTATTAAACAATATGGGATGGAGTGCTATAAACCCATTCTCAGGTAGTTTAGCAGATTCTTTAGGTAATTATTTAACTGGTGTAACTTCAATTGATGATATTAAAAACAACACTTGGAGAAAAACACTTAACAATTTATTATACATTTATAAATCAAAAGGAACAAAAAATTCAGTAAGAGCGTTATTAAATGTTTATGGTTATCCACCTGATGTTATAGGATTTCAAGAGTTTGGAGGAGGTTCACAAAATTTAGATTTAGAAGATGAAGAACTTATAGAAGATGCAAGTGGAAGTTTTGGATTTAATATTGTCCCTCAAACTTTACATAGATATATGTTTCAAAATAAATCAGAGAGAATTTTAAATCTTGATTGGTGGATGGATGATGCAAATTTAGAAACAATAGAATTTGTTTATAAACATAAACAAACAAATAATGAACAAAAAATATTAGAGTCTAGTGGTAGTGGTGCTGAAACGCTTTGGGATTTAAGATTAACTGCTCCAAGTGCTAGTACAACAGATGTAGCTTTTTCTCGTTTTGAATTTAGATTAAATAATTCTAACACAGGTTCTTTAGCAATTGCTAATAATGCTGTATCAATGTCAACCATTGGCCTTGATGTGAGAGATGGTGAATTATGGAATGTAATGTTACAAAGGATGACTTCAAGTATTAGTGGTAGTGGAACAAATGAATATAGACTACATGCAGCGTTACAAGAAGAAGCTACTATAAAAACATTAAGCTCTGTAACAATGTCAATAAGTGGTGGTTATCAAGGAGATACAACCACAGAAGGTGGTAAAGGTTTTTATGCTAATCAAAATTGGCAATCAAGTGGTTCAAGAAATTATTTATCATCATCTAATTTATTTGTAGGTGAAACATTCAGTGGTTCTTTAGCTGAAATAAAAGGTTGGAAAACAGCTTTAAGTGCATCAGCTTTTAAAAAGCATGTGTTAAATAAATTCTCAATTGTTGGTAATGATATTGAGTCAGCTGATACAGAATTAGTTTATCATTTTAAATTAAATGAAAATTATTCAAGTGGTTCGGTATCTTCATCAAATCAATTATTAACAATTGTAGATTCAGCACCAAAATGTAGTACATTGTTAACAACCGATTATTCATTCCAAAAAAGTGGAAGTATGTTTACAGGTTCTGCTGTTTATGGAGTTGATACAATACAAGTTTTAACATTTGGTTTTCACGACAATATAGTAGGTGATTATAATTTTAATGACAATAATGTTATAGTTATTGATAACAATGAGGCTGTTAGTGATTTAACTCCACTTAAACCTGCTATAGAATCATTAACTAATCCAAATGGTAAAAAACCTAAAGTTAAAACTTCACCTAAATTAGAAATTAATCGCTCACCACAAGATGCTGTTAATAGTTTTATACTAAACACCTTAGATGGTTTTAACTTTGAAAATTATTATGGTAATCCAAAATATTATTATTCATCGTCATATGCTGAATTTGACACATTTAGAAAAGACTTTTTTAGATGTTTTCCTGTAAAAGTTGATGTAAATACATTCATTAGAGCTCATGAAAATATGTTTAATCATTCACTTTCTGAAGGTTTAAAAACATTAATTCCAGCTCGTTCAACATTTAGTGATATAAATTCAAATCCAGGTGTAACAATAAAACCAACTATATTGGAAAAACAAAAATACGAGAATGAAAAATATAGTGTTGAATCAATAAATCCATTCAGTGGTAGTATTGGAGTAGTTTCTAAAGAAACCATAATGAGTGGTTCAAAACTTGAGTTACCAATAAGTAGTTCAATGCGTAGAGGATATACTCCTTTTGGGATACCGAGTAGTGAAAGTTCACTTATAATACCATCTATCAGTGGTTCAAAAATTGAGTTACCTTATAGTGCGTCAATCAAAGTATCTGATTCAGGCAGTAAAGGAAATCCTTACTTAGGACTTGCTTATACTTCTCTAAGTAGTTCAATCATAAATCCGTATTCAGCTTCAATGACACCATCACCATCATTAACAGGTTCAGGAATAGTAACTTCAAAAAATGGAACAATTGATTATGCATTAACAGCAAATGAATCTTATACAAGTGTTCATAAAAATTGGGGAACGAGTTCTGCTGATGTTCAACATATAAACTTCGCAGCTCCAACTGGTTCATATGGAACATTTAATACTTATGATATTGATACAAGATTTGTTTTTCATATGATTGGTGACACGGAAATATATTCAGGCTCAAGAAATGAAGGTTCATTTGATTATACTGATTTTTCAAATCCTCATAGACTACATAATAGAGTAATTCTTAGTAATGATATTCATAGTGGAGTAACTTATGAATCTTTTATAACTGGTAGTCCTGGAGGACAAACAGGTAGAATGATGGGTAAAACAAAATATTTCACAACAAGTTCTACTGGTGAAATTATATTACCAAGAAATCATATAAGTAAATTTAGTCAACCATTTAAAAAACAAATGATTGATGGTGCACAAAATGTAAATCCAGGACTTTTAAAAGTTCAATATGAAGATTATTCAAGTGCTTCATTTTATAGAGTAAAAGTAACTGGAGGAGAATCTTCACTTGTAGTTAGAGGTAATAATTTACCATCGTTAGATTCAGATAACAAAATAATATACTAATTTAAAATTGAGTATTTTTTCAATTTATTTATATTTATATATGAATTAAAGTATTTCGAAATTAGGAGATAAAAATGGGATATTTAGACAATTCATCAATTACGGTTGATGCAGTATTGACAAAAAAAGGTAGAGAAATTTTAAAAAATGGTGGTAATTTAAATATTACTTCATTTACACTTTCAGATACAGGAGTGGATTATACACTTTGGAATCCTGACCATCCAAGTGGTTCAGCTTTTTATGGTGAAGCTATTGAAAACTTACCAATGTTAGAAGCTAGTGTTCATGCTGAGTATAATTTAAGAAATAGATTAATATCATTAAATCAAAATACAGTGGCTATTCCTGCTTTAGTTTTAGGTGGATTGGATACAAAGGGTGGAACAAATTTAACATTTAATGAAGGTGATGAAAACAAAGGTAGAATTACAGCAGAACTATTAGGATATAATTCAACTGCTGGTTTAGGTAAATATTTTGTAATTCAAGATCCAACAATTGTTAGTACTAATTTACCAGGTCAAAATATCAGTGGAACAAGTAGAATGTTTTTACAAGAACAAGATATACCTCACGCTAGAGAATATCAATTTACAGGTAACACATTTCAAATAAACCCATTACAACAAGATTCAGCAGGTAAAGAAACAAACATTTATGTGGTTGATATTGAAACTGGAGCATATAACTCATTTAGAGTTATAAACAATATAACTAAAGCTCAAAGAGCTGTTTTATCAACTGTTCGTTCATCATAAATTAGGAGATTATTAAAATGGCTATAGCAGGTTCAAATATACAATTAGATTCAACGGAGGGTATGGATAAAATAACCCAAACGGAAAAGGTAACCAGTCCTTATTTTTCAAATGGTGGTTCACAAATAGTTGGTACTAATTTAGTATCATCATCTTTAACAGATACAAATGAAACTTACTTCTTTGGAATATCTCACACTGATTCTTTAACAACAGAAGAATTTAATGTTACATTTGGTAGTTTAAATGGATATGGTTCATTAGTTGAAACAAATACAAAATCTGAAACAGAGGCTATTTATAAACAATTTGCTAATTTACTTTTGGCTCCTACGGAAGTAACTGGTGGATTTTTTATTTCATCTCCAGCTTCATCAGGTGCTGTAGCAAGTGGAAGAGATGATGAAATATTTGTTCTTTCTGCTAGACGTTCTAATATGAAAGATAGAATTAATAAAGGAACTTGGCAAATATCTTTAAGTGGTTCTAAATCTGATGGTGCAGCTGCTGATTTATTACATTTAGTGGATGATAGTTCAACAACAAATCCAACTGCAACTCCTGTTGGTGATAGATATAATATTGTAAGTGCATCTTCTGCCGGTGTTATTACTACTGCAGCAACTACAAGAAACTTTGGTTTCTTTTATCCTGATATGGGATTATTGGTGTTCAGTGCAGCTGAATTATCCTCTTCAATTCCAGGAGTCTCTGCGACAGCGGCTCTAAATGGTGTGGTTCAACATAAAGGTACTGAGTTAGCTCTTTCACAAAGTGGATTCGGATACACAGAAAATACCGATGCTAATTATAAAACAGCATTAAGATTTGTAAATTGCCTACAAGGTTCAAATGCTAAACTTGATTTTAGAGATGAAGAAGACCAAGTAAGTGCTCAATATTTCTGTAGAGTTAGAAGTGGACAAATGAATTTTTCAAATAGTCCAACATTCGTTAGTGGTTCATTGAATGAATTAAGACAATCAACAATGAAAGGTAATCCAACAACATTCATTACATCAGTTCAATTGTACAATAATGCTGGTGACATAGTTGCTGTAGGAAATCTTTCAACACCATTGAAGAAAAACTTTAGTTCAGAGGCAACAATAAAAGTTAAACTCACTTATTAATGATATGTTATGTTTGTATTCAAGCAGATTGATAAATCATCAACCATATTTTCAAGTGATGTCGTAAATTATACACAAAACCTTACGACTGCATCTGCTGGCATTCAATCAATCAAAATAGTTTCTGGTTCAATAAATAATAATTATTGGAACTCTTTAAATGTTTTATTTTATTCAAGTGGTTCAAAAGTTTATGATGGTGAATTAAAATTTTCGGCACCCTTGAATAGTTTATCATATCCAAAAAGATTATCAAGTAGAAAACAGTTTACAACAAAATATCATGGGTATCCAAGTAGTTCCGTAATAACAATTCCACAACAATATTATGGTGAAAAAATAAAAGAGGGTAGTTTTCAATTTACAGATATTTCTGGTTCAAATGTAGATAATGATGGTAATAATCCAATAATAATAGATGATGGTTTTGGAAATTTATATTCAACAAACGCTCATCATTCTCAAAGTGTAAAT
>Ga0209232_1001748_pt1 | contig 11384 bp, 26 predicted proteins | sample ETNvirenome_2_60_FD_184066 | JGI IMG/M metagenome (GOLD analysis project Ga0209232, IMG submission 184066) | Marine viral communities from the Pacific Ocean - ETNP_2_60 (SPAdes) (version 2) | ecosystem: Environmental > Aquatic > Marine > Oceanic | place: Pacific Ocean | collected 2013-06-22
TTTTAACAAGGTTGTCTTGGTATTCGCTTTAAGGACAGATTTAATCTGTTCTTTTGTCCACCCTTCTAGTGGGTTAAATTCTTGTTCGTTACTCATATTCATCTGCTTTTATACCCCATAACATATCACGTGGCATCTCATCGAATACCACCATGCTATTCTTTTCATTGGGTGAGTTTTGTACTATTGTCTGTGCTTCTTCTCTTGTTAGAGAATGGTATAGGATATCCTTGTCGTAGTTATCTCTATACACTCTGTATACTGCGTAATTTTTCATTGTCTTTCATTTTTTAAACATGGGTAAATTAATTGTTGGTCAATCTGTTGCATACAGCATTTATATTTAATTCCATTTGCTCGTGCTACATCTAATACCTCATCATCTGAGAAGTATTCTCTGTTAGGGTTTTGGTCGTGAAGTTCTTCTGATATATCGTCCCAGCATCCACCATATAGTATCATGCCGTCACATTCGTACCAGTAATCATCTCCTTCGTTGAATGGGTATTTTTTATCGGTCATAGTATTCTGTGCAATTTGTACATTCATCTACGTCTGCGTCCTCATTGAACACCACCTCGTTAACGTGGTCGCCACAAGATCCGCATATGTATTTGTTATGCTCGTTAATAAATTCTACTACGCTTTTTTGATATGCAGTTATATACTCTATAAATTCTACTACCTCAGCGTATGCTGTGTTTATATCGAATGTCATTACTGCGTCTGCAATACGCTTAACCTCATAGTGTTCATACAACCCCATGCACTTCTCAACCACAGGCATCAACCAATCCCAAGATGTATCGTAATCCTTCACTCTTGTGCCTGTATATTCGACACCCATAAATTCTGCTATTAGTTTATTGTTCTTCATGATTCGTATTTGTTCATGTATTCTCCTAGTGTTCGTCTTAGTCTACGCACTTTGCGTTCGTACATATTCATTTTAGTACGTAGTACGTCGTTCTCTTCTCTCAATTCTGCTATTAGTTTGTTATCGTTCATTTTGTATGTGATTTAATTGCGTCAATAAGGCTTTCTCTAGCGTGTGTCGGATCCGATATCACTGCACGTACTAGCCACTCAAATTCACTGACGAATGTTTCAGTGTCGCACTCATAGAAGTTATCTATGTATTGTTCCATTTGTTCTTGTGTCGTGTAACTCATTTTGTTTTGGTTTTGTTAGCCAGTCTTCTGCGTTGACTATTGTTACTAATTCTGCTAAGTCATTCATTGTGAATGACGCAACTCCTGTCTGTGTTTTTGGTTTACGTTTACTCATGAGTATACTATTTCTGTGTTATTAACTCTTTCTATTGCTTTGGCTAGATTCTCTAGTGCTTCTACTCTTTCTCGCAGTATATCCTCATCGTCTATACCGCAGTCGTAGTACCCATCGATATCCCAATGGCAGTCATCGTGGTTGTATGCATCTCCCTCTGATGTTAGCATTTCGAGTTCGTCTTTTATTTTGCTATATCTTCTTAGTAAGTTCATATCATTGTAATGTTTCCGTCTGTGTCTATGTAACCTGCATCGATAAAAAATGATGCAGTTCGCCCGTAACTACCTTGTAGCGTCCATGCCATGCCATTGCTGATTAGTTCAGCGAATAGTTCTAGCACTCCCGTGTCGTCTAAAAGACCGCACTCGAAGTCAATTATTTTGTCTGTTAAATCCATGATTAAAATTGTTCTTTTATTAGTTGTACTTTCTCTGCGTCTGTTAATTCATCGCTATCGAGTATGTTGATTAGGTAGCACTCAAATTCTTCTGTATTCATGATGTATATTTTATTAGTAAAATAAAAAAGGCAAGAGGTTGGTGTCGCACATGACTTCTCTCTTATTAAGTGTGTTGCAGTTAATTACACCGCGACCATTACACACCTTGTTTATTAGTCTATTTCAATTAGCTTTCCATTTACTTCTTCGTATCGCAAATCTGTAGGGCATTCCCACTCAGTCCAATAGTATTCCCCTAGCTTATAGCTTTCAGCTAGTATGTATTCGTCAGACAGCTCGTTGTCCTCGTCTACATTCCATGAGCGGAGGAGAGCTATAAGGTCTTTCTCATACTTGACGTGCATCATTCCTTCGTCTACTATGTAACCTTCGTTCATGCCTTCGCCAGTTATGTCACATCGTCTTGCGTACTTCATAGTTCTTTGATTTTGTGGTCTATCAATTCGGTATCGCACTGCTGAAGTTCTTGCTCGCCTATCTGCTCCCATATTTCCTCATAAAGGCAGTCATTATATGTTCCTGTGTATAAAGTATCAACAACTTCGTCTTCGGTTATGGTATCGGGTGCTTCTACCTCGATTGTGGTGGTGTATGTACGCACCACTTCTATTTCAAATCTTTTCATTTGTATGATGTATTAATTGGTTTTCGATTGGTTTGATTCAAGTGGGTAGTAGCACGCCATATAGCTACTAATTACGTGGTTGGTTTCGCCTAACCTCGACCATTGAATCGGATTGCTAAGATAAGGTAAACTATTCACAAATCCAAATTTATTTTGTTAATAACGTAGTTATTACTTGTATTTATTGACCTTCTTAGCGTTCTCATCGTAGCAATTTCTCACCACCATATCCAACTGCTCAGCTACATAGCTGATGTGCTTAGATGTAGTAGGTGAGTGGTAGTCAGATACGACCAATGAACCTAGATTCTCTAGCCCCCATGCAACGTCAGTATCGTAGCTTTTAACGATGATTCGCCACCCATACGAGCCGTAATACTCTTTGCGCACAGACAGATTCTGCTTGTACTTCGGTAAATCGATCTCACGTGTATGCGGTACGCCCCACATGTGTCCGTCATCACGATACATTTCGTAGTCGTGGTCTGCTCTTTCTAATAGTCCCATGTTTTATTGGTTTTTAAAAGTTAATATCTAATTTTGCTTGTTCGCAGAATGCTTCTGCTACTAGGCTTACGCCTTCTGTATCCTCACACCACGTGAAGTGCTCGTACGCTAGTTCTAGTTCCTCGAAACTAAATCCTCTGTATGGGTTGAATGTCCTACTCATAGCATTAACGCTTTGAGATAAGACTTGAGCAACCTTACGTAGTTGTACTGATACATATAGTCTATGTGCTTGAGTTGCATATTTCTCGCAACGTGAACCTTTCTCCTGATGAGTCTTGCAATTCTGATGATAATAAATCTTTTCATGTTTTATTGGTTTAATTCGTCATATTGTTCAGCTAGATAGTATATCTCTTCATCGTGTATGGCTACACACAGATGCTCTGATACGTTGATGTATAGCCTACCGCCTACCTCTTCGCTAGGTGTGTCGTGTTGCGCATTCAGGTAGAATGATGCTTTTTGTAAATCTGTCATATTAATAAATCTTTTTGGTTTTTACAATCGTATATTGCGATTTCGCCACGTTCCTTCGCCATGTTCGTGGCTACGTCTAGGTTGTATATGTGTTGCACAAGGTCGAAGTATATCTTGTCTTCGTATATCCATGTACCCATACCCATGCCACCACCGTACTTACCGCTTGTGTGTTGATGCAAAAGCATTTCGTATTTATGCCACAGATTTTTGAAATCTGCGTATTGCTTTACTACTTCCACATACGCCACGTTCGTGGCTACTGCGTGAAGTTCCATAGTTGTCGGTTCAGTTACACCGCCTACGATGTAACCTTCGGTTGGATTGGTAATCCCATCTGCAAGGCGTGTGAAGCCTCCGTCTAGTAGCGTGTCAATGTACGCTCGTCTGATGTTGTGTTCTAGTGTCATGTTAGTCTTGGTCGAGTATTATTTCTTTAATTTCACAGAACGCCATTTCGTCGATTTCCTCCTTCGTGTAACGTCCTTTGCATAGCTGGTATGCATGCTCCCATGGGCAATAGTTTGTATTCTCCATGATTACGAGTTGATTAAGTCCTCAAGGCGCATCTGCTCGTCACATGAGAGTTCGTCCCAGTCAGCGGTGTTAGTAGCTTGGTCGAATGTAAGCCCATCAAAAAGCTTGCGTACTGCCTCCATACGCAAATCCGTTACGAGGCTTGGGTTGTGAGTTTCCACGATGATACGTGCAAAGTCGTGCATGTTGAAATTTTCCATGATGTTTGGATTTTTGGTTTATAAATTCGGTTTGTAAGAGGATATATATACTACTCTCATAAATGAGAGGAGTAGTATATTATATCTTCTAATAGAGCCTAGAGGAGGAGTCGAACCTCCATCGCACCCTGTGTGCTAGGCTTGTGAGTGTTACGCCACTTGTGGCGCACCGTCCATGAGAGCTTTGCAGTATCTCACGGCATCTTCAACTGAGTAACCCATCGAACGTAGTTCGCTGAATTCGGGTAGCGTGTTCACCTCTGCAACCGCTTCGGGTATGAAGTTTTCAGCAGTGTTCTGCTTAGCTTGAGATTCCTCAAGCTTTTGATTCTTTGGCTTTCGCTTAGAAGTCTTTGACTTCTTCTTAGCCTTCGGCTTTGGCTTAACCTCTTCGAGGTTAGAGACAGCCTCTGCTAACTCCGTAAGGAGTTTGATAGCCTGAGCCTTACGTGCCTTCGTTGGGTTGAACTTCGCTTGGTTAACTGCTTTCTTGCAATCTTTGATTGCTTGTGTCGTGATGTCTGACATGATGTAAAGATTTTTGGTTTGTGTCAATTCCGAGTGAATCAACAACCCCAAAGATAGAACAATAAAACACCGAAGTCAAGTTTTTGAGAGGTTAATTTCGTGCGCGATTTCTCCCGCGGGAAGGTTACGTAGTAACCCGCGTGGAAACAGGCGAAAATTCGGGTAATGACGCGAGCGCTTAGGCGCACATGATCCGCACATGAGGCGAGCATGACGCGAGGGGATTTTGTACTGATAATTGAATTGCCAATACAAAGCTTAATACTAAGCTACGCTTAGTATTATAATTGTCAATAGTAAGTCAGGAATGTCAATAGCAAAACCCCTGAAAGGGGTAATAGGGTTAAAGTCCTAGTGCAGGTGGGTGGTTGTCCCATGCTCATGCAGAGCTCGTTCCGAGTCGTGTGCTAACGCAATGCTACAACTGACTGAGCCTAACTGACTGATTCTCAGATAGAAAAAGCTGAAAGTTATGCGCAAAACGTAACGAAGTTACGGTGCTACGTTTCGGAAATCCGTTTCGGGTTACGCACGCTAACGATCACGTATATACATTATCCCCACCCTATATATTACTCGTCAAATTTTTAGGACTACTCGGCAGATCCGACAGTTTTGAAGCTGTTCTCTTATAAACTATTTAACATAATATAGTTGATAAACTTCACGTAACTAACTGATTAACATATGATTCATACAGAGTCTGTTAAACTCTTGCTTTAGGGTTGATTTTTAAAAAAATAAGTAGTAACTTCGTAACCATATAAGAGTTAAGCTACTCAGAATGTTAATGTGTGTACACATAAAGAGTCAGAGATAGCTGTATTATATATAAAGTAGTATACAGGATACCTATGTTTAAGAAAGAGTGGATCTGGATGGACGTTGTAAAAAAAGATTCTAAAGAAAAGTTCGTTGCAGACAAGATCAAAAAGATCATGGCTGAAGGCAAACCAATGAAGCAAGCTGTCGCCATTGCACTTAATATGTGGGGGAGAAAGAAAAGGAATTAAGTAGTATATTTGCTCCATGAGAACACTATACAAACATGGAGGAAGTCATGTCCCTGAAATGACACCTGAACAAATAAAGGCTCGCGATGCCTATGTTGAGAAGCTAAGAAAAAAGAGAGAGGAACAGGATAAGATAAAAGCGCAAGTAGACGAAGAACTGTTTGGATATGCGGGTGGAGGTAAGTACTACCCACACGGAGGGAGACATGAAGAAGAAGAAGGTATGGGGACTAAGGTCATGAACTTCATGCAGGATAAGTACAATCAATGGACTGGCAAAGGCCCAAAACAAATACCCGCAGAACCGTTTGAATCTACAAACCAAAACTATAGCGGTATGGATGAAGTAGTGGATTGGATGTTAGAGCAGAAGTCTCAAGGAATGGGGCCTGGCTTTGAAACCCCTTCACTTGAAAAACTTAGATCAGGAGAGTCTAGAGATCCGAATGCACCTAATTATATGCCAGCACCTTCAGGAGACGATGTTGAAAGAAAGGCTATGATGTTCTCTAATGCGTTCTCAGCGCTTAAGGATATGAACTCTCTTAATACGGCTAAGTCTTTAAATACGGATCAGAAAAGAGATAACGTAATGAAAGTCTTCCAAGAACAACAAATACCAGAAGAGTGGCAGAATGAATTCTTTGAAGCGTTTAGAGTAGTTAGCCCAAGCATTGTGCAAAGCTCTGCTGTACAACAACCAGAACTATTACCAAGAGAAGCTCAACCAATAGAATCTCCAAGAACAAGCCAAAGCTTACAAATGACACAAACACCCGTTAGTATGCCAGAGACACAACGTAGAGGTATATTTAGAAGAGGAAGATAATGGCAGATTTAACAATTACAATAACGGAGGCTGTCACTTTAAATGGTGCGTCGAGAGGATCAACCAACACGCACACAGAGACAGTGACACAAATAGATCACAGAATAGTAACATGCTTGCATTCTGCTGAACAAACAGTTGTATTATTTGATAGTGCTGTAGCTGCAGGTACAATAACTGACGCTACGCTAGACTATTTAAGACTTACTAATCTAGACAATACAAACTTTGTTACAGTGAGAGTAAGAGGCAACTCAGAAGAATACTTCGTTAAACTAGAGGCAGGGGACAGCTTCATGCTTCATAACTCAGTGATGGATGCTAACGCTACTGGCGGTGCATCTGTTTCATTAGCTAATATAGACTCAATAGGAATCCAGGCAGATACAGCATCATGTGATGTAGAGATCTTTGCCGCAGCATAAAACAATATGGCAAGAGCATTATACAACAAACTAAACAAGTACAACCTAGGAGGGTTAGTTAAACGATACGATCACGGTGGAGAACATGCCGCAGACGGATCCCCTATTTACGGTGGAGATACTTTCGTAAAAGCAGAAGACGGTACAGGAACTAGCATCTATACAACTAAAAGAAACCACCCATTGCAAGCTGGTGAGGGGGAAAAAGATGCTAACGAAGCTACAAAGGGCGCTATAGTAAGTGATATAAAAAACATTCAAACTGATGAGTTCAAGGATAAAGTAAAAGAGCTTTTCAGAAGCGAGAAAATTAGTCGTAGAGACTATAATATGCTTGTAGGAGGTGGTGCACAAGCAAGCCCTATAAAAACGATGTCTTTGATGTCTAATTTAGGTCTTATAAATTTAGAAGACTACTCTAGCTTTAATGATCGTGTTAACTTCTTTACTGCTGGCTGGGGTGATCAAACTAGATCAGACTTTATTAAAGGGATAACTTCTGAGGTTCTCAAGGAAAATAGCATAAATGAACAAGGTCTACAACTGAGTGAGGATAACTTTTCAGAGAATATGTATAAAGGCGCAGATCCATCAAAAGGATTTAAAGGAAGCCTTACAAACAAAGACGGTGAGTTAGAATATAAAGATAGACCTGGTTTGGGAGGAAAACAAACCTTTGGTAGACACGTAGAGTCTAACAGAGTTTACCTTAACCCATCAGCTTCATACACATATACAGAAGGTGTAAAAGATGAAGAAGTTATAGAAGACGAGCAAACAGTAGTAGAGGATGATCAAATACAAGACGAGCAAACAGTAGTAGAAGAGAAGGTAGATGTAGATGAGATTCCTGTAAAAGACCCCGTAAAGCCACCGACTGTAGTAAAGAAAGATATTGTACCCGTTGAAGAAAAAGTTGTAGAAGAGGATGAAGGGGAAGTAGTAGAAGTTATAGATACAAAACCAGACTTCGGACCTCCCATAGATTATCGTACTGATATTTATACAGACCACACTGGAGGTATGAATACGCTAGCTACTGGCCCATACAGTCAAACCGAGAGTGCTATAGACAAACAGTTCAACAATCCTTTTGGTGGACTCAAAGTTTTAAAAGAAGGCGAGGAATTAAAAACGGGCGGTAAGCTAACGGGTAATAAACTATACAAGCGCGGTGGACTAGCTATGCTAGCTAAGAGAGGCATGAAGTACAATCAAGGTGGTAGACCTTCAGGTCGTAGAATGACTAATCAAGAATTAGGTAGACTGTTATCTAAATATAACGTAAGATAAAAAGAAAGGGGCTCAGGCCCCTTTTTTTATTCCCATGGCATAGGCGACTGGAGGCCTCTGTAAGTGATTATAATTTCCTGCATCTGTGCATTATTGTACCTTACAATCTTTCGATTATTTTCTGATGCTTCTGTTGGCATAAATGGTAGTAATAGTGCTACTGCGGCTAATGTTAAAAGTAAATTTTTCATAATGCTTTAAATTAAAGGTTAACAATTCAGTCGTATATTTGGACTGCTGATCTCAGTATACAATAAAGTTTTCGTAAAAACAAATTTTGATTGAATAAAAAATATTTCAACACAAAGAAAAAACGTAAAGACCCTGCAATAGAAGCAGAAAGAATTAGACTCAATAAATTAAAGAATGAAACTAGAAGTAATAAGATTCAACAAGGGGAAAGACTCCACTAATGGATTACTATTTAATATAACAGATGATAAAAGAAAATTTTTATGCTATACTCTCGAAGATGAGAGCCGCGAAGAAAAGGTTTGGGGAGAGACTTGTATACCAGAAGGAGAGTATAAGCTCGGCCTTCGCACTGTGGGTGGATACCACACCAAATACAGTAAGCGATTTGCTGATATACATATGGGCATGTTGCAGGTACTTGATGTTCCAAATTTTGAATATATCCTTCTTCACTGTGGTAATACTGATGAGGACACTGCGGGATGCTTACTACTGGGTGATACGCAAGAAAACAACAACATAAAGAAGAATGGTTTTATAGGTAGGAGTACTGCAGCTTACATGCGTGTATACCCAGATATAGCGAAAGCTTTAAAAGATGGGGAGGAAGTTACTATAACGTATAGAGATTTTGCAAGTTCCCTTATATTACAACCATTCGAAATAACAGAATTTTTTAACTCAGAAGCATAATGTTAGGAGGAATATCATCAGCAGGTGGAGTAAAATCCCCAAAGAAAAGATCTAAGCCAAGAGGTAAAAATTGTATGTCCATTAGCCAAGAAGTTAGTGGCGTTGGCGGTCCTGGAGTGTCTATACAAGACGTTGACATAGTAGGTACTAGTGATTTTTCTTTTTGCTTTTGGTATAAACGCCCTAATGGTTTGGGGGCTTTTACAACCTCAGGGCAAAACCCAAGAATGTTTGCTCAAGCGGCAGGCAAAAGTGATGCTATGACTTTAGCTGTAGGTCAAGTAGCAGGCGTAACTGGAAGCTGTTTAGAATTTAAAGTTGCTATTTCAAATTCTACGATAATTCAATTACAATCTAATACTCACGGGATGGCCTTAGACAGATGGCATCATATAGCTGTTGTTTGCGATAGGTCTTCAGCTAGCGATAGTAAAATCTATGTAGATGGAGTAGCTTTAACGATGGAAACTCAAACAATGGATTCATCTACCGATATAGATTTTGCTGGTAATTTTACAATGGGATGGAACGCTGGAACAAGTGGAAGCTATGGAGGAAAGTATAAGGATTGGATGTTCTACAGTAAAGCCCTAGGATCTAAAGAGATTTCAAAAATATACAACCATAGCGGTAAAAAAAGGCTTTTAAGTGTCTCTCAATTAAAAACTGATCTTGAGTTTTATCTGCCTTTAGGAGATGGCCCAAGCGGAGATCACGCTACAAATAGTGGAGGCTTTACGGATATTAGCGGTAACGATAGACACGGGACAGGTGCGGCATCTTCTGGAACAATAATAATTGATACAGACTCTCCTTCTTAATAATGCACCCAACATTTACAAAACAATTTTTAGAATCTATGCAAACCCCAAAGATCTGTACATGTCCTGAACGAGCAGCCGAGCTTGCTGAGTCAGGGCATACCTTACCCTGTAATTGTACTTCGTCTCACTGCGAAAGATGTGATCTTCCAGAGTGTCTGAAGGGGTCAGCCTGTCAAAATGCTTGTACAGATAACCCACTTTAAGTAAGGGTTGTATTATTCTTTCTCTAAGTTTTTTTTCGCTCATACCGTAATCTTGAGCTGCATGCTTAGCTGTAAAGAACTCTAGATCATAAGCCCAAAGCATAAACATAAGTTCCTTTTGGAAGACATCATATCTATCTTGTGTTGAAAGAAGAACCTTCCTTAGATTCTTAAGTTGGTTTCTTTTTACGTATTTTTGATTAAGCTTCGAACTTTCTCTAAAGAGTTTTTTCTTAGCAACTCTACTCTTAGGCATAACATTGAATTAATACCACCAAAGATATGGAAGACGAAGGATTCTTATTAGAAATACAGCGACTATCTTTTGAGATGGATAAAGTTATAGAGAAGTACGGGGTAAGAGACAGAGTTATGCAGCTTATGGTGATAGGATTAATGGATGAGGATATCATGGGGAATACTAGACTGAAGGCTATTTATAGTTATAATATAGAGTCCGATGATGAATTAGCAAGTATGATTACCTTTGTAGGATCTACTTGGGACAATAATGAAAATGAATACAATGAAAATGACGAGCCAGATCTAGGTGATTTACTAGACGGGTTAGGCATAGACTTAGAAGATTAATATAATGGAAGGACTTATTAGAAAAATTATTATCGGGAAGGACCCGAAGGATGCCATGGCTTATTATGTAGGTATGAGAGCAGGTGGAGGTGAGGTATCAACAATAGTTCTTGATGGAGAACATTTACACAAGCATGGTAAAAAAAGATATCTTGTGTATATTAGCATTGACGATTCACAAGTACTGTGGAAGTCCGTGGATAATATGCCATGCATAGTTGAATTTGATTTAAATTTTTAATGAAAAGCTTAAAGAAGTTTATTGTTAAACTACCTAAAAAGTTTAATGATACAGTAAAAGTCGGTGACACTGAAATTTACATAGAAACAAAGTACAACGAATTCCAACATAGAGTTATGGAAGGAGAGGTTGTTGGACTACCCGCTAAGTATGAGACTCCTGTAAAAGAGGGGGATACTATTTATTTTCATCATCATGTGGTTTTGCAAGGGGGTAAACCCCTCCCAGGTATGGAAGGATGCTATATGGTTATGTACGATCCCGAAGTAGCTATGAACTCTCAGGCGTTTGCATACAAATGTAAAGATACTGGTAAGGTAGAGTCTTTATCTACTTGGTGTTTATTAGAACCTATAGAAGAAGAAGTAAAGTTAAAATCTGACATCCTTGAAGTTGTTGATTACTCTACAAAAAATCCAACTCAGGGTAAGGTTGCATATGCATGTAATC
>Ga0209232_1001751_pt1 | contig 11376 bp, 15 predicted proteins | sample ETNvirenome_2_60_FD_184066 | JGI IMG/M metagenome (GOLD analysis project Ga0209232, IMG submission 184066) | Marine viral communities from the Pacific Ocean - ETNP_2_60 (SPAdes) (version 2) | ecosystem: Environmental > Aquatic > Marine > Oceanic | place: Pacific Ocean | collected 2013-06-22
AATCTTGAACTTGTAATTAAAAACGAACCTACTTATCCTGTATTTGTTGCTCCTGATTTTAAAGGAACTGATTTATTAACTGCTTCAAGGTTTTTACTAGGTAAAAAAGATAGAGATATTAGTGTCATTGATGGTAAATATGTTATTGATACTGAAGATACCAATGATAGATATGCTGATGTGCTATTATCCGAATCGGGTAAATATAATATATATGAGTATGAAAAGGAAAAAACATCATTCAATGTTTATAACGAAATTATAGTTTATGGAAGCACCCATAAATCTGTTAAAAAGGATATTAGAAGCATTAAAAAGATAGGTAGAAAAACCTTAGAAATATTTGATAGCAAATTAACTACTCAGGAAGATTGTGATTTTGAGGCTAGAATAAATCTTAGATTACATAGCGACTTAAATTATTCTTACAAAGTAGTTGTTTCTACTAATGGTTTAGAACAACTTAAATGCGGAGACATTATACAATTAGAAATACCTAGAGAAAATATCCAAAGAGACGAATTTATAGTGTTGTCTGTGAGTCATAGACTAACTAACTTAATGGAGTTAGAATTAGGAAAATACTCCAAATCTTTAGGTGATAGATTAGTAGAGATTATTAGAGAAGGTAATGCTACAAAGGCTTACATTAGAGAAAGTAGTTTTTCTTTACAGGAAGGATTAGAAATGATTGATACTGTTAAGATTAAAGATATTAGGGTATTAGTAAGAAAAAGAACTACTACTGGTAATCCTCTCACTCTTGGCTTCGGAACACAGTTAAATACAAGCACTACTCAACTAGGATTTGAGGGCGGTCAAAGCATCACTATTGAAAATTTATGGGAGGATAACTTATGATAACTAATGAATTAAGAAACTTTTTGGCTCAACAATTAAAAAACAAACTATCTTCTGCTCAAGTAGGTATAGGTGGTAATAGCACAAGCCCTGCTCAAAATAGTTTAGACATACCTATTACTGCGGGAATATCTCTTATTACTTCCGATTCCGATGATAATGTTATTGAAGCAAAAGTTTCTGTTACTTCTGGTTTAACTAGTTCAGTTGTTAGAGAAATGGGTTTATTTGATAGTGGTGGTGATTTAATGAATCGAATTAATTTCGACGGAGTTGGCCCATTTGCTAGTAATGAAACATTAGAAATATTTTTACTAATAGAGGTGGAATAAGATGGTAAGTAACCCTAAATTTATTGGACAAAGCACAACGCTGACTCCTAATCAAATAGAAGATTCAGTGGATTTTCCACATACAGGTTTAATAAAAGCATTAAATATTGGTGCTTCAGGAAGAGGAGTAATTAGTGGTTTCGATATTACTGTTAATAGTAATACTGAAATAGCGGTTACTGCTGGTAAAATTATTTATAACGGTTATATAGTTGATGTAAACCAAGCGACTTTACCTTTAAGTTCATCATTTACAAACGGCTATCATTTAATTGTTGCACCTAAACCTACAAGTATGGCTTCTACTTATTCTACACCGACAGTATCAATTATAAATCCTACTGCTGCTGATAAAGTTCCTGAATACGGATTAGGAGATACAATTATTGGAGTAGTTACTCATACTGGTTCTACCCCGCATATTCAATACTTAACATATGATAAAACAGAAAACAGTTTAAGTTTAGCACATAATAATGGCGGAGCAACATATACTGAAATGGGTCAAATGTATGCTACTGGTGCAGGTATATTTTTAACACAGGATTCAGCAACAAATTTAGGAGACATTACTATTAAAAATGCTGATGAAAATAGAGATATTAAATTTACCTTGAATGATGGAGGAAACAATATAGATATTGTTTTTGATGCTAATGCTACAACTTTAGGAAATATTCCTGTTGCTAATTTTGGACAGTTTAATATAATTACGGCAGGAACAGTCACGGCTAATGGTGTAGTTTTAACGGGAACTACTGTTTCTAATCATGGGGCTGACAGATTAATTACTTCAGGAGCAGCAAATACGGATTTAATCGGTGAAAGTAGTTTAACTTTTAATGGTTCTACTAATATATTAAGTGTGGCGGGTTCAATAGATGTGACCGCAGGAACAATTGCTTCTAATGGCCAAATTACTACACAAAACAATATTGCTGCATTGAATGGCGCAATTACTGGTTATACTATTCAATCTAATACTGCTTCAGTTAATTTAGGCTCTAGACAGGCTTCTTCCGAATTAGGGGCTAATGCAACTTCGGGCTATGGTATTCCTCCTAGACAGACTTTAATTAATGCTTCCCCTACTTTAGCAAATATAATACCTACAAATAAAATAATACAAGGAAAATATGAAACTTATTATATTGGATTTGATAGCACAGGTGGCTCTAATTCTCACGATTTTTCAGCAGGACAAGTCGTAATAAACCCAATGTCAATATATCAAAGCGGAACAGAATATACAAATACTGTTATGCCTAATGCTGAAAATCAAGATGCTGGCCAAGCGAATGCTCATCAATATTCTCAAGATTCTGTATTTGGAGGAAATGCTATGTTTGCAGGTATTATAAGACCCGATGCAGCCTCTAACAACAAAAGAGTGACTATTCATAATATAACTTCTTTTGCTATTTATTTAGTTGTTATTGACCCTGACCCTGCTGACCCTTCAGAAACAATAATGAAAAATAGAGTAAATGGAGGTAAAGCACCTTCAACTTACCATTTACATACTTTGGGTAATAGCAGATGCGTAGATTTAGCAAGAATATTAACTAATCCAACAGGTCAATATTTTGTAGGTTTTAATCATGTTAATGATTGGGATGCAATTCTTATTCAACCTAGAGAATCAATTACTTTACAGTCAAAAATAGCAATTGGTAATGAAGCAGGAACTGAATTTGAAAATGATGTTTTTGGAACACAAGGACTTTATTCATCACAAATTCCATCAGATGTTAGCCAATGGTTCGTTTTAAGTTCTAGTAATCCTGTTGGTTTTGCTAGTATGAGTTTACTGAATACAGGATTTTGGAATATTCCTATTCACATGACTGGAACTGCTTTTGCCTGTAATGGACAAAATGAAATTGTTTTACCTGCTCATCCCCCGTATGGAACTCAATATTCTTTTATGTGTGTTTCGGGAACTGCTAATGTTAATACTATTACTAATATTCAAGGAACATTATTTTATCCATCAGGTCAAAATGAATTACACCAACATTTGTCGCAAAATGTAGCATATGATACTATGGAAGAATTAAGTATTGGTGCGGGTCTTACTCAAATTTCTATTAGTGCTGGAAATGCTAAAACTTTTCTTTATATGGTTGATGGAACTTGGCAAGTAATAGGGTGATTAAATGCTTAATCCTTTATTTCTTATTACTAAAGGCATTAAAGCCAAAAAGAAACGATTAGGCGGTGGAGGCCAACCAAACCCAACAATTTTAGGAATTAAAACTACTGCGAGTGGAGCAAAAGCCCCGCCACATTTATCATCAGCATCGCTTTCTATATACAATCAGGGGAGTGGATATATTACTGATAGCGTTACTAATAGATTACTAAGAAGAAGGTCTGTTGATGATTATGTTGCTAATTTAAATGGATTGTTTTATGAAAATGGCGCAAATGGTAATACAAATGTATTAGATGATGGAACAACAACTCTTACTGCTTCTAATGCATCAACTTATTCAGTTCTAGTTGAAGCCATGATTAACCAAAATCCAACTCAATCAACCGTTCAAGAAATTTTAAATATATCAGTAATAAGAAATACCGTAAATGCTACTATTAATATGGTTCAGCAATCTAGCACTATTAGATATTATCAGCATCTAATGGGGCATAGACATGGTTTAGTTGAATTAGAAATATCCCCAAACCAAAATTATATTGCAGGAGAAATAATAATAAAAGTCCATATAACGGGAGGGGGAACTGATACTGATGCTAATGTTATAGCGGGAACTGCTCAACCATCAGATGCTTATTATTTAAAAATTATTATGACTTAATGTTCTCATTTAGTCGAACAAATCTTAAAATAAGCGAATTTAAAATCGCTTGTTTTTAAAAAACCAAAAAAAAATGAGAGAGGCCTAAGCCTCCCTCATAATTTCTTTTCAGACCATATACCTAAACAAGCCCTACATTCCCACAATTTTACTTGTTCGGTAGAACCTACATAGAAACCAAGAAGCCTTCTTGCTACTGTTAATTCCTTACAGTAAGGGCATTCTTGTTTTAATCCCATATAATCACTTCAATTTCTTATCATCGCTCATCAAACGCTTCATATATTCTTCAACGCTTTCATCGGTGATACTTGTTCCACCAAATGCAGCAAAGAACAAAAGCATTAGAGTTACAATGAAAATAAACAATCCAAACCATTCCCAGCCTGACATTACCATTTCACCTCCAAATCTTTATGTTCGCCTTTTTCTATTGAAAAAGCCTTTACAAATCCATTATCTTGTCCATACTTCCAAAGGTCATAAACTAATTGAGTGTCTTTCATGCAATACTCAACCACTTCATCATATTGACCCATCTTCCATAACTTAGGAGCATCTGCACTATCCATGAGTTTAAAATCATCCATAGTGCATTTTACAAGATTCTTAAGTTGAAATCTCTCTCCGTGTTCTTTAAGAAGTAGGCGAGAAGTATCAATAAACTGTTCTTCTTTTATATATTTATTAATACAATAAATATCCATAGAATCTCTTAAAATAGGTAAATCGAATGCTTTAATGTTATGACCCAACAACTTTCCGCCTTTTTGAAAATGTTCATCTAAATCGTATTTAAGTTGTTTTAATGATTTAACAATATGACCGCTTTTAGCAAAAGTATTTACTGGTTCATCAACATAAACTGTTCCTGTTTTGCCATCCCAAGTAGCAACAGTTGATACCTGAAACATATGGGTATTACCGAAACCGCCTATGTCATAAGACATATTTTTGGTTTCTAGGTCAATTGCTAGAATTGACATTCTTATTCACCAGCACTAGACCAAAGTTTGCTAATTTTCGCTGCTTCTTTATCTACTTTAGGTTCTTCATCTATGTCGGTTCTTCTCTTTAAGAAACATACAATCTGTGAACCTGCAACAATTAGTTGAGAACAACATTCCCATCCATCAGCACCATATGTGTCTAATGTATCTATAATTACTTTTGGCCCTTTTGCTACTTCAAAAACTAAATATGTGTTTTCCCATTTCATTCTTCATCACTCTCTATTAATTTAATATAAACGCTTCTTCCATACTTTGTAGTTTCAAAAACATTTAATTTTTCTATTTCTTTCCAATCACGATACACTTGTGCTATCTTTATTTTAGAATCTTTTTCTACTCTTTCTAATAACTTAGTTTTGTGAATTGATTTATCTTCGTTGATAGTTCCCGCTTTAATGTGTTCTTCTACCATGTTATTGAATGAATCCACAAATATTTGTAGTTTAGGCATATCCGTAATACTCTTCCTTCTGCGGGAGAGGCTTTGGTCTAACCACGACACCAATGACTTATAACATTGTCGGACAATTCTTTCCGCTTGCTCCACATTATGCCCAGTAACTACGAATCTTTCCTCTTTATTAGGTATAGAAGGGCTTTCCGCCACACTACACAGAACTGCCATTCTAGTGAGTGTTTTAATCATACGGGTGGTAAAATTGTCTGCCAAATCATCTACTTCAAGTCTTACTCCTAATAGGTCTTGCTTCATGTTTTTATACGCATTTACTAATGCTCTATTAAAAGTCTTGTCATAAGTCATAGTCATTAATGGGTCTTGATTTACCTCATTAAACCTTTCTTGAAGTGCAGTATAACATTTATAGATACTATCTGCATATTTATCAATGGGTTGCTTATTATCTCTAATTCTACCTGCTTTGTATATTTGCTCTAGTCTCATATTATCTTGGGCTTCTTTTGAAACATTCTTTACAAACAATAACATTCTTTGCATTACTCCCTTCGTAGCAATAACTTCGTTTAAGTTATTAGGTGGATAACTCATGGCTAATACTGAACGCTCACAAAAGCATTCCATAATCTTATTATCGTAAGACATTAAGGCTTTTGATATAACCCAACTTTCACCTGCTAAAGAGTTCATCAATGTATTTAAATACACAATAGCCTTTTCTTGGTGCTGAGATTGATTAAATATACCTGAATACTCAAATTCATCCCAATGTGCTAAACCATTACCTTCTAATTGACCTGCATTTCTTTTATCAGTCCATACAGGATTAGGTTCGTCATCAGTTGGTTGAGGTTTATCTTTGCTATAACCGCCAATAAGAACTGCGTCTGTATAATCAGTTAATCCAAACACATCGAATTTTCTTTGCATTACTGTTTCTTCTTCTTCACCATGTAATTTTCTAACTAAAGCAGGGTGTTTAAGTTTAATGTTGCCTACTCCTTGACTGTTAATCTTTTCAAATACTTTTCTAGAAACTGGCCCAACAAAATTCCATAATGTTGATTTACCTGTTCCTGAAGTTTGAAGCCAACAAAAATGAACTCTAGTATCTTCTCTTCCTTCATCATATGGAATGTGAATAAAGTCTTTACATATTTGTCCTAAAATAGTAAAGAAAGAAATAGAAGCAGGAATATAATTTCCATGTGAAATCTCAACTGCTTTTTGAACAAATGCCTCAACAACTGCTGGCAAATCTGCTCCAAAATCTTCTATTTCTCTAATAGAGAAACTTTCCTGTTCTTCATTGTATTCTTCTTCAAAAACTTCTAGTTTATCTACTAGTTCCGTTTCTAATTTTAGTTCTTCTTCTTCTAATTGACGAGCATATTCTTCTGCTCTATCATCTTCATCATTATAATAATCGTCATTCATATTTTCACCTTCTCTTCCGAGTTTAATGTAGAGATAATTCTTTTGGCTAAGGTTTCTCCAATTCCTTCAATGGCTTGTAGTTCAAATGCTGAACACTCACCTATTTCCATAATAGAGCCGTGTATTTTAATTAATTCTTTTGCTTTTTTGACTGATACGCCTTTTATACTACTTAATAAATCTATTCTTAAATCATCTGTTGATAGTCTTTTAAATATTTGTGGTGCTATTGTATCTCTTGTTATTGGTTTCATTTTGCATATTGCTGTTATTATCATCGCTGCTTCTTCTTCGCTATTAACCCAAAATGGTTTAACATCTGTGTCTAAAGTTATTCTTCCTATTGCTCCTAAAAATTTATTATTTAACATCATACTTCTAGATGCTAATGGCATTTTACTAGGAGAATTTTGAATAACATTTGAAATCGCTTCATTTAAACTTCCATGAATAATTACTACATTCGTTTTATAATGTCTATCCATATTATCTAATTGAGTCCACATTCTTTTTGAAAGAACAGAACCCAAAAAATCTGTTGCTGACTTAGCCTCAAAACATACATCATCATAAACATAATCGCCTATCTCAATCCATTTTTTCTCATGGGGAATACTAAGTGCTTTTGCTTTAAGCATGACTAATTCACATAGTTTAGATTTTTCTCTTGAATCAATTATTAACATTAGCATACCTCCAACATTTTCCTACACAATATCCTTCACTTATGAGTTTATCACAATGAGGCGTATTGTAATTATTATACACTGTAAATCTAGCGTGTTTTCTTGTTTCTAATTTATCCCAGTCTAGCCATACTGATTGGGATTCGGCAAAAACTCTTTCTAATTCTTCTATTACTAATGTAAGAGTTTTTTCTTTTTCTTCACCTGTAACTAAATCCCGATAGCCCGAAATCAAATCTCTATACCAAGATACTAAGTATGCTCTTGACATATGCGATGGATTCTCCGTCATTACCGCATTATGCAAACAGGGCAACATTGGGAGTTTTCCTACTGTATCGGGAACAGAAACTTCGCCTTCAATCGCTTCAATGGGGGGTGCATCGGGAAATACTACCTCGATTTTACCTCCCTTTTGGAAGGGTATATGGCGTGGTTCTTTGGCTAATACAAGAATACTTTCAAGGTTCTTTGAAAGGTCATTTTCAATCAAAGGTATGCAATAATAAGGATTACCGTTTTCATCAGATGATGACATATTAACTGTATTTGGCACTCTTCTCAATCTAGTAGTTTGTCCTACTCTTTCATCAAGAGTATTACTTTTGCCTACTTTAGAAACTAAATATTCTTTTATTTCTCTAAACAAAGTTTGAACATTTCTCATATTACTGGTTCTTTTACCAAACAAAAATAAATGAAAACCTCTTCCTGAAAAGAAGAGAGTATATTTATATTGTCTACTTAATACCAATTCCATCACCTGTTTTACATCACGCCACGCTAATTCTAATTCATCTTGGTGAGCATCAAAATCTAAAAACATCCTATCAATAATAACTGATGATTCTACCTTTGCTTTCTCCGAAAAATGCTCAAAGTCGTAGACTGTTGTATAAACATTTGTGCGATTGTTTTGAGCATTAACAAACTTAGCATAATCATTCCTCGCTAAGACGACTTTTCTTTTCATTTGTGGGGCGTTTCTTATGTGACTCCCCGCCCAAACTTCTCTCGGATATTTCATTATTATTCCCTCCAAAACTAATTGTTGCACCTTGTAGTAATTCTCTAATTATTTGGGCTACTTCTCCCGATAAAACAATCATTACTGTTTCCTTTAGTAGTTCATCAAAGTGCATACCTACATATTCATCTTTTATTCTTAAATCATGAACCAATTTAAATTTTTCAATCACTGTCATTTCACTATAAATGTCGTTAGATAAAACCGTTACTGTTTCATTTAAATTAGATATTTCATTAAATGTCCAATTCTTTCCTAATACTTTTTTCTTTATTAATTCCTTCATTATATCACAACCATGTATCTTCTTGAGCCGCAGGACAAATACCAAAGAAACTGCACCATTCTCCGCACATTGGAGCATAAAACTTTTCGGGGAAACTGTTCTGTTCATAAGCATATAACAATTTAGCAATACGATACATAACAGAAGTCATGGCTCTTTTCTTCTTTTCTTCAACAAATACATAATTTGCGGCAGGATAATACCAACCCCAATGACTTACCTCCATATCAGGAGTAAGGCCATTTTTAGCCAAAACTTCGGGAGGAGCATTTTCTATTAATAGTTGATAGAAAGCCATTTCTTGTCGCATATCGGAAGTTTTAGAATCTTTCCATTTACCAGTCTTGTATTCAAAAGGAATAAGACCGTTTCCTTCAATAAAAATACGGTCAATAATTCCTTGAATATGAATTTTATAATCTCTTTGTAAGGTGAATGGTTCATAATTAAGAGAAGCATCTCCTTTATATGGGCCAGCATCAATTGTTATTTCTGCATCAAATGTTCCTTCATTAACAATAGGAAGATATTCATGTATTTTATCTTCGCTTCTTGCCTCTATAAAGCGTTGTGCTTCAAATGTTGCTACTGTTAATGATAAGTCAAAGTAATCATCTATTGGCATTAGACTAGTGCAGTATTCTAATACTTCAGTATTATTCATGTGTTCTGCTTTCTTAATATCAAAAACATTAAAAAAATCTTCTCTAGCATTGTGCATTATTGTTCCTTTACGCATGGCTTCTGTTTGGTCTTGGGGTAATCTTTCAATATAACTAAATTCATATTTTTTAGGACACCATTTCATTGTTCCTAATGAAGATTTAGTTATCTTCAAAATAGGTTTTGTAGGGTCGTCATAATTCTCAGGCTTCCAATCATATGTATATTCATCCATACTATCAATTACTTTCTTATATTCATCATCTATATTCATCACAATACCCCCTTTCTTTTCAATTCATCAACAAATGCGAGATATTCGCCTTCTATCATATCTACATACCAAAGAAGAAAATCCTCAAAGGACATATCTTCTTTAACAGTTAATTGAAACTTACCATATTCATAAGTCCATTTTTCTCTTATTTTATCTAAATTATCTTTCATATTACTTTCTTTCAAAACCATTCCTCCAATGTCATCTGTATTTTTCCTGTCCGTATAGAGGACATTTCCCAACCCATAGCCTTGTATATCGGCTCGGCTTTCTTTACTACTTGTAGAGCATAATGCTCAGAATCAGGCTGATAACCGTCAAAATCCTCATAGGTTATGCCTGATAAGTATTCTACTTTGCGCTTTTCTTGCGTTAAAGGATGAGTATATGAATCATTTACACCTTTAACTTTCAAAAACAAATAAGAATCATCAAAATTAGTGTTGTTTTTCTCCCAAGCATATAAAACTCCTGCAATTCCTGAGCCTATTGTTGGTTTTTTTCCTTCAAGGGTTGTAAACTTGCTTGTTTCTGTTGCACATTTTTCGCACACCGAATGTTTTAATTCGATACATTCTCTTAAATGATATTTAGTGCGACATTCGGGGCATTTTACCGTGAATCTAGCAGGTCTTAATCTACTTCTTTTAATAATAGAAGAAATAGGTATATTACCATTTAACACTTTAATGTATTCTTTATGTAGATATTTGTTAATATCAACTTTAGATTTTTGTTGAACCCACATTTTTAATACATCAGTTTGAATAGTTTTCGCTAATTTTGTTTCACTTACTCTTTTAGCAGTAAAACCCGTCATAGTGAACTTAGGCTTATCAAGCCATACTCCATCTTCCCAAGATACTAAACCTGCATTTCTGTTTCTTACAGTTCCTACACCTAATGCAGAAAAATACTTTTCAAATTCTAAAACTACTGGGTGTTCATCTAATCCCATTACATTAGGAAAGTGTTCTCTTACAGATGCTTCAATTTCTTTAATCGCTTTTTGAGCAGTTTCTACGGAATCAATTTGCACATAAATAGAATCGGTATGTCCATAAACTACTTTCATATTATTCACGCTCGGTAATCAAACATCATTCCAACTGGTTCTTTTGCTAAATTGGCAACTGCTTGTTGTAAATCTCTTATATCATTTGATATTTTACTATTGTTGCTATTCTGCTCAATTTGATAATCTAAATCTCTTTCAAGACCTGCTATTTTTTGTTTTAGTATTCTTATTTCTGCTTTTAATTCTTTAATTTCTTCTTTCATATTACCACCGTAATTATTGTTATAATGGTTGCTATGTTCACGATATTTACCATCATTAATATCTTATTTGACCTTGCTATCATAGCCAGCAATTCTTCTAATAACTCATTCGTTCTGTCCATCATCACGATTAACACCTTGTTCAACTTCTAAAATAATAGCATGACGCTTTAAGTTATTCATCATTTGAAATATTTCTTTTATTTCTTGCATGGTAATATCCCATGTTTCTTCTGTATCATACGATACTTTAACTGTTACTATTTTTGTTCTCAT
>Ga0209232_1001752_pt1 | contig 11372 bp, 10 predicted proteins | sample ETNvirenome_2_60_FD_184066 | JGI IMG/M metagenome (GOLD analysis project Ga0209232, IMG submission 184066) | Marine viral communities from the Pacific Ocean - ETNP_2_60 (SPAdes) (version 2) | ecosystem: Environmental > Aquatic > Marine > Oceanic | place: Pacific Ocean | collected 2013-06-22
TGTTGTTTCCTTAGAATATCGGAGAGACCAGCCTTTTGGGAGGCGTGGCGGCAAGCGCTGCGCGCTAGCAGCAACACCCGTGGCTGTCAATCGAAGCGCTGCCCTTGCGGCGCTTGCAGCGCCCCGCCTATGAGCGGAACGATGACCGATGCGCCCTGCCCCGCCAGCGATCCCGACGCCCTGACCGCGGACGTCGCCGGGCATCGGCTGGAGGTCATCGTCGACGGCGACCAGCGGCTCGACCGCATCCTGGCGCTCCTGTCCGGCGCCATCCGCAGCATCGACATCATCATGTACATCTTTGAGCACGACGGCGCCGGAACCCGCGTCCTCGATGCGATGACCGCGGCGGCGCAGCGCGGGGTGCGGGTCCGCGCGGTGATCGACAGTTTCGGCTCATCGGACATTTCCGACAGCATTTTTGCGCCGCTGCGCGGCGCAGGCGGCAGCGTGACCTTTTTCTCGCGGCATTGGCGGTCGAGCTATCTGGTCCGCAATCACCAGAAACTGCTGCTGATCGACGAGACGGTGGCGGTGACCGGCGGTTTCAACATCGCCACCCCCTATCTTGGGACACAGCCGGACAATTGCTGGTTCGACCTGGGCATCGTCGTTCGCGGCCCGTCGGTGGCACGCATGGTCGCCTGGTTCGCGGAGATCCACGACTATACGGTGAACAACGACGGCAAGCTGTTGATGCTTCGCCGCCTGATCCGCGAATGGCCGGTCGATACGGGGCCGGTCACCTGGCTGGTCGGCGGCCCGACCCAGCGGCTGTCGCCCTGGGCCCGCGCGGTGCGCACCGACCTGACCGGCGCACGCCAGCTCGATATGGTGATGGCCTATTTCTCGCCGGGTCAGGGGATGTTGCGGCGGCTCGGCCGCGTCGCGCGGCACGGCCGGGCGCGCTTCATCATGGCGGCAAAGTCCGACAATGCGGCGACGATTGGCGCCTCGCGCCTGCTCTATGGCTATCTGCTGCGCAAACGCGCCCAGATCTGGGAATATCAGCCGTGCAAGCTGCATATGAAGCTGATCGTCATCGACGATGTCGTCTATGTCGGGACCGCCAATTTCGACATGCGCAGCCTGTTCGTCAATGTCGAGGTGATGCTGCGCGTCGCCGACGCCGGTTTCGCGCAGCAGATGCGCGGGTTCATCGCGGCCCAGCAGGACAATTGCGACGACATCACGCCAGCGCGTCACAAGGCGCGGGCCGGGTGGCTGACGCGGCTGCGCTGGACGCTGGCGTGGTTCGTGGTCGGGGTCGCCGATTATACCGTCTCGCGGCGGCTGAACTTCGGCCTGGGCGAGACCGATCCCGATCTGGAGGTTTAGTCTTTCCAGCCCCAGAACAGGAAGCAGGGCGGCACATTCACCCATTCAAACGCATTGTCGATGCGGGCGAAATGGGGGGCCAGGAAGTCGCGGGCACGCGCGCGGAACTGATAGACGAGGAACGCGCCGCCGGGGCGCAGCACGCGATGCGTTGCCGCCGCGATCGCCGGGCCGACGCCCGTCGGCAAAGTCGAAAAGGGCAGACCCGACAGCACATAGTCGGCCTTGTCGAAACCGTGCGCTGCAATAATTGCCTCAACCTCGGACGCCGATCCGTGCACCGCGATAAAGCGGCTGTCGCGGATATCTTCCCGCAGATAGTCGATGAAATCCTCGTTGGTGTCGATCGCGATCAGCGTCGCGTCACCCGCCATCCGTTCGAGCACCGGGCGGCAGAAGGTGCCGACCCCCGGACCATATTCGACGAACAGCTTGGTATTTTTCCAATCGACCGGCCGCAGCATGTGGCGGATCAGCGTCGGCGACGACGGCACGATCGATCCCACCATGACCGGATGCTTGATGAAGCCGCGGACGAACATGCCCCACGGCCCGAAAAAGCGTTTGAGGCCCACGCGCAGCCGGCGCGCCAGCGGGGCTTTCGTTTCTTGGGCCTGCGCCCGCGGATTGGTCATGATGGCTTTCGCGTTGTTGCGGTTGACGAGGGCGTGGCAAAAACGGCGCGCGGGCGCAAGGAAAGAGTCAGTCTTGACTCTGGACAGGTCACCGCGCGCGTGTAGGGAAAGGCCGACAGGGGCAGCTGAAAAGTCGGAGGTGAAGTCGATCATGGCGACAAAATCGCAATCGATCCCGGCCGACCGCATGACGATCCTGTTCGCGGTGATGCTGGTCGCCGCCGCCGGCAACACCGCGATGCAGTCGATCCTGCCCGCGATCGGCGCCAAGCTGCACATCCCCGACGTCTGGGTCAGCCTGGCCTTCAGCTGGTCGGCGCTGCTGTGGGTGATGACGGCGCCTTATTGGGCGCGCCAGTCCGACAAACGCGGCCGCAAGGCGCTGATGGCGCTGGGCGTCATCGGGTTCATGCTGTCGATGGCGCTGTGCGGTCTGGCGCTCTGGTCGGGGCTTCAGGGCTATCTCGCCGCCGGGACAACCTTTGTCATTTTTGCGCTGTTTCGCAGCCTCTATGGCGGCTTTGGGTCGGCGGCGCCGCCCGCGGTGCAGGCCTATGTCGCGGCGCGCACCGACCCGGAGGAACGGACGCAGGCGCTGTCGCTCGTCTCCTCCTCCTTCGGCCTGGGCACCGTGATCGGCCCCGCGATCGCGCCCTTCTTCATCCTGCCTTTCGTCGGACTGGCCGGTCCCCTGCTCGTCTTTGCGCTGATCGGTCTGCTCGTCCTTGTCATGCTGCGCTGGCGGCTGCCCGACGATGTGCCGCGGTTCGCGGCGCGCGGCGCGATCGTCGCTTATCCGACGTCGGCGGGTTCGCCCGCGGCGGCGGCCGACGATAGCGACGACGATGTCGTCGACCCCGGCGCTGCCGCGGCGCCGCCGCTGCGCTGGTCCGACAATCGCGTTCGCCCGTGGTTGCTGGCCGGGCTGTACGGCGGCCAGGCGCAGGCGATGATGCTGGGCGTCATCGGCTTCCTGATTCTCGACCGGCTCGATCTCCGCCTCAACCCCGACGAGGGCGCCGCAATGACCGGCATCGTGTTGATGGCGGGCGCCTTTGCCACCTTGCTGTCGCAATGGGGGCTGATTCCGCTGCTCAAGCTGTCGGCGCGGACCGCGGTGCTGGTCGGCGCCGCGCTGGGCGCTACCGGGCTGGTCATGACCGGGCTGTCGCAGGGCCTGCACGGCATCATCATCGGCTTCGCCCTCGCCTCGCTCGGCTTTGGACTGTTCCGCCCCGGCTTCACCGCCGGCGCGTCGCTGTCGGTGCCGCGCCGCGATCAGGGCAGCGTCGCGGGGATGACCGCGTCGATCAACGGCTCGGCCTATATCGTCTCGCCCGCCATCGGCGTGCTGCTGTACAACTGGCACCCGATGGTCGCTTATGGCCTGATGGCGGGTTTCTGCGGCTGGCTGGTGCTGTGGGGCTGGTCGGCGCTGCGGCAGGACCAGCCCGCAACCTAATCCTTCGCTGCGTCGTCGCTATGCTTGCGCTCGCGCACCGGCTTGAGCATCCCGGGCGCGAAAAAGCCGATCGGGTCGACGCTCATCGCGTTCTGCTTGATCTCGCCCTGGATTTTTTCATAGTCCTTTTCCATCGCCTCGGTCACCGATGCGCGGGTATCCTTCAACGCCGCGTCGAAATCGGCCATGGTCACCATGTCGCTGTTGATCGACCGCTTGAGCGCCGCCAGACCGGCGCGGCGCGTCAGATCCTCCAGATCGGCACCGGTGAACCGGTCGGATTTTTCCGCCAGCACCGCCAGATCGACGTCGCCGGCCAGCGGCATCTTGCCGGTCTGGATCTCGAGGATGCGGCGCCGCCCCTCCTTGTCCGGAACCGCGACATAGATCAGCTCGTCGAGCCGCCCGGGGCGCAGCAGCGCCGGGTCGATCAGGTTCGGGCGATTGGTCGCGCCGATGACGACGACCGACTGCATTTCCTCGATCCCGTCCATCTCGGCCAGGATCGTGTTGACGACCCGTTCGGTGGCCTGCGGCTCGCCGGAGGCACCGCTGCCGCGCGCCGGCACCAGACTGTCGAGCTCGTCGATGAAGATGATCGTCGGCGCGACGGCGCGCGCGCGGGCGAACAGCCGCGCGATCTGCTGCTCGCTCTCACCATACCATTTCGACAGCAGGTCCGACGATTTGATCGAAATGAAATTCGCATCGGATTCGCGCGCCGCCGCTTTGGCCAGCAACGTCTTGCCGGTGCCGGGCGGGCCGTAGAGCAGGAAACCCTTGGCGGCGCGGATACCCAGCCGCCGGAACGCCTCGGGATGCTTCAGCGGCAGCTCGATCCCTTCGATCAGCTTCTCGCGCGCCGCGTCGAGACCGCCGATGTCGCTCCACCGCGTCGTCGGCGCCTGCACCATCACTTCGCGCATCGCCGACGGCTGCACGCGCTTTAATGCGTTGCTGAAATCCTCACGCGTCACGCGCAATTCCTCCAGCACCTCGGGCGGGATCGTGCCTTCGGCCAGATCGAGCCTGGGCATGATCCGCCGCACCGCCTCGATCGCCGCCTCGCGCGTCAGCGCCGCCATATCGGCGCCCACAAAGCCAAAGGTCGTGCGCGCCAGCTCGGCCAGATCGACATCGGCGGACAGCGGCATACCGCGGGTGTGAATGCCCAATATCTCGCGGCGTCCGCTCTCGTCGGGCACCCCGATGATGATCTCGCGATCGAAGCGGCCCGGTCGCCGCAGCGCTTCGTCGATCGCATCGGGGCGATTGGTCGCGGCGATCACCACCAGATTGGTGCGCGGCTCCAGCCCGTCCATCAGCGTCAGCAGCTGCGCGACGAGGCGCTTTTCGGCTTCGCCCGTCACCTGGCCGCGCTTGGGCGCGATCGAATCGATCTCGTCGATGAACAGGATCGACGGCGCCGCCTTGGCGGCCTGCTCGAAAATATCGCGCAGCCGTTTTTCGGATTCGCCATAGGCCGACCCCATGATTTCAGGGCCGTTGATCAGGAAAAATTGCGCTTCGCTCTCGTTCGCGACGGCGCGGGCCAGCCGTGTCTTGCCGGTGCCCGGCGGCCCGTGGAGCAGCACCCCCCGCGGCGGATCGACACCCAGGCGGCGAAACAGCTCGGGATAGCGGAGCGGCAGTTCGACCATTTCGCGCAGCTGGTCGATCGTCTCGCCAAGCCCGCCAAGATCGTCATAGGTCACATCGGTCCGGCGCGCGTCCTGCGGCTCTTGATATTCGGGCAGCAGCTCGATTTCGGTATTCTCGTCGATAAACACGACGCCCTTTGGCGCCGCCGAGACGACGATCAGGCGCACCTCGGCCAACGCATAGGCCGGCGCATTGAGCATCTGGCGCAGCTGCGGCGGCATGTCGCCCGATTCCAACCGCTGTTGCCCGGCGGTCGCGACGGTATCGCCCGCCACCAGTGGCCGCCCAAAGAAGCTGCGTTTCAGCGCGTTCGCCGATCCCTGCAACCGCAGATTTTCCTGCGCCGGGGCGAACACCACGCGCGTCGCCGGGCGCGTTTCAACGCGGCTGAGCATCACCATGTCGCCGGCGCCCGCACCCGCATTGGCGCGCTGCAGGCCGTCGAGGCGGATGACCTCCAGCCCTTCATCCTCGGCATAAGGCGCCACGACGCGCGACGCGGTCTGCCGCTTGCCGCTGATCTCGATGATATCGCCCTCGGTGACGCCCAATTCGGCCATCGCGGAACGCGGGATGCGGGCGATGCCGCCGCCGCTTTCCTCGGCCCGCGAATTCGCCACCTGCAGTTTCACCTGTTTTTCTTTTACCGCTGCATCGGCCAAGGCGCGTCTCCGTCAAATCCGTCAAAAAGGTCACAATGCCGAAGATAGGATGGTCGTTCCCGATTTGCGACCCCTCGCGCTCCCATGGTCGCGCGACGCTCTATGACGCACTGCACAAAATAGTGGCAAGTCGCGCGGGGGCATGTCATCATCGGCGCCGGATATGCCACGCCTTCCTCCCCTCAGCAGCATGGAGGCCTTTCTCGAGGTCGCCCGCCATGGCACGGTGAAAGCCGCCGCGATCGAACTCGGCCTGTCGATGCCCGCGCTGTCGCGCCGCATCCAGACGCTCGAACATTCGGTCGGGCGCCCGCTGTTCAACCGCCACCACCACGGGCTCAGTCTGACCGAAGCGGGACGCACGTTGCAGGAACAGCTGTCGCCGATCCTCGACGAACTCAGGACCGTCATCGGCCAGGTCGGCAGCCCCGACGCCTCGCTGCGCCTGCACCTCAACGTCCTGCCGCTCTTTGCCCAGCAGCGCCTGTTCCCGCGCCTGCCCGAACTGCGGCGCCAACATCCTGAACTGCATATCGACATCGACACGATGTCGCATGCCGAAGCACGGCTGGGCGACGGGATCGACGCCGCGATCGCCCTTGCGCGCGCGATCGATCCGGCGCTCTATGCCGCCCGGCTCGATCAGGACAAGGTGTTCCCGATCGCCGCGCGCAACCTGACCGACGCCGACCGGCCGATCGCGGTGCCCGAACAATTGCAGCGGATGACCATCCTGCTCCATCGCGAGATGCCCGAAACCTTTACCGAGTGGAAAAAGGCGATCGGCATGCCCTATCTGGAACCGGCGGGGATCGACTATTTCGATTCGGGGCCGCTGATGCTCGAAGCCGCGGCGCAAGGCATCGGCGTCGCGTTCATGCACGGCCATCATTTCGACGACGCCCACGACCCGCGCCTCGTCCGCCTGTTCGATTTCGACGTCGACAGCCCGTACAGCTATTGGTTCGTCTGCCGCCCGCGCGCGCTACGCCAACCCGCGGTTAAGCTGTTCCACGACTGGTTACTGGCGGCAAAGATCTGAACGGGTATTGCACCACCCGAACGATATCGACCGCGGTTAGGACTCAAAGCTCGTCGCCCCGCGCGAGCGGCTTATGTCCCATACCCCGGGGGCCGCGCAGCGAATCGTTACCGCAGAGCGGCCATCCCCCTGATCAATCTGCAGATATTTCCCGGCCCGGTGTCCGCGAAACATATCGGCTCTGCGGGGCTTGATCCGCATCGGATAGGCGGCCGCCTCCTGCGTGAATTCATATTCCAGATCCATCTTGGCGACCGGCAGGTTATAGACGACCGGTTTGTCGGTCCCGAAGTTAGAAATGGAAAGCCCCCGGTAGGATCGGCGCACCGCGACCGGCGACGTGCTGAGTGCAGGTCGCCGAAGCCCATGAACACCGGTCGTTCGATTATAACCATCAAGGTTCGTGCTGATGACCCCGGACACGACGACACGGGCGTCATCAGACGCAGGCGCGTAATCCTCGACCGACGTGCCGCCCCAGATATCGATATCGCTCTCGCTCTTAATATCCTGGAGATAAAAGGCTCCCTTGAGTGCTGGCATCATGCGAACGGCATCAATCGCCCGCCCCTTTGTGCCAACGAAGTCGAGTCCGTTCAGCCGAATATCGGATATCGTATCACCGGCACCGAATTTCGAACCCTGGCGCCCGAACTGGATCGGCGCGCCGGTTTGCGGCGTGCCGCGAATGATGCCGGTGACCTGAAGACCCCGCAGGACATGTCCCCGATCGACCGTATCGGGATTCCCGGTCACATCGATTTTGCTATATTGGAGCGCCGATCCCATGCCGCCCGATAGTGCGACATTCAATCTTATCCTGATATCGCTGATCGTCCCCGCAACGCCATCGGCAAAGCTGTGCCCGATATCGACGGCGACCCCGCCGTTGGTCGCGTTGCTGTCGATATTGGTATAATCGATTTCGACATCGGTGACATGGTTGAAGCCCTTGTTGATCGCCGCAATCACGACATCCGCGGCATATTTGAAGTTGCGCGACCGCACGCGCGCCTTCGCATGGCTGATCCCGTAGATGAAAAAGGAGCGCCCGCAGCCGTCGGTGACCAAATTGCTGACGGTGATGTTACTTCCCGAATTGGCGCAGTTGATCGCATAGACGCAATTGGTCGCCACCAACGTCCCGATGCGAATATCGCGCCAACCGGCGCGGGTTGCAGGTTCGGATATCGCCAGCACGGCAAGCAGGTTCGTCGCCCGCACCTGCGGTATCTCGACCCCGACACAGTCGCCGCGGAGCGACACAAACTCCAGGCCCTGAAAGCGGCCATCGATCGGAATGGCCGGAGACGTGACCTCGCGGGCGGTCACCACGCAGTCGCGGCAATCGACGAACTTGACGAAAGAGGCGTTGGTACCTGACCAATCCTTGCCAGGATCGACTTTGATGTGTGCGTCGCTGGCATCAACCTTCACACCGGACAATTTTTCGAACAGCAAGACGTTGCCGCCATAGGCCCGCCCCCGCCGAAAAATCAGATATGTGCCCTTGGGAAACAGCAGGCGACCGCCGCCGGCCGCCTGGAGCGCCGCGCCGGCCCGCCGGATCGCCAGCGTGTCGTCCGATTTGCCGTCGCCCACCGCGCCGAAATGCGTCACGTCAAACGTATCGCCGAATTGCGCCGCGCCGGTTGTCGGGGCGGGCTTGGGCGGCGCCGCGTGGCCCTGATGCGCCCCATATTCGATCGATTGCGGTTGGCCGGAATACCAAAAACTAGTGTGATAATCGTCGGCCGGGGCGCCGTATGCGTAGCGGCCTTCCGTGCCGGTCAGGATCGGCTGGGCGATCGGCAAACCCAACTCTGTCGTTATGTCGGCGAGAAATCCATTCGGCGAATAGACATAAACTTCCGCGCCTTCGACGGCGCGCCCGTCTTCGTCGGTGCACTGACCACGGTATATCGTCATAGCCACGGCTCCTTCACTAACCGGCTATAACAGATCATGAATGGGTGAGTTAAATGGTGCTGCTGGGGAGGATTGAACTCCCGACCTCGTCATTACCAATGACGCGCTCTACCACTGAGCTACAGCAGCAACCGAAACGCCCGCAAACGCCTGTTCGCTGGGCAGGCGCGGCCTATGGCGGGGCGCCTGTCGCGTGTCAAGGTGCGAGGCTTGACGATATGGCAAATTCGCGCGCATGGGGGACCGGGTGAGCAAGACGCCCTCCCCCGCCGACATCGAACGCGAACGCCGCCTGGCCGAGGCGCTGCGCGACAATCTGCGCAAGCGCAAGGCGCAAGCCCGCGACGCCAGGTCCGAAACCCCGGCTAAAGACTGACGGTCACCGTCACCGCGTCACCCTCGACCAGCCCCTCGGCCTTGCGCACCGCGGCTTTGACCGGCAGCAGCCAGCCGCCGCTTTCCTTGTGCGGGAACACCGACGTCTGCCAATGGGTATCGCCAATCGTCGCCGCGACCCGCGCCGATCCGAATCCCTTGCGTCCAGCGAGCCACTGGCCGCTGATCGCCGCGACCCGGATGCCATCGGCCGCGTCGCCCGCGATGGTGACGAAAAACCATGCCGCGGGGGCGGTGGCCGACTGCCAGCGCCAGAGCGGGGTGGTGACGGTGAAACGTTCCATTACCGTAGCCCTGAGCCTGTCGAAGGGCGACTATCGGCCATCGACCGACATCTGGCCAATTCCGAAATCCGGTTCCAGTCGCCAGCGATCAGGGCTTCTTTTTTGGCCCTGCTCCAACCTTTGATGTGCCGCTCGGCTGCCTTGGCATCGTCTCGCGTCTGAAAAGCGTCGCTCCAGACAAGCTCGACGGGACGTCGTTTGTAGGTGTATCCCGCAAAGAAGCCGGACTGATGCTCGGCAAATCGGCGCGGCAGGTCGTCGGTGTGCCCGGTGTAATACGAGCCGTCCGCGCAGCGCAGCAAATAGCAGTGGAACATCCAGTCCATCGAGCAACCCTCTGCGTGTGGCCGACAAGCGTGTTTCGACAAGCTCAGCACTACGGTATTGAAACAAACCGTCAGCTTTCCATCACCGCAGCCCTGAGCCTGTCGAAGGGCGCTTCTCGATCGCGCGCCAACATCATTTCCCGCCGCTCATCGCCCGCACCGGCACCGGAACATTACAGATGTCGGCGCCGCCCGCGGGCTTGATAAAAAACGGATCGCGGCGATTGGCCCGCGCGTCGGCGTAGCGCGCGAAGCTGTCGTTGTCGGTCGACAGATATTCGAAACGCGGTTGCTCGGCGCTTGCCAATTCGCTGGCGACCCGGATCGCGGCGATCGGCACCCGTTCCGCCTCATCCTCGTAAAAGCCCAGCGCGCCGGTGCCGCGCGGCAGGCTCGACAGATGTTCGATGCCGCTGATCACGCGGCCCACAACCGCGATATTGCGATCGAGGTGGCGCGGCGCATGGCCGATGACGGTATAGAGCTCGGCCCCGCTGCCGGTGTCGGGCGACAGGTTGCGGCCAACGCCGACCATGCCGTAGCAATGGACGGGCCAAAATTCGAACTGCGGCCCGCCCGCCACTGGAAAACCCGCCGCAAAACCGACGACGCCGGTGTACACATCTTCGGGTTTGTCAAAGGGTGGCGGTGGCCCCTTGAGCCCCTTCTTCACCATAAAGGCTCGCGCGTTCACGGAGGAAACACTCTCGAAATCGCGCACCGACTTGGCCACATACTCACTCTCAGCCACCGAAACCAAACCCTTCGGCAACGCCTTTTTCTCGGTCGCATCGCCCCATTGCACGACATAGTTATCCTGCACCCGGTTGATGCTCGTCCCGTCCCACCAATGCGCGGCGGCGAGCTTGCGGATATTGCCGATCCACCCCTGGCTGAATGGAGCGGGCATCAACTGGATCACGACGCGGCGCGGTTTGCCCTTGGCGTCGGGCGCCAGATCCATCACCAACAGGTCCGACGGGGCGATCGCGATCCAGTCGCTGGCAGGCGCCGCGGCGGCGATTTCGCCCGGCGACGGGATCGGCGTGGGCTCTTGCGCAACGGTGGGATGGGCGAGCGACGCGGCGGCAACCGCCGACAGGAGCAGATGTTTCATGGCGGCATGTCTGCCATGCCCTATCGGCTTGCGAAAGCCCCGCCGAGCGATTAGGGCGCGCCTTCCAGTGCATGCGGAGCGGTGGCCGAGTGGTCGAAGGCGCTCGCCTGGAAAGTGAGTATAGGTCAAAAGCCTATCGTGGGTTCGAATCCCACCCGCTCCGCCAGCTGCCGCACCGCAGCCATGATTCCTGGGCTTTTCAGGCTGTATCAATCGACGTTGGGGCGGTCCGCGGCGCCGGTTACCGGCGGCGTCAGATCGTGAATGGTGCCCCTGGCCGGACTCGAACCAGCACTCCTTGCGGAACCGCATTTTGAGTGGGGCGGGACTTCCGTATAATCCTGATAACATTATATAATTCTTGGCACAACTGAAAACTGTGTAAGGTTTTGTGTAAGTCTGGCGTCTGCATCGCGCCTGATGCACTAACCCGCTTCGCGGGATGGGTGCATGGAATGAGGTGGCGGGGGGCGCAGGGACGTTGAGCAAGACCGACAGTAAGCAGATCATGGAGCTCCT
>Ga0209232_1001753_pt1 | contig 11371 bp, 11 predicted proteins | sample ETNvirenome_2_60_FD_184066 | JGI IMG/M metagenome (GOLD analysis project Ga0209232, IMG submission 184066) | Marine viral communities from the Pacific Ocean - ETNP_2_60 (SPAdes) (version 2) | ecosystem: Environmental > Aquatic > Marine > Oceanic | place: Pacific Ocean | collected 2013-06-22
GGAAATGATCTAGTTTCTGTAGCCATATCCTTACGTAACTCATCACTTCGCTCTCTAATTACTTTAATAAAATTACTATTATTATCATATCCATCTTCTGACCAAGAATATGGATGTGTAAGTAATTGCATCTTCTGTGGTAAATCCCAATAATCAATCTCAAATGGATTGCCATATTTCCACTGATGATTAGAATCTGCTAAATAGTGAACCCTAAGTTCTTCTGGTCTATCACCACTGAAGTAATGAAAGAAATCTTCAGCATAACAATTTATCTTTCCAGGCACCTCTACATATTTTTCTAATATGCCTGGATTACTACCACATCTATGAAAAGCAAACCTATCAACTTCAAACTCATAGTAATGTTCTAATGTCTCTATATCTTTCATTATGTAATCAATCAATTCATCATCTTCCATCATGGGTGGATTTTGATGTAATCCAATGTAATGCCCCATTGACTCTATTTCTTGGATACTCTCAATATTCTTTTGTGATAGGGCGTTATAGGTGTTGTTTCTCAACTGAACCGTGTAAGTGGAGTGAACGTTCAAATCCTCGTGTTCAATACGAGCCATCTCTAATGCTCTATCTATGGAAAACTCTATATCGTGTCGTAGGACACAGAAAGAATGAACCTCATCGTTGACCTCTGAAAAATCCATAATAGGTAAATGATGTTTTACCAATGTGACCATGTTTCTATATTCAGCATAACTAAACACTACAAACCACCCCTTCTCTACCTACAAATTTTTTATTATTAGCAGCAAGAAAGCCTTTATCCTCTCCAATATGTGTGACTAACTTCATAGTTCCATCTGATAATTTAGTATTAATAGCATCTCTAACTGTTCTACCCTCATGCCCATAATCATCAAATATAAAAATGGGATTATCCAACTGTTGAGCAAACCTATTTATATCATAAATCACCTCTTCATATGTATGACCAGCATCTATATGCACAACATCAACCTTTGGTATCTGAAAGTTTTTATCATAAGCATCGATATTAATGAATTCAACATTATCAACATCACTACAGTTTTCTTTTGTCTTATCGTAATTAATCACATCTCTTTCAACTGCTATCACCCTTTTAAAACATTCTGAATAAACTCTCGTGGTGTTTCCTTGATGACATCCTAATTCCAATATGGTTTTATCTTTGTAACCCTCACCAAATATTCTCAGTATATCCTCTTTGAATTTACGTGATGTGGTGCTTTTGTTTTCAGCTTTGTTTTCTATTTTATTTAAAAGATGATTTTCATCATAATTATGTCCAATTAGATTCCAAACTTGTCCCATAACTTCTGTTCTCTGATTTTTTGGTATTCCGTTAAATACCCAATTTTTTCCATACTTTATAAAAAATGGAGTAGTGTCTTCTTTTAACTGCCAATTATGATGAAACATTTCTTTTCTGTGCATGTGAGTTAATTTATAACTAAATGGTAGCTCTAAGTTCAATTCAACACCATTTTTTTGTACCCAATAATTCAAAGGTGTTTGTTCTGTGCCTTTACGAACAATTTTATCTTGTAATTTTACAAACTCATCTACATTATTAAGATACAAATCCTTAAACTCTAAGAATATATCTTTATGTGATTTATTAAAAATGATGACACCAGAACTAAAATAATCATATTTGTTTAAATCATAGCAGAAAAAATCTTCATAACCTTTTATACTATCGTAAACCCATCTAAGGTTATCTTTTTCTCTCCAAGCAGTAAACTTGTGATCTGTTAGTTCAAAGATGTTTGGCATATCCCATTTAACCATACAAGTCGCATCAACTAAAAATATTTGATCGTAGTCAATACCAGCCTCATCCAATAAATCAAAACAATATATAGATTTCTGCCAATTGATTCTATAGTTTATTAAATCATCATTGATTGGTTTTTCCATTGGAAAGAATATTACATCGTGTTTCTTACACCAATATTCCCAGGTCTTACGGCTAATATCCATCCATTCCCATCCACCATATTTCTCAGAATATGTTTGGTTCTTAACACCAACCCAAAATATAACATTTTTCATATAGTAATAACCTAATTAGTATACTAATAAATATAAGTCATATAGCTGAAACAATCAAGTTATTTTATCTCAGTTTTTTTTATATAAAGTCTAGATCCATCTTTACATGTAATAAAAGCATTAGGATATGGATCTTGTAGTGCTCTCACTTTATCATGTAGTTGACTTGCAGTAAAATTACTTATGTCGTCTATTTTTATTTCACTCATAGATGGTTTTCTTCTCTTATAAAAAGTAGCTTCTTCTTCGTTTTGTTTAATTTGATTTTGATAACCATCTTCTAGTATCTCTATAACTCCATCAGTGCCTATGTCACATATTCTTTTATAGATGTCATCTAAATCACCATTAAGATTAAATTCTTTCTGATATAATATGTCACCTGTGTCGATACCTTCATCCATTTTAAATAATGTAACAGCACTTATTTTCTCACCATTAATTATTTGATGTTGTATTGGTGAACCACCTCTGTATTTTGGTAAAGGCGATGGATGTAAACAAATACATGAATAGTTATTTATTATATCATCCTTTATAATCCAACTCCAACCAATAAAGAAGATAAACTTGGGTTCATATTCATCTATCATTATATCTAACATATCTTTATCGTCCACATAAACACAGTGATCGATAACACATTTACTTACATTACAATATAAATCAAATGACCAATCTCTATATCCACAAATGAGTATGTTATCCATTAAATGCTTTCCTTATATTTTGATATAATTCTTTATAATCTCTATACCCTCTTTGTTTTATCTTCTCCTTTTCATCTATTGTAGGATAAATTGGAGCGTTGGACAACTTTCTAAAATATGAATTCTCATCAAAATATCCTGGTCTGATATCACCAGATGTGTTGACATAGATAACCACTGGCACACCGAAACAACTACAGAGAATACTAGAACCACCACCCATAGAAATAAAACCACTAGCCCTTGAGAATATTTTTAACTGTCCCTCATTGTAAGATAAATTATTATATCGTATCACTTCATCCATTATAAACACGTTTGAGTGTTTTTGTGTCAAATCAAAATCAGTAAGTCCATTTAGTTCTATGTTTAGATTTAATAACTCATTAGGATCTCTGATAAACTCTACATTTGTCGGTCTCTTATATATTACACTTAAACCGATGCTACGAAAATAATTAAACATTTCATTTAAACATTCGATGTCAAAATATCCAACTGGTAACTCACCATGTTCTAAATTATATCTATTAGAAATAACGATGTAATTATCTGGTAGATTTATACTTTCATCAAAGTATTCTTCTCCATATGGTGGACACTCCCATTGTGAATAATCCAACCAACCATTAGCTTTTGTTTGCTCTTCTTCTGTTAACTCACCGTAATCTTTACCAAAGTTTGCAGCAGCATTATGATGTATCCACGTGTTAGGTAGATTTTGAACTCCGTTATTTAGATTATCTATACTTCTATGTTCATACTTTTCTTCCACATTATCACAAAAATAGTAAAATGGTCGCATCCCTTTACTAGTGACTACCCCTTCTAATTGATTATTTTTGTGTAACCAATAAGCATAGGGGATTGAACATCCTATCTCATATCCAAATTCAGGATTGACATCAATAACCATAAAACTCCTTTAACTCTTTTAACTGAATAGTAATTGGGTTTCTCTGTTTACCCTCAACTAAACACTTATCAGCAACTACAGAGGCATCTAATTCTATTTCTATATCCTTGTCGTAAATATCTGATATCTCCGTCAACAACTCGAATTTAGATATACAATAGGATTTTATTATAGTTTCGGTTTCCCATAAATCCCAATCATTCATTAATTGTAAACACGCATGAGCCCACTCTAGAGTTGTATTTCCATTCCACATAGCTTGAGTATATCCTGATACACTACCTTTGCTATTTAAAAACCAATCTAATAAACTATTTGAACTATTTAACTCATGTCCTATTATGGATGTTTTAATTATCTTGGTTCGTTCACCATTATTTTTAATATAGTCGGAAGCATTTACCTTTGATATGCCATAATGATCGTTATCCATTTCACAATCTGTGCCTGGATGAATCACTCTACACTCTAAGCTCTTGTCTAACCAAATTGGTAAGTCATAATTGATTTCAAAATCCTTAGTTCTTTGTGGAATAGCACCAATGCAGTTTATGACATAATCCACATCCATGTTTACAATTTCTGTTAAAAAATCATCATCATCCCATCTACCATCAACAGTAAAGGTTTCTATATTTTTAAATGATGAGAGGTATTTGTAAACACAATTACCTAACATACCCGTATGACCTAAGATTAATATTTTCATTTTATAACCCCCTTTTCAATTAAAAAATCTTTTATTTCATTTAAAGAAATAACTGTTGTATCAGAAGAGAATGACCAAACTTCATCATTTATAACATCATCGGTTATCATGAAATATTTTTCAGATTCTATGGATCTTAATGATTCTTCTAAACTAATCATTTCCTCATGTATTTTTTCACCAGGACGTATACCAACATATTCTAAGTTAGCTTCACGACCATAACTACTTGCTAAAACTTTAGCCAAATCAGTTATAAAAATTGATTTTAATTTAGGTACAGTTATTGTGCCATGAGATTTAGGATGATTGTATGCCCAATCTATTAACTCCACAGATTCGTCTAGGGTTATCACAAACCTTGTCATTCTTTTATCAGTTATTGGTAAGGTTTTTTTACCATCATCTAACAATTTTTGAAAAAATGGAATAACTGAACCTGTAGATTCTAATACATTTCCATACCTACATAAGACAACTTTTATTTTTGATTGCTTATTAGCATAATCAATATACAACCTTTCAGAAATTGCTTTACACATACCGTAAACATTTATTGGTTTACAGGCTTTATCAGTTGAGATAAAAATTAATGTCTCTAATTCGTGGTTACTGAGTTGAACACAATCAATTAAATTTCTATGTCCTATTATGTTTGTTTTTACACTTTCATATGGATTTTCTTCACATACTGGTACATGTTTTAGAGCAGCAGTGTTAATAATAACATTTGGTTTGTATTCATTCATGACCTGTAGTAAACTATCTTTATCCTTAACATCTCCAATTTGATATGAAAGATTTGGATATTTATTTTTTAAATTAACATGTTTATGCTCATCTCTTGAAAAAACTAAAATATGATTTTTGTCATTATATCTTTTTATTAAAGTTTTACCAAGAGCACCTGTGCCACCTATGATCATTATTTTTTTATTATTCATCTACCCACCTCAATATTTTATATGCCTCAGCATAATCATAATTACTCTGACCACCTCTGAGTTTAGCTATAGCTCTGAGATGTTCACTACTTCTAAATTTTCTTACTTGTGATTTCATTATTTCATATAACTTTACCTTTCTTTCAATGTCTATTGGAATAAAATAGTTTGGTTTAAAATTTTCATCATCCCAAAGTAACATATGTGGTTGTTCATATATGAAAACTTTTTTTACGAAATGATTTAAATCGTGTGGTCTTAGCGCTGTTAATGTAGCTTCATAAGCTGATCTATGATCTTGATTATAAGATGGATGTGGTATATACACTTCATCTGGTTTAATTTCATTAATGAATTTCTCTATTGAACTTAACAATGTTTGAATTTCGTAATAATTAACTTTATTTTCTAGTATAATATAACGATGTTTTGTTAAATTAGCAACACTTTTTAATTCTTTTATTCTGATATTTTCTGATGGTCTTTCTTTTACCCACGATTCATTGATGTGAGATTCATCCATACCACAGTAAATAACAAATGTATCTTCATCTAATATTCCACCACAACCTAAGACCTCATCATCTATATGAGGTGATATTATTAATTTCTTTTTCATATTTATTTTTTCATATTGTCAAAAATATACTGAATCCTATACTCTGGTGTATGATATTTTTCTGTATGTAATTTAGCGTTCTTTCCAATTTCAATACATTTTTCTTTATTATTTAAATAGTATTCTAACTTATCTCTAAATTCGTTCATTGATGAATAGTAAACACAAGATTCACCATCTACAAAGGGATTTGGATATATCATTGTTGGTTTTTCAATAAAACAACAAGTTTCATTTGAAGTTATTTCAAAATCTCTTCTACACCACTGCTCAGCACCCCACCCACTTATAGCGATGTGACTTTTTCTTATCACATCCACATATCCATCAAAATTAAATCCCTCTCCAACTATACAATTTAAATAAGATAAGCTTTTTTTAATTTCTAAACAATAGTCATAAACCTCTGATCGTAATCCTGTTCCAGCTTGACCAGCACTACCACCAAAACTACAGTATAAGTCATATTCTTTTTCCACAGTAGTGTTTGTTGTAATATAGTGATTGGAAGTTCCGATCATACATGGAACTAGTTTTTTTCTTTCGAGTTGATTTTCATAAACAACTATCTTAAAATACTTATGACATTTTTTATAAATGTCCTCGTTTATCTTTGTAAACTTTTTATTTACGTGATATGGTTTATCACCATACGGCCAATACATGTAATTGTATTCACTACCATCCAAATATGCCGTAACTTCAGGTCTGTTTATTTTATCCAACAAATAATATCTTGGCTCTGACACTCCGTTGTATGTATGTTTAGCAGAAAAAGCAAATATGTAATCAGCATCTTTAGAATGTTCTATCACCTCATCATCACTATAAGTATTCTTTACATTATTACCCGCATCTGTAGCTATGACATCAATATTAAGATTGTTTAAACCATCAATTATAAAATTAGCAAAAGAATCATTTTTACCAACTGGCGTTATTGCTACTATTTTCATTATATAAACTCCGCATGCTCAATGTTAGGTAAGATTTCTTTTTGCTTATCTAACAGATTTTTAACATATAATTTTTTATCTTTACCATCAACACTTTTCATATTTTCCCATATTTCCCACACAGCTTTATTACTCTCATGTGGTTTACATAATTTTGTGCAGTTTGAAAAGCACTCAACTTCTTCAATTTGATGCATTACTTTTTTCTTAGTTGAAATATCGTTCCATATTTCCTTAAAAGATTTATTGTCATATAAACAACCATAACTATACTCCTTCCAACCTCTGTGATTGGTACAAACATAAACATGACCATCAGCTCCGACACACGGTGATATCTGTGAACCTAAACATTTTTTATAAGTCCTACCAAAGTTTTCCCTATCCATAGCCAAATCTTCAAACTTATAACCGTTTACCTGAAACTTATCACCTAATATCAGTTTAGCTTCATCTAATAAAGGTTGAACTTTATCTGTCCAAAATTCAATTTCTCTTTGTTGACCACCATCCTCTCTTATGATAATTTCAGGTTTGTATTGACAGTATTTTAAATCCATATCTTTAAATGCTTTAGCAAAATCAACTATCTCATGATAGGTATCAGGTGAGATTACGAAACCAACACCAATGTCTATCTTATTGCTTTTAGATTTGTTTACTTCAATTAACTTTTTAACATTAAATAACATACTTTTCCAATCAGCACCACCTTTTGGTATTCTGATATTATTATATGTTTCCTCTGTTCCACAATCAACTGATATTCTAACCCAAGTCATATTGTCTACTAAGGTTTCGTATAAATCATTCCTTTCAAATAATGTGCCGTTTGTAAACATACCCATTTTGATACCATGTTTACCACAATACTGAATTGCTTCTTTCAAGTGTTTGTTCAGAGTTGGTTCACCACCACCTGTCCAATTTACAGCTCTAACTTTCATCTCAACAAAATCTTCACATAATTTCATCAACATATCTCTTGGCATCAATGCTCTTGAAAATGTCTCGGTGCCCTTATATTTATCAAAATGAATGTATGAAGATAAACAGAAACTACAAGCGTGATTACACGCATTACTAGGATCAACCTCAATCAACACAGGCGATGTGTTCTGAGTTTCTATAAACTCAACCACCCTATCTACATTAGCTAATATTTTAGATTTAGGATCAAATATAGTTTTTGGATTTTTCATATAAGTGATGTATCCTTTAGATGATTAACATTTCTCTTACCTATTTTTACGTTTGGATTTCTTCGTATAGCCATGTCGTAAAATGTATTTCTATCTCCCGCAACGTGACAAACACCAGTTTCATTACTCAAACACTTCTCTACTATCTTTGGTGCTAGTATATCAATATATTCTTTTGATGACCATTTATCTTCATAAGCATATTCAAAGGGAAAATCTATATCAAAAAAATCAGTTCTGATCGATAATGAATTGTTATATATTCTAGTTACAAGTTCAGCTGCTGCTTTACTTTTAGCATATTTTCCAATTGGATTTATGGGATCACTTGATTTGTAATTACCAGTTTTGCCATCAAATACATGTGATGTTGATATGTAAACCAATCTTATATTTCTACTCATACAACCTAAAGTCAAGTTTAAAGAACCTAAGACATTAGTCTCCATCACTTCTCTAGGATTTTTTTCACCATAATCTTGCCCATGTGCAGCTGCACAGTGAATTACTAAATTAGGTTTATGATCTAAAAAATGTTCAATGTCATTTTTATTTTTTACATTCATATCTAAATGAGATGGGGCAGTAACTTGATGTTTCTTTTCTAACAATGGAATTATATTTCTACCTAATACACCACTTCCACCAGTTATTAATATGTTCATTTTTTCCAAACCTTATAGATTCCCTTTTCAATTTCATAATTTCCCCAATGAAATCTATCTCTATCTGGTTGTTTTTGTACCCAATCCCACATTATCTTTAAACCATCATATAATGAAGTTTTGTCCTCATATCCCAATAGTCTAACCGACTTATCCCATGTTGGTTGAGCTTCTTTAACCTCATGTCTAGCTTCACAATGTATAGATTCCCCATCATTAAATACTTTTATCATAGTTTCATTAGCTTCATTTATAGTATAATGTTTTGTGCCACCTAAATTTATTATTTGATTTGAACAATTACCTTGAATTCCAACCTTCCACATTGGTTCAAGAGTATCATCAACAAAACTAAATGCTCTCGTCTGTTTTCCATCACCAAAAATTGACATTGGTTTACCATTTATATATTGATACATCCAAATACCCAGGACATTTCTATACCTATCCCATATGTTTTGTTTTATACCATATACATTGTGTGGTCTAATTATTGACCAATCTAATCCATGCTGTTCTCCAGCAATTTTTATATCCATTTCACAAGCATATTTAGCCACACCATAAGGATCAATGGGATTTGGTAAATCATCCTCATCAAATGGTGGTTTTCCATGACCATAAACAGCCATGGTTGAAGTAAAAACTAATCTTTTAACTTTATAATTAATACAAGCATTTACTACATTTGCTGTAGCTAAAAGATTGCTAGAATAATTATATTTTCTAATAAATGGACTTAAACCCTCAGCAGCGTAAGCAGCAAAATGGTAAACTAAATCTATCGCTTTCTCTTCAAATATATATTCAATATCATCATTTACTAAATCCAATTTATGAAAATCTACAGATGGGTGAATATTTTCTACATACCCACCTGTTAAATTATCTATACCTATTACATGATGATTTGTGTTGTCTATTATCCAATCAGCAAGTCTGCTTCCCAAAAGACCAGCATTTCCTGTTATTAAAATATTCATTTATCCACCTCTTTAGCTATTCTCCAAGCTCTAATTTTATCGTGAAATGTGAAAGCTTTTCCTACAATTAATCCCTTGGCACCGTGTTCAGCATTTTCTGTAAACTGACCTTCTTGTCCACCCCATTTACCATCACCACCATTGTGTTTGTTATTGACATTAAAATATTGATCATTTTTATATCTAAACTTATAATAATGATTTCTATTAAAAGCAAATAAAAATCCATTTAGATAATCCTTACTCAAATCTAAACTCAAATCTTCTCTCGGTTCACCATTACTGTAATTTTTATACGGTGGGTGGACACCATTTGTAAAAGAAGAATATATAACATCCTCATCATTATCTAAATCAATTTTATCTATAAAATAATTTATGGTCTCATTAAACCACAAATCTTCATTACAATTTATTATTATATCACACCCATCATTATAAGCAGTATTTAACCCTAAGTTCCAGGCACCAGTCAACCCTTTTTTATTTTGATTTTCAATACGAATATACTTTGTCTTTTCATTAGGCACATTTAAATTAAACTGAGATTCATTATCGATGATATAGATACAAAAATTATGAGTGCAATATTGATATAAAGAATCTAAAAATCTTTTTAGTAAAAAATCACCATTAGGTCTAATTTCTTCAGACCAATGAACTGTTACCACTATGCCTACTTTTTTTTCCATTTAATAACCCTTGATGACATCAGTAAATCTTTTCTTAACTGAAGCGTGAGAATAATTCTCTAAAGCTTTGTCAAAAGCTTTTTTAATAATACTCTCTCTTAACTCATTATCATTATGTATTTTTTGAAAAATCTCTTCCAATTTAACTAAATCATTAGTAGCAGTTTCAGGAAATAAAACTTCATGAGAGTCTTGTATCCCACCAAAATTTAATATACCTAAAGCAGCACATTGAACTGCCATTGAACCACCAGTTCTAATTTTAGCAGTATTAAAACAATATAAAGAATCTTTTATACCAGTTAAATATTGTTCCCAAGTATTATCTTCATGAGGATCTTTGTTTTTAACAAGATGTTTTACGACATTAACATCATACTTATTTCCAATATATTCTACATAATCCCCATCAGTGCTAATTCTACTGTCTTGTGTAGGTCTATAATTTAATATCTGAATATTTCTATTAGGTTCAAAATATTTATCATACAAGAAATTTATATCATGTGGTTGTGGTATATAATGAACATCCCTACCACATCTCTCTTTCATATTTTCTAATCCTAAAATTCCATTTGGATCATGGTCTCTTTCTATATTCCAAGGAAAAGTAATTACATCACACGATTTAAAAAAATCAACCCTTTGTTGAATTGTACAATTAATCCAATAATCTTCTTTGACAAAACTCACAATCATAGCATTGGGATATTGCCTTCTTAACATATCGACATTATATTTATCTAATTTTTTCTCAAGTGCTACCATAATTACATCTAAATCTAAAGTAGGTAGTTCATCCCATTCAGTTAAGTTTACCATATAACCATTAAATAAAAAAGGCCATCCCCAAATACCTAAACCACATTCATTACTTATGGAATGATAATGAACATATGGTTCTAGATTATCAC
>Ga0209232_1001754_pt1 | contig 11358 bp, 27 predicted proteins | sample ETNvirenome_2_60_FD_184066 | JGI IMG/M metagenome (GOLD analysis project Ga0209232, IMG submission 184066) | Marine viral communities from the Pacific Ocean - ETNP_2_60 (SPAdes) (version 2) | ecosystem: Environmental > Aquatic > Marine > Oceanic | place: Pacific Ocean | collected 2013-06-22
AACAACCTCCCACTGATCAGATCCTTCTTCAGATTGTGCTTTTAATAATTGACCAGTTATGTCTTTAGTAGACCAACGAGTCATTACAATTACAATAGAACCGCCAGGTTGCAAACGCTGACGTGGACCAGCCGTGTACCAGTTTAATGCTTTCTCAAAAGCTTTACCATCTGCACGAACATCTTGTTCTTTGTGTGGATCATCAATAATTAATAGATCAGCACCACGACCTGTTATTGCTCCACCAACACCAGCTGCAAAGTATTCACCACCTTGTTCGGTTTTCCATTTCCCTGCTGCCTGACTATCTTCTTGAAGTCTAGTAGTAAACAGTTCTTGGTAATTTCTATCATCAACTAAGTTTTTAGTTTTACGTCCAAAGTCGATAGCTAGATCGGCTGTGTGTGTTGCTTGAATTATTTTTAATTTTGGATTTTTTCCAATCATCCATGCCGGGAGTAAGTATGAGGCAAACTCCGACTTTGTATGTCTTGGCGGCATGTTAATGATTAGTCGTTTAATTTTCCCCGATGCGAGGTCATTAAATTTTTTATTAATAACTTTATGGTGAGATCCCTCTATAAACTCAGGCCAAACGTATTTTACAAAACTTAAAAAATTTTTTGTAATATTTGGACGAGCTTCATCCAATGCTACGCTCTTTTCAAGTTCTAATAATTCAGCACTTTCTTCTGGGGTCAAACCCTTAAATTTTTTTTCTAATATTTTTTTATCTTGCATATCAACAATATGTTTTCAAAAGTTATACCTTAACCGTATGAATTAAGCAATAAAGGGTAGACTTAGGATCCCTTTTTGTTTTAGGGGGTATTGGGTTTTTGTTTTGCGATTTGGGGTGGGCCCGCCCGTGGTACCTCTATAGAGTGTGTGGGGTGGGCCCGCCCCGGTGACATTTTTGCAACACCTGTTGCATATCTGCCCTGCGACATTATGCGTAGGATTATGTGGGATATAGTTGTTGACAACTATATGTAGTGTATGTGTTTATTGCATAGCTTATTTATTCATTTATTCCTCTTATTATTTTTCTTGTGGCTTGATATGGTACTCGTTGTGGTCGATTACTACTATAATTATATCTATAACTTTCGTATTTTTCTGTGTCAACTCTTATAGGTGTTTCACTCGGTTGCTTAACTGAATATGTGTTAGCAATCTCTCTACCAAACTTACATAAAAATTGCATTAAACAATTTTGATTACAGAAGTAATTCCAAATATTAGATTGATACTCGCCATATCTATTTGTTTTAATCTTAACAGTTCGCAATACTTTATTGTCGCCAGTTCCTCGTACCCTTGATTGCGTTTGAATTTTATGACAATCTGGGTTATGGCACCAGTTATAGTCGCTCATTTTATTTTACCTCTTTTTTTTAATAAGTTAATTAATACCAAAAGAGTTTTACTCATGCTTATTGGTATTGGGGCGACTGTCTTAGACAGTCGCTCTAGTTTTTTATATGTGTCGTGATCTAAAGAAATATTTCTGTATTTACTAAAGTCGGTCATTAAGCGACCTCGTCAGTTAAAACTAATGGTTCTTTAAACTCATGTGAAGAAATAAAAAAACTTACATAATCGTCTTGCTCTAATAAAGATAATGCAGACAAAAATTTGTTTGCCTCGTCTAAATTATCTGTATGTTTTTCTATTCTATAACTTTCTGAATAGTTTGATTTATATTTTCTTATTACAAAGTATATCATGCGTTCCTTTCTGCTTTGATTGTTATTAGTTCAGTTGCCATTCTCCAACCATTCTGGTCTAAATCCCAATAGACAAAACAAACTTTTCCATTTTTAGAAATAAATGCTTTGCCAGTTGTGAAGTTGTCATCTGGTTTAGTCCAACGACCTTGCCTCTCTATAAACTTTTGATGTTTATTTGCCCAGTATCTAATTGTAAATTTTTCTGGGATATCGGTTAGGTTAGTTTCTGCTAACTCTAATATATTTTCTTTTGTCATTTTTTCCTTTCTGTTATGCCCTATCCTACACTAAGTAGGATAGAGTGTCAATAGTTAAATTAAATTAATTTGCAACTTGTGATTGTTGCTCGTATAATATCCTTTCTGCTATTTTTTCTGCTTTGGTTTTAGCTTTCTTGTTCTTCATTCCTTTTATTCTATCTGCTAAATTTTTAGGATTATAAATAGTTAGGCCAGTGGAATTAACTCTAATTATTTCTGCGTCATCAATAGACAGACCAAGTTCGGTTGCAAGTTCCATAGCCTCGTCTAAATATTTATAACCTTTTAAACCAAGTTTAATCTCTTTCATTTGTTCCAAAATAGATGAAATCCATTTCTGATGAGAAATAACAAATTGTTCTTTTTGTTGTTTCCAATTAATCAAAAACTTAAATTCTTGCTCAGTACATGCAATTGATCTATCACGACAATAATTACTTCCGATTAAATCTAATTTATATCTGTCGTTCCATTCCTTGCCATAACCCTTGTCATCATTTCCAAGATATCTATTATTGTTATCACAATATTTTGTTTTATGTGGGTTGGTATCTTTGCCCTCTTGTTCAATCAAAATATCTGGGTTGCAATCTTCTTGTGCTTTTAGTTCATCACGAAACAAAGCATAGCCATAACTATTGTCATCACGACTATAAGAAGAATTATTGTCTATATCAAGATCGCCATTTAATCTAAAGTCAAAATGTTTCTCAATATTTTTTTCTTTTGTAATAGGATTATTGTCATAATCTCTATCTTCAACAGTACCTAAATAATGAAAATGAAAGCAACTATCTTTTGCAATAGTATTTACGTTCTCAAATTTATTCTGTAAATGATATGCTTTTGCAACGTCATCATCTGTATAGTGTCGCCTTACTATTTTTTCTGCCATTTTCCAAGCATTGTCGTTTATGTCAATCTGATCTGCTTTTAGATTGTCATAGTTTTGTTTTTCAATAGTATCTTCTTGTTCCAAGTGTACTCTCATACGATTTGCAATCTTGTTCCGATACTCTTGATTTAGTCTTATTCTGCTCATTGTGTCCTTTCTGTTATTGTTTTTTTATTTTGCATTGATTTGTTTTTAACACTTGACATTGGGATTGTCAAGTATTATATGGGATATATATTTATTTATAAAAACTTAAATATAACAATCTAAGCTACTTGCAGTTGGCAGTATAAAAACGCAACTGCAAGTTGCAGAACAGAAAGGAAAAAATTTATGAATTAGTTTAGAATTATTCTAAACTAGTGGGACATGAGTTTGCAAGCTGTTGTCTAAACCAGTTTGCAAGCGCTGATCCCTTCATCGGCCTTGAAGTAAAACAGGTCTCAGAGCATATAAAGGAGTATGGCCCTGTGTCTCAAGGGCCGCAAGCTAGCTTGACAGCTGGTCTGGGATAATATAAGATAACAACAGAAAGGAAAAACAATTATGAGTACAAGAAGTAATATAGCAATAGAGGACCCGAAGACAAAAAAAGTGAAAGTAATATACGTTCACTCTGATGGGTATCCATACGGCGTTGGAAAATGCCTGGTGGATAATTACAACAATAGACAGCTGGCAGCTGAACTCTTTAAGCACGGAGACGCCAGCTACCTGGGCGACACTCTAGATGAGTGTAGTTTTTACGGTCGCGACTGGAACAGAGACGAAGAGCCAGCCAAAGAGTTTAGAGATGAATGGATGTACATGGACGCTATGAAAGGAGATATATTTATAGAATATATTTATATCTTTAAAGATAATAGATGGCACGTATCAACTCAAAAAATATATTCAACTAAAGATGGTTACGATAGAGGTAAATTCGCTTATTATACTAAGTTCGAGCCCGTGATCGTGAACAAGGAATATATTAAATACAAAGACAAACACGAGAAACACGCTGAAGTTAAAATGGTTTCTCAAATAGGAAAATTGTTGGCTGAGAATTTTGGCGCTGATCAAGTCATGACTCAGGGTGGCAATGCAAAAAAGAAATCAAACTAATTCCAATCTGTTAGGAATGGTCCTGGCGCCTCCGGCGCCCGGGCCTATTTTTTTGGGGGGTGGGCCCGCCCGTAAAGTCTCAGGCACCAAGCCCGCAAGCTCTCAAGCGCTCAAGCCTTGACAGGTCCGGGGTTCTGGGATATTATAAGATTTAAAAACGAAAGGAAAAAATGTTAATTAAAGAAGCAAACAAAATAACCGGCGGGCTGTCGAAGCCGTCGAAGATGCCTGGACCGGCCTACAACCTGCCAGCTGTGGCATGCATCACCGGGGCCAAGTTGGTCAAGATTCCTGGCAGCGTGTGCGCTGGCTGTTATGCATTGAAAGGCCGCTACAGGTTCAGGAACGTCCAGGACGCATTGCAGCGAAGGTTGCAAGCGATCACCGGACCACGCTGGGTCGAAGCAATGACAACATTAATTAAACCGCACAAGTTCTTCAGGTGGCACGACTCCGGGGACCTGCAGAGTCTCGAGCATTTACAAAATATTTTTAGAATATGCAGGGCAACGCCAGGGACCAGTCACTGGATGCCAACGCGCGAAGCGCAGATCCTGAAGCGTGTCAAGGTGAACGAGGTCCCGCGTAATCTAATTATCCGGATGTCTTCACACATGGTGGACCAAGGGCCCGTGAGCTTCTGGCCATGGACCAGCACGGTGGTGAAGAGTAACAAGAGTTGCCCGGCTCAGGAACAGGGGAACGAATGCAAAGACTGTAGACAATGCTGGGATCGTACTGTAAGAAATGTTGCATATCCCAAACACTAAAGATGGAATTTAAACACCCCAAATATTATGCAGAGCTCAGGAAGCAACGGAGGTTGCAAGCTCGCAAGCTCACAAGCGCTCAAGCTCCAGGCAGCAAGCGTCCAAGCCTTCCCTCAAAGGCTCAAGCTTCAAGCCTTCCCTCACAAGGTCCAGGATCGAAGATCCAGGGTACAAGCGTACCTTCCCCTTATCCGGGGAACAAGCAACAAGAATAAATGTATTCAAATTATGTTTCACGTGAAAGCTAATTTGGTGGGGTGAAAAGCGTATTTTGTTAACTGATGTTAACTTTAACTCTACTGTAAAAAAGTTGCCAGAAGGAGCGTAGCCCAATAGATCAGGAGTACCGAATAAAGCGCGGTTTTCCAACCTTGTCCATATAATTTTACTTTTAATTCCTTTAAGCTCACGCCACAAATCCTTCTCTAATTTGATCAAGTTAACCTCTGTGACTTAAAGCTTGCCAATTATTTTTGGTATCTTCCAAGTTCCGCCGAGTCTAACACCTTTAATATTTAAAGTATGCGTGTCTCTATCACCAATCATTCTACTTTCCAAGAGTTGAATTTCTTTAACGTCTAATTTTTCACCATTAGGCATTTCAATTTGTACTCTTGCTTGTTGTGCAACTGGAGAAACTAGAAACTTTTCTAAAAATTGCCTTAGTTCTTTCGCTTTCATAGGGGTTGATATATATCCCAGATACAGCTATATTGCAAGTATGAGTCAAGAAATTGTCAAAAAGAAGGCAGCCTATCCTACCGAGCTGACAGAAATGCAGCGTAGATTCTGTGAATATTTAATTATGAACGAGGGCAGAACAACTAGGAGAGAGGCAGCTATACACGCTGGATACAGTCCTAAATCTGCAACACAAGAAGCAGCAGGTCTTATACAGAACCCAAAAATACAAAATTATATTCTTAAAAGATCTAACGAAGTTAACAGAGCATTTACAGTCACAAAAGGTAATTATGTGAGAAGACAACAAGTATTATCACAGGCATTAGTAGACCAGGGTAAGATAGAGAAAGCTTTAGGGTTTGAGAATCTTATAGGTAAAGCAACAGGACAATTTATTGAAACACATATACATGGCAAATTAAGTGACCTATCTAAAGAAGAAAAGCTAGATAGAATAAAAAGATTAAAGTCTTTACAGGAAGAAAGACTTAAGATAACCTCAGAGTAATAACTTAGTTAACTTAACAATACACCCTTTCGGGAAAACATTCCTATCAGAAAATGAAACATCTTTATCCTCATATGAAGCGAACGTCCAAACGAATTTGGAAGTTTTTTTGTATATGTATGCATGTGTTGTCATTCTGCTGCATTCGAATTTATCAAATTCTTCGACTGATGCATGCCCCGCATCCCCAGTTATATCAACCCACTCGATCCGATAAAAATAATACTTCTTCTTCCCGATAGTTATATGTCGATATTTAGATTTCTTATTTCTGGTCATCATACTGTATACCCTGCTCTCAGATATTTTTAAATTTAAAAATGCGAATCATATGCGCGCGTCCCTTAAAACGTTGCTATTGCTAGCTTTTTGATACTTTTGTATCTTTTGTAACCAATTGTATCCTGCTCTAAGATACAAATTTCGAAGAATAAACGTTGGTATACAACACTTCTAGAATTTGTACCAATTGTAACCACTTTTAAAAAATATTTTTTTTATTTTTTGTTTTTGTTTTAAAAAGGGTATACAAAGGATACAAATGAAATTAGCCTATAATTTACTATACTTTTTGATCATTTTTTGTATCTTGACCGCTTGGATTCTGGGTACAATTTTGATAATATTGGTCGACCTTCTTCAGAAATGCGTGTTGATGCCGTACAAACTCACGTCCCGATACTTCAAATTTCTGAAACATTAAGTCTTTACTGCACATTAGAATCACTCCAGATTGTATTTTGGTGCCATAGACATAGTTGTGGGCCATACAATAGCCGCCTAGCTGCTCGAAGTAATCTGTTATCCACTCTCTACGTTTTGGTTTATTGGTCTGTTTAAAATCTATGATCGCTTCATTACCATCATAGACTCCTACGATATCCGTGGCCCCTGCATATAGGTCAGGATAGTACAAGGTCACTTCTTGGCCCCATACTTCTCCCAGGTCCTTGAGCCCTGATTCTATTATCTTTTTAGCCATAGGTTCGGCTTCCTTACCTATCGACGTCAGGTCCTTGTGCCCTGTTCCATCAATATAACATTCAAGATACTTGTGCATTGCCGTCCCACGCATGGCCGATACATCACGAATCTTATCTGCGTACTGCGCGCCCATTCTATCTCGCCAATTAGCAAGACTCTGTTTCTTTTCGTCCGACTGTGTTGCGGATAATATAGTAGTCACCGATGGTAGCTTCTGTCCTGTTATATTATAGTGTCGCTTACCATTGATCAGTGCCCGTGTAGATGTAGGGTAATCAAATTTTTTATTAAACTTCATTTTTTATTTTTTTCTTTCTGCTCTAACTTCCAAATCTCCAATTCGATTGCTGTGAGTCCTCTCGGCAATGTACCGTTAACTGATCTGTGAACCGCACCTTCACCACGTAGTTCTGTGCCTGCTACTTTACCTGCAATCATTTCTTTTCCATTTCTTACAAATGTTTTATTTTTTATTACCATGTTTCTGTCTGTGTTTTATTAACTGATTAACAATGTCGTCTTTCTTTTCATAACTCAGTAAACTATTGATATAATGGCCTTTTATTGATGTAAAAAAGTAATGTGGTTTAATTGTTTTTTTAAATAAACTAATCATACTTGATAGCATCTTCATTGATATATCTCCTTAACTGAATAACGTTGTTCTTCTTATACTTCTTTTTAGGAGGTAAATCATCCATTACTTTACCCGTCACAAGATCAACAAATAACAACTGTACACCTAACCTACATTGTTCATCGGTTGGAGTCCTGTTTACTTTCCATCCATTCTTAGATCTAAGAGATAAAGCTTTTATATCTAGCAATAAAATGTTTCCGTCGGGATCCATAACAGCCATGTCAACTGGCCCATGTTGAGATATGTTTTTAAACACATAGAATCCTTTTTTAACAAAGAATTCCTGGGCGATTAGTTCTGCTTGATCGCCCTTGATATGTTTATTGTCTCTAGTCACAAATCATTTTTTGAGTAGAAGTTCAAAGTTAGTATTTTCTTCAGCGAGTCTATCAATTTCTTTTTTAAGTCCACCATTCTCAACTTCTAAGTCTAGAATAGCTTTACCTGCCTGTCTGCATTTACTTTGTAAAAAGGCAACTTGTTTACTTAACATGTCGATCTTTTCTTCAAGATCGTTTGGTCCTCTATTATTTACTTTTATCATTGTATTCTATGTATCCCATCTGAATCAACATACAGATCATCACGTTGCTCTGCATATATTTCTCCCTCTGAATCACACACACCACACTGCGCGTGTACTTCTTCTTTTACTAATCTATATGGTACTCGTATAAATCCATTCCCTTTACAGGTAGGACATATTATTTTTTTATTTTTCTTTGACTTTGCCATTTAGTTTCCTCGCTTTCTCATTTACTAAAATACTTATAGTCTGTGATCTACTTAAAACTGTATCTGGTTGTATTACTTTTCTTATCTTATCAATGAGGTCATATGTTTTGTGACTCAGTGATACATTTTTATATTTTGTTATATCGGTCATGTGATATACTCCTTTCTTGTTTTTATCATATGGGATTTATCTCACAATATACAATAGGTGTCAATGACAAAATTTATTTTAATAATGGTAATATGTAGCGGGATTCCTGGAAATGAATGTAAGCCTATACCAACACCACTATATAATTTTAATGAGTACAATGAATGTATTCTTTATGGTTATGATTATTCCGGTGATTTATTAAGATCGTTAGGTCCAGAATTTGTTGAGACACACAGAGCATATACTGCGTTTGATTGTAAAGAAAATATTACAACTTAATCCATCCAACCCTCATAGTTTCCGTGCACGTACTCCTATGAGAGCAAAGGCTCCGAGGCTACTGGCATGGGACGAACCCTTAGCCAGATCATCGCTTGACGTACAGGGAATAGCGCGAGGCATTATTTGGACGCCGGTCCTTTTCAATTTTGTATACATCCGTAAAAGTTACCACTACCATCATTCATTACATGAGCATTGATAGGGTAGTCATGATACGTTGTCAGTTTTAACCTTAGTATGTCGCATAGATCGAACAGGTTTAGTTCGTCTACCAACAAAGACATATGTTCCATCATCTGCTTTGTGATGGGAACTAATTGATACATTCCATCGTTTAATATTATTAGGTCCATTACACCACTCCTTTATATATTTGTACCAAAGATCTTTATACTTAGGATCTTTAGTCTTTTCCCACATGTTAGCGACATCATCTATCTTCTTTTGTGTCATAGTTCCTTGTCCCAAAAGCAATTATTTTCTTGATCCCTGGTGCCTGTAGCTCTAGCTTTGCATAAGGCTGCCATGCTTTTTTAATTAGATTCAATTCTAATACTAGATTAGTCCATTGCTTCTGTGTTATATTTTTACTTGTTATCGTTAACTTCTTCATACTTTTTTACCATTAAGTATGCTGTGTGTTACGTATCTCCCTTTCTTATTCTCGTATATTATCCAACCTGTCCATTTAGGATTAGGTTCTACTAAAGATTTTAATATCTTTTTAAAAGACATACCTTCTTTCTCAGAAGTTTTAACGTCTTCTTCAGTGTCTTCTTTTATTATAAATTTATATTTCATTTAAATGTTTTATCCTTTCTTTAAGCGTGCTTATGTAATCAAGTTGTTTGTTAACCATATCAAAGTATGGACCGGGATGATTCTTGTCATGATCCGCTTCGATCAACCGCTTTAATTTTTGATCTGCAATTTCTAACAAACTTCTATTATATTCTATTAGTTCTTTCATGCTTTCTATATAGTATCTTATGGGATATTTGTCAAGTCTATTGTGGTCTGCCCTGTCGATTATATTTTTTGTATGATCTTTTTGCGTGTTTATTTAACGATTTTGAATGACGTCGAGATCTTTTTTTAGGCTTATCTCTGGGTACAAAATGGGTAAATTTTTGTCGGGCCATTATTTATCTAACCACTCTTTGACATACAGTTTACCATCTTCACGTGTAGCCATGGTAGGTAGGTAAGTTATTTTACCATTTATATGTTGTTGTAAATCTGCACCACAGTTCATACATCTATAATATTCATTGCTTATACCAACCAGCATTGTTAGCTCACTGCAAGTAGGGCATTTACCATTAACTATCTCTGCGTAAATTTTTCCGATCATATATCTTTTTATTCTTTATCACTTTTTGTTTGAAATGTCTAAGCTGCTTTGCAACAGGATTTCTTCTCTTATTGGCTTTCTTCACTATTCAAGAATTATTTTTTTAATAGCTATAGAACCGTCAATATTTGTTTCTAACTCCGCCTTAGTTTTAATGCATTTGTAGGTAACGTTTGGCGTATACTGTCTCTCCGCATGACGCTTGCCTCGTAAGCACTGAGCCATGCCTTCTAATTGTATTCTGTGTTCCTTGATTTCTGCTCCTACAAACATAAGTAGGGCCACTACAACCTCTGTCAATGTGTGCTCCCGTTAGTATATTTCATTTCTCTATTTGCATCTTTAAGTTTTTCTATATCCTGTAAAACTTTGTCCATTTGTTTTCTTAAAAATTCTATATTAACCTTGTTTAAAGCCATTGATTCTATATGTGTGTTTAACTTATCCGTAGTCTTGTATAAATCCTCTATCATCATAAATTGTTCGGAATCTGCAGGAAGCGAACCAAGTTGACCCCGCGGCCATTTGATTCTAAACTCTGTATTCTCAGTTAAATCTTTAGACATTAGTTCTACTGTAGTTTGAATTTTGTTTTGCGTCTCAATGATGCCGAAGTATGCCCAGGTACCAATCGCGACCATACAGATCAACGAGGCTACCGTTTTCATTGGCATTTGCACAGCTGCTTCTTCTGAAATATTAAGTGGTTGTTTGGCCATTAGTTATAATTATATCCTGTGTTGCCTTGTCCTAATTGTTCAAAAAGTTTTTTATGTTGGTCCATGATCTCTTCATCCATGTCAAACATTTCGTCCATCTTTTCATCCATTGTTCTTATTTCAAACTCTAGTCTTTCAACTTTGTCTTCCAACACAACTTGACTTGTAGAAAGTTCAAATGTTCTAGATAAAGACCATCCCCCTAATGCAATTAGAAGTCCAACCAACATAGTTAAAATTTTTTCCATCATTGTTTTGGTCCAATAAATTTATCGCCCATCAGTTTTATATCAGGATTTTCTTTCTTGTAATTATCTTTTAAAACATCCCAATGGCTGCCTTCAGGCTTCTTATTTTCAGGAATTATTATACCAGAACACTTTGAAACTAGCAATGCGAAGTTAGGATTACGTGCAATAGTAGGATTATTATTAACTTTTCCGCACATTTTCATCAGTTCTAATTGCTGTTTTAATTGTGCATTTTCTGTTTGTACTTCTCTAAATTCTTTTGTGCAGGCTGATCCTAAATAT
>Ga0209232_1001755_pt1 | contig 11355 bp, 13 predicted proteins | sample ETNvirenome_2_60_FD_184066 | JGI IMG/M metagenome (GOLD analysis project Ga0209232, IMG submission 184066) | Marine viral communities from the Pacific Ocean - ETNP_2_60 (SPAdes) (version 2) | ecosystem: Environmental > Aquatic > Marine > Oceanic | place: Pacific Ocean | collected 2013-06-22
ATAATCGTCAGGCTCGTGGACCATTTTGATAACATGATCTGGGTCGCCGACCGGCTGATATACTGCGCGAAAAGATCCATCGCCAAGCTTCTTAAAGCGATCAGACTCTAGAATGGCCTGGATTTCATCAATGTCATCAGTGGCCTGGATTTCTTTTAGCCAAGGGAAATATTGTGCCTCATTCTCGGTAAGATACTTCCGCCAGTTTTCAAGGATTAGTTTCATTACTAGTCCTTGCCGATAGCGCTTCGGTCCTGCCAGTCATGCGAGGTTTCGTCTGTGTCAATAGGTCCACCAGCAGCCCATGTATAACATGTACGCGCGGAGTGGCACTTAAAGCTGTGCATCCAGCAATAACCTAGGCGACCTTCTTCGTCTTCAACTGGTCCTGGCATACACTCATCCATTCTTGGCGAAATATCAAACGCAGCACAGTTGCCGCAGTTTGATTCTTTGGCGACCTCAATGGTTGTATTCCAGTGATCCGCCAATCTATCATAATACTTTTCATCAGCAAGATTAAGAGGGCCATACTGAATGTGCTCTGCTTTGATGGCAGAATCACGGTTCTTTGTGTTTAATTCAAGATCCTGTGTGGCAGGGGGGCAGATGTACTTCTTAGCCTCTGTGAGGAACTTCTTCCAGTTTTCAAGCAGGAGTTTCACTCTTCAGCATTCCAGCAACCACAGCACGAGCAGCATCGGCCGATCGTAAGGTCTGCGAGCTTTCTAAGATATTTAATTATTAGTTCCATGATTTACCACTTCTTACACGACCAGTAACGTGCCTTTGTTTTGGGGCCGGGGTTGTCACAGTTATGGCGAGCCCGGAAGTTCTTTCGTGCTTCAGGGTTGCTCTTGCGGATCTTCATAGTTTTCTCGCCTTTGGCTTTGGCGCTTGAGCCGCCATGCCCAAAATTGACCTTCTTTACATTTCCAGTTTTCGGATCCTTGACATAAACTTTGAATTTCTTGACATCTCCACGGGTGGGCTTATTAAGCGTTACCTTACGCCCCTGGTACTCTGCCTCGTAGACAAGATCTGGACACCCACAGGATGCAGTATCAAGCTGTTCCATTAAACATGCAACGCACACGGGAGTACCATCATCTAGGTGAGCTTCTGTCAGATGTGGAAAAATGTCTCTTTCAAGAAGATAACGCGCTGATTCCTCTGTGATCAGAGCACCAACATTGAGAACCTGAACTCTCTTCATCTCATTCTTTTTGGCTTTCTTACCCCAAGACTTGCCTTTTCCTTTTTCCTTACAAGCTCCGGGTGTTGGACGGCATGCAGGGTACTTAGAGCGCTTCTCGCCCTTCTCGCGACCACAAGACTTATAGCCGCCCTTGCCGTCTGGGGCATTACAATCAACCCAGCCACTCTTCTTTCCCTTGGCGCCTTTGCGTCCAAACCAATCTCGGAGGCTACTTTCTTTGCTGGACTCAGTACCAGCCTTCTTCTTTTTAGCTTCTTCAAGAAGATCTTCATACTCTGTGTTTTCTGCTAGGGCGTCGTCTTCAATCTCTTCTTTGACACCCTTCCAAATCTTTCCGGCCCGGCAGCGTACTACAGCACCGGATGCATATGCAGACGGCCAAACGTCATATTTACGTTTAGCGATTCTTGTGCAGCGATCGTCCTTTTCTTGGATGACCTCTTCCTCAAGTGGTACGCAGTTAGGGACCATTTTATTGCCCTTCTTTTTCATTCCCACCTTTTTATAGCCATCCCAACACGGATCTGCGGCCTCGTCAAGATAGGAATTCCAGTTTTCAAATAAAGGTTTCATTTTATTCTTTACCCTTCCCTTGCATCCTAAGTAGTCTATCTTCGGCGTATTTTGCCCTCATATCACCCAAACCGCGATCAATTTTTTCAAGAGCTTGTACCAACATCTTTTCTTGATTGGCTAATTTAGAGACAATCATCTCTTGATGATACTGCCGTGCTTCTTTGGCTGCAGCCTCTTCTTCTTTTTTGTCCTTGCGCTGTTGCCAGTTCATGAACAGCAAAGAAGCAGTCCATAATCCGAGGACTCCATACTGCGCTAAGCCTTTTATTATTTCAAGTTCCACGGAATAACTAGTGTTATAAAGATGGAATCTGCAGGGACTCTCTATGTAAAATCTTTGGGGTCTCGGTATTTCAGGCGAACCTTTTCGGATATAGGAATAGCTTCACCATCTCCGTCAATACGAACGAAGGTCATCTGAGTGCTGACGACTGCCCTCTGTGTGCCGTTGTATACAGAATGCCGTCTGGCCTCCATAGCCAGCGTTAGAGACGTCTTGCCAACCTTAGAGACCTCTCCATATATCTTGATGATTTGACCGGGCCTAGCGGGCTTCTGGAAGGTCATAGAGGCTATGTGCTTGGTGACCATCCTGGGTGTATCGGCAACTTGGGCTGCGAATGCTGCAGCTGCTTCATCAAGCCACGCCATCATGACGCCGCCAAATAAATTGCCGTGATATCCTACATCACTTTTCTTTACAAAGTGGGTTGATATTAGTTCCATCAATTATTTCTTTCTGGGCGCTCTTTCGGAGCAAGTCATTGTTAACCTTAGTAATATTACCACAACCACCAGTTTCTTTACAGAGTTTGTCTAATTTGGTTTTTAAGGTTTCCATTTTTAATGACAACTCATTAATCGCCACGCTTAACTGTAGAATGACACTGTTGTTTTCGTTCTTAGAGTCCATTTTCTTCTATTTCCTGTATCATTGCGTAATGTGCCCATGCAATTTGTTCCCTCACTGAGGGGTCTAATAACATGGTTGCATCATCAAAGTTAGTCATAAAGCCGTTCTCCGACAGGACAGCAGGCATATTGGTTTTACGAAGAACGTAAAAGTTAGCCCAGCTATCATTACTGCGCACTCCTCTATCACGCAAAGGAGTTAAATCCGCCAGGTGACCTTGAAGGCTTTCGGCTAAGCGTTTTCCAGTATTAGATACATAATAGTGAAATGTATTCACGCCTTTCGCGGCATTAAACTCTTTTCCGTTGCCGAAAGCATTGGCATGAATGGAAACGTAGATACAGTTCTTCTTTTCTTTATGGAGAGTGTTGGCTTTGTTTACACGTTTTCGTAAAGGGATATCTTCAAGAGAGTCTACTATATCAATTGCCTCAATGACCTGAGTTTCCCTAGGGTGCCATGTGGGATGTCTTCCTTGCTTGTAGGGCGTTCCGTCAGTTTTAAGACCGGCGCATAGATTTAAAAGCATTCGGACAATGTCTCTGTTGAACTCTCCCTCATACAAAACTTCTCCATTAGGAAAAACAGGCGATCGTTTACCTGCCGTTTGATAAACGCCATCAATAATTCCCCCGTGCCCGGGGTCTAATAACCAAATATAACGCGACATAAGACGTCCTCCGTCTTATAAATACTCTTCCCAGAGTGAATTTGCACCAGCGATACGTTTTTTCATCATCTTTCGGTAAGAGGGTTTTTCAGGCGCCTTTTGCAATTTCATATTGGAATCATGCAGGTAATGACTGCCTTTCTCCTGATTACAGGGCTTGCAAGCCGCGACAACGTTGTCCCATTGGTGCTTACCGCCTTTTGAGCGAGGTATAACATGATCAATCGTTAAATCTTCTTGCTTGAACCGATTCTGGCAATATTGACACACATGATTGTCTCTTAAAACAATATTTTTACGGCTGCATGCAATTGTGAAGAACCTTTCGTCAATAAATTGTTTCAAAGCGATAACAGCGGGAATCTGAAAGGTCTTCCTAGCTGAATTAACCCATTTATCGGTATATTCAACTGCCCATGCCTTTCCAACATAAGTTAGGACGAACGCCTCTTGCCAAGAGATGACCTCAATTGGCTTGAAAGACGAATCCAGCTTTAAAACACTTACACTGTCCATAGAAAGTTGTAGATTTTATCACTCATCATTGTAACTAGCGAAGATTTTGCTTGAAGTATTGGCATATTTGTATTATACTGTTAGAAACTCAAAAACTAAAATGTTTTTAGTCTTTTGGGCCCCTAGAGAAAGTATTTAGTGCATGAGCGTTTTTCGTAAGCATGAATCCATCGTTGACCGAGCCGCAAGCGATCGGGCCCGACACAAAAAGAAAATTGAACGAGCAATCAAGGAATCCATCAAAGATGTGGTTGCAGAAGAGTCAATAATCGGCCAAAATGGCAAAAAAAAGATCAAAATTCCGGTCCGAGGACTTAAGGAGTATCGTTTTGTCTATGGATCAGGGCAACAAAACAAATCTGTTGGCTCTGCGGGCGATCACAAACTCAAAAGAGGTCAAAAAATCGGACAAAAGCGAGCCAAACAAGGCCAAGGTCAAGGATCGGGCAAGGCTAGCGACAAAAAAGGTGAACAATATTACGATGTAGAGGTTACCTTAGAAGAATTAGCTGAATATCTCTTCGCCGACCTTGAATTACCTGATTTAGAGAAGAAACAGTTCCGATTTATCACTGAAAAGACTATCAAACGCAAGGGATATCGCTTTCAGGGTATCCGACCACGACTTTCTAAGAAAGAAACGCTAAAAAGAAAGATTCGTCGCCAAAAAATGGCTGAAAAACAAGGAACCTACGATCCCGAGAGTGACGAAAGGTTCCCATTTCACAAAGATGACTTAAAATACCACCACATCAAGCCAAAAGACAAAGAAAATAGTGCTGCTGTGATCTTTTTCTTGATGGATGTGTCCGGATCTATGTCTCAGGACAGAAAATATCTTGCCCGGAGCTTTTTCTTCCTTCTGTATCAGTTTTTAAACCACAGATATGAGCGAGTTGAGGTTGTTTTTATCTCTCACTCAACAAAAGCCGCGCGTGTAAACGAGGATGACTTCTTCAAAGTTGGAACTTATGGCGGAACAATCATTTCCAGTGCACTTGAACTAGAAATTGAGACCATTGAGAAAGAATACCATCCAAATACTTGGAATATTTATAGTTTTTATTGTGGGGATGGTGAAAACTGGTCCTCTGACAACGAAAAATCCCTAGATTTATTCAAAGAAATCAAAAAATTAAGCCAACTCACCGCTTACTGTGAGATTAATGAGCATTATGGTAATTTTGCTGAGGAAGGCAGAGAAGAAATCACTCCGTCTGGTTATCCATGGCCAAGCTTTTCTGCTTGGAAGAACGAAGAATTAGAAAATCTGTGGTCAAAACTGACTCCTATTTGCGATAATTCGTTTAAAAAGGTCATGGTGGGCCACACTGATCATATCTGGAAGGCCTTTAGACAACTCTTCGGAGGAGGAAAAGACAAATGAGCGATTGGACAGTATCAGATCTGCAGAAGTGGGACGATAAAATTTGTAAGGTGGGCGAAGATTTTGGCCTAGACTGGTTCCCAATTGATTATGAAATCATTGATTACCAAGAAATGCTTGGGGCCATGGCTTATGTGGGCCTCCCCACACATTATCGCCACTGGTCTTTTGGAAAAGAATACGAGCGTACGCATACACTTTATAACATGGGTCAAACAGGCCTTCCATACGAGATGATCATCAACTCAAACCCAAGTATTGCGTACCTGATGCGTGAAAATGCACTCTATATTCATATCCTCACCATGTCTCATTGCGTTGGGCACAGTGATTTTTTCAAACAGAACCGTATGTTTCACCACACTGACCCTTCAAATATCATTGACAGCTTCAAATCAGCTGGGAAGTACGTCCGACAACTGATTGAGGATCCGTCCATCGGTATTGATAAAGTAGAAGAGATCCTTGATGCCGCGCACTCTATCAAATATCAAGTTCCACGATACCCAGGAATAAAATATAAGACAACTGCTGAATTAGTAGAGCTTGAAAAAGATAAAATGGCTGAGAACCCCAAATATAAGCCCAATCTCAATAAAGTACCCTTACGTCCTGAGTACAACCTTCTTCGCTTTATCGCTGAACATAGCAAGCACCTTGAAGAGTGGGAGAGAAATTTAATTCTCATTGTGGAGGAGAGTTCTAGATATTTCATTCCACAGGCGCTCACTAAGGTTATGAATGAGGGTTGGGCCTGTACAATACACGAAAAGATTATTAACGAACTAAATCTACCTGATGAGCTTTACTTGCCGTTTATCAAGCTCCATAATCAGGTGATTAGACCTCATCTAGGTGCAATCAACCCCTACCATCTTGGGTACACACTTTTTCAGAAGATCATTGAAGAAAAAGGGTTTGAGGAAGCGATGACCATAAGAGAGGTACATAACGACATTACTTTTCTCCGCTTTTATGCGGACGAAGAATTTATGCGTGAGCATAATTATTTTTCTTATTCATTTAATAAGAAACAACAATCCAGTATAGTAGATGATATATCGGACGACGGAGGTTGGGAATCTGTGCGCGATGCAATGATTACCAACGTTGGCCTAGGTCGCCTGCCAGTTGTATATGTGGATGAAATAGAAAAAGACAACACTCTATCACTTGTTCACGAACACGATGGTAGGGACTTAGAGATGAATTACGCTCGCAAAGTGTTTAAAAACATCAATACACTTTGGGGAGATAACGTAAAGTTAATCACAATTGTGGAAGACGAAATATGGGAGTTTTAGCATGACCACGACAAAGAAATTTCTCGCATCGGTTAGAGAGCACCGGGAGAGTAAAAAGAGAGAAAAGTTCTCAGGCGTCCTAGAGGATTATCTTCGCCTAATTGAAAAAGATAAAGGCATTCCTGCCTTAGCACACAAAAGATTGTATGACAAGATTATGTCCGAGGGAGTTACAGTTCTAGACGAGTCAGACTCGCGATGTAACAAACTCTTCAACGGAGAAAAAGTAAAGACATATGATTACTTCTCTAGTCACTTTTTTGGTATGGAGCAACCACTACAGAGAGTAGTGCGTTTTCTCCATTCGGCCGCAATGAAAGGTGAAGAGAGTCGTCAGGTTCTCTTGCTTCTTGGGCCAGTAGGCGCCGGTAAGTCTGCTCTTGTAGAGCACATCAAGGGTGCACTTGAAGAGTGTGAGCCGATTCATGTCTTGGATGGTTGTCCCATCCGAGAGGAGCCCCTTCACTTAATTCCACGCTCTTTACGCGAGGAGTTTGCCGAGGCATACGGTATTAAGATTGAAGGTGATCTTTGCCCTGTATGCCGCCACAGGCTCATCAATGAATTTGGTGGAGACTATACCAAGTTTCCAATCACCGAGTCTTCATTCTCTGTCCGCGGACGAAAGGGTGTTGGCGTTGTTCCCCCTATGGATCCAAACACACAGGACACAAGCCTTCTCATTGGCTCTGAGGATATTTCCAAATTAGACCTGTACCCAGAGGATGATCCACGAGTTCTTTCTCTTAACGGTGCATTTAATGTTGGTAACCGAGGCATCGTTGAATTCGTTGAGGTCTTTAAGAATGAGATTGAATTCCTTCATACTATGATCACAGCCACGCAGGAGAAGAATGTTCCATCCCCTGGTAAGCAGGCAATGATCTATTTTGATGGTGTCATTTTAGCTCACTGCAATGAGGCCGAGTGGAATAAGTTTAAGGCTGAGCATACCAACGAGGCTATCCTTGACCGTATTGTTCGCGTTAACGTTCCTTACTGTCTTGAGGTTGATCAGGAAGTTAGAATTTACAAGAAGCTTATTGATCGCTCTGATTTTGAGAGCCACATCGCTCCCCATACCCTTGAGGTTGCTGCAATGTTCTCTGTTCTCTCACGCCTGAAGCCTTCCAATAAAGTTGACCCACTAACGAAAATGAAAATCTACAATGGTGAGGAAATTGTTGAAAAGGGCCTAATCAAAAAGGTTGATATCAAGGACCTACGCGAAGAAGTTGAGGATGAAGGTATGACTGGTATCTCCACCCGATTTATTTTGAAGGCAATTGATGCTGCACTGGCCGACTCTTCTAAAAACATGATTACACCAATTTCTATTCGTGAGTCGCTTATCAAGCAGGTTAAGGAACAGATTGTAAATCCAGATGAGAGGAAGCGCTGCCTACAGTTCCTTCAGAAGGTCCTGCACGAAGAGTATCTTTCAATTCTTGAGAAGGAAATTACAAAGGCATTTGTTACTGCATATGATGAGCAGGCTGAGTCTCTCTTCAATAACTACCTTGACCACGCCGAGGCGTATGTTAATAACACAAAGGTCAAGGATCGTGTAACCAATGAAGAGATGGAAGCAGATGAGAAGTTCCTGGCTTCAATTGAAGAGCAGATTGGCATCAAGGGTTCTGCAAAGAATAACTTCCGTGCTGATATCACTTCCTATATGTTTGCAAAGCTGCGCAAGGGAGAAGTTATTGACTGGCGTTCCTATGGCCCACTTCGTGAAGCCATTGAAAGCAAGTTGGTTGCTTCGGTAAGAGATATCTCTCGCATTGTAACGAAGAGCAAGTCAAGAGATGTCAAGCAACAGAAGAAGTTCGGTGCAATGGTACAGACATTGATTGACAATTATGGTTATAACGAGGACTCCGCCGAAGAAGTGATTAAGTTTGCCTCCAATAACCTATGGCGCGACTCATAAACTCCCACTTTTAATAGCTAAAGCGCCAATGAAGGAGAGGTCGGAAACGGCCTCTCCTTTGTTTATTATAACCAAAGAATCTTTCTTACACCACTGTGTTGAGTTACTACCACCTTGAAACATAACTTGCACCCATGGGTTGTCGGGGTCTAGGTCCCCAAACATATCCAAGACAATACCAATCTGACTTGTCTTATTCCACCTAACCAAATCCCCAACCTTCATAAGCTTAATGGTATGTCTCGTCATCACCGGGGAAGTTAACCAGAGCCGGGATCCCGCCGACCTCAAGGTTGCTTTTAGTTGAGAATATGATGGTTTGAGTGGCAGTATCTACATAGACCGAGACAGTATCGTCATCCCCAACGCGTTTCATGTCATCCAATGTCAGACTCATATCGCCATATTTATAGATCAGCGCAGTCATGCATGCCGCAAGCAATTCAGGATCCTCGTGAAAATTCGTTGGACCATCGTCCAATCCAGCGCCAATTTTTTTATTAGCCACCGCCCTGCGGGCGTCGTTAACATTGTCCATGGCTTTCGCGATTAATTTTTCATTTTCCTTTATGTCATGCTGTATGCCGAGCGCAAAATTAGACAGATGCTTGCGCATAGCAGAATTGTATTGTTTCTCAATTTGATTGTCTTTCCAGCGTTGGTAAAGCCAAATTGACGCGGTAATGTAGATTAAGCCGATAGCGATATAAAGCCAGAGCATGAGTGTGACCTCCACAACTACTATAACTAGTTGCGGGCAACCAAATTAGCACCAAGGCATAGAACGGCCTACAATAGCTTTTTGTACCGCAACCCAACCTCCAGGTCGTAGTTGAGGATACAAAGGGATAAACGCAGGCTGCTGTTTCTCAGAGAGTTACCAGAGTATCGCAAGGACACCCCGAATAAGCAACCATAGCATCCGCTAAGCGATATAAAGGGAAGGATCATGATTATACATGCGCAAGTATCCACAGCACAGAGCCGGCAATACTAGAGCAACAGACATAAAAGACTGCTTCAGTGAGTTCGGAGTTAGATTTCAATATATTACGCATGGTAGATCTAAGTAGAAGGAAGTATACCAGAAAGCCTACTAAAGTTGTTGTGGAGATATGCACGTGTTGTGCCAAAACACAAAAGTTTAGAAAATTTCTACTGGGATTTTTTACGGGGCCTTGATTTATAGGCGACCAACTGCCTGGCCCGGCTCTGCGCGCGAAGGGAATCCTGGGAATATTTGGGGTATACCTGCAGGAAAGCGTCAAGTGCCTCTTCAGGTGTCGGGCTTTCGGCGTCAAATCCTTGATTCTGAGCTGTATGATTAGGTTCTCCCTTAAAGGAGATAGAACGTGTGGCCCTCCAGGCGAAGTAGACCAACAGTCCACCCGGAATTAACACTGCTGCAATGAATGCTATAGCGTGAACCACCGGATTGCCCACTGATTAACCTCCTAGCTAGCGGCCTTGACCCCTATACCTCTTCTTATATCTCTTACTCTGCCCTTGTGGTCCTGGTCTACCTGACTTAGTGTACGTACTGGACCCAATTGACGTCTTCTTTTTCTTCTTCTCTAGCTTTGTTGTGCTTAGACTTCTGCGTGCCATGTTTCTATCCCCCGAAAAGGCGCTTTATTCTGCCTATGAACTGCACGATAGGGTCACCGAAGCTCTCCCACATCGCGATCGTCCCTGCAATCAAGCACACGCCCCACAATCCGGCCAAGCTTAGCAGCCCGGTTAGTATGATCATGTCCTTAACTGATTCCATTCTATCTTAATTATGCCTGTTTATTCATATTCTCGCTCAGGATACCGAAAAGTCTCAAAAAATTGCCTGCGCGTTGAAAACGTACTTAGGCGGCTCTTCCGTGTGAGTTGGTTGCATAGCACATATATCGGGCGGGGGGTAGGGGGGGCCCCGGGGGTTCGTCAGGTTTTTGTTAAGTGAGTTTTTATATATTGTCAAGCGCTATGTTTGTGATATGTATGTAACCTGCAAGCACTCACACTAGATAAAAGAAAGCCCGCGCGAGGCGGGCAATCCTCACAGACTCACGCGCTGCTAGTTGCTGCGCTTGCCCGGGCGTCGCTTGTGCAGCGCCATCGTTTTAATCTCATACGAGACAGTACCAGACAGGGCCTCGGTGCCTTCAGTCAAAGCTGCCAGAGCCTCGCGGAGGTCGGTGACCTTTGCAACGCTGGACGGGTCTACACCGATGAGGGCGCATGCCTTGACAGCACCCGCGAGCTGGGAGCGAACCTTATCCGCATCAGAGGAATCGGCCACCGCGCGGAACGAAGCACGCAGGCCGCATGCGGAACGCTCGCGAACAGCGCCCGTGGACTCCGGCACAAGACCGCTAGGGGTCTGGAGCATCAGCGCGGACCCTTCAGGATTCTCGTCGGCGTGCGAGTCGCGGACATACTGAAGAGCAGTGCCGAGCGAAGCAAAAGCGAGGTCAGAGGAGGAAGAAGAAGAAACGATAAAGATGTTAGCCATAATGTAGTGTCCTTTCAAGACGCGGGCTTTAGTGCCCCTCAACTGTTTATATAATACCAAATATTCTGGTTTTTGTATCGGGCATTATCGTGCCCGATTGACTTTGGGGGAGCGCGTACAGCTCCGCGCCTTGTGCGCGGTCGTTGCTTTGTCGTTCCCTCATCGTCATACAAGTATTGTACCTGAAAAATCCCCTTTTGTATCGGGCATTAATGTGCCCGGTCCAAAGAGCCTGGACATACTTGTGTAACGCAAGGGTATGTTGGTGAGTTACTTGCAACCCACAACGACTCACGGCATGTCGTGTGAGTTAGTTGCATGCCGCATATAC
>Ga0209232_1001756_pt1 | contig 11346 bp, 20 predicted proteins | sample ETNvirenome_2_60_FD_184066 | JGI IMG/M metagenome (GOLD analysis project Ga0209232, IMG submission 184066) | Marine viral communities from the Pacific Ocean - ETNP_2_60 (SPAdes) (version 2) | ecosystem: Environmental > Aquatic > Marine > Oceanic | place: Pacific Ocean | collected 2013-06-22
CGCCGCACCGTCGAGAACGACGAAGAAGCCACGCACAGTGCGATTAACCTCAACACAGGCCTCTCTCGCCAAGCGGCTTGGGCTTACTAATGAGCAATATGTGGCGCAGTTAATGAAGGATCAATCCAAATGAGTAACAGAACTTCACGCAGTAATAGCGACCGCGATGCGGTCAAGCGCAAAGTGTCATGGGAAAGACCTACTATGTTACCGACCCCCGAACCCCGTGCTGGCATTAGCTACCGCTGGATTCGCACTTCTACTTTGGGGAATACGGATAACAAGAATGTCTCTTCCAGATTTCGTGAAGGGTGGACACCTGTTCGTAAAGAGGATCATCCGAACCTCCAAGTTGTTTCTGATATCGACTCACGATTTCAGGATGGCATCGAGGTAGGTGGTTTATTGCTTTGTCAAAACGCCACTGAACAAGTTGAGGCTAGGGTTGATAAGCAGTTGGAGATGGCGCAAAGCCAAATGCAAGCTGTGGACAATTCTTATCTGAAACAATCAGATCCTCGTATGCCCGTTCTAAATCCAGAGCGGAGTACGAGAACTTCATTTGGCAGGTAATCCCTTCGGGGAGCTTGTCGCAACTTAAACTCTAGGAGTATGAGAGAATGGCTACTACAGCAGCTCCCTACGGCTTAAAACCTGTGCGCCGCGCAGACGGAATGCCGTATGCTGGTGCGACCAATCAGTATCTCATTGATCCCGCTGGAGAAGCAACAAACCTATTTTATGGGCAAGTTGTTATCATTGGGGCCGATGGTTACATCGCACTCGCAACTGGTTCAGGTTCAGACCTGACATCTAACAGCATCTCAGGAACAACAGGCGTTGGCGCTATCGGCGTTTTCGTTGGTTGTGAGTATGTAAACGCTTCAGGCCAAACGGTACAAGCACAGTATTATCCATCTGGAACTTCCAATGGTGATGCTATTAAAGCGTATGTTGTTGACGATCCAAACGTACTATTCCAAGCTCAGCTTGATGGTACAGGAGCGCAAACAATTATCGGTACGAACACATTCTTTGCAGCAGCACAGTCTACCTCAACTGGTAACACCACGACAGGTAACTCTACATCTGCATTGGACGCTACGGTAAAAACTGCCGCAGCGGCGTTCCGTGTTGTTTCACATGTGTCAGATCCTGCTGATGCGTTCCCAGATGTACTTGTAAAGTTCAATCCGGGCGCTCACCAGATGACCAATAACGTAGGCTTATAAGGAGGTTAAATTATGGCTATTTCACGCGCCCAGCTCCTTAAAGAGCTATTACCCGGTCTGAATGCATTGTTTGGTTTGGAGTACACTAAGTACGAAGACGAACATGCTGAGATCTATGAAACTGAAACTTCAGAGCGTAGCTTTGAAGAGGAAGTTAAATTGAGCGGATTTGGAGCCGCCCCTGTGAAAGCAGAAGGTGCTTCAATTTCTTATGATAACGCACAGGAATCATTCACTGCGCGTTACAACCATGAGACTGTTGCAATGGGCTTTTCTATTACAGAAGAGGCTATGGAAGACAATCTTTATGATTCGCTCTCTGCTCGCTATACTAAAGCTCTTGCTCGCGGTATGGCATACACAAAGCAAACAAAGGCTGCTTCTTTGTTGAACACAGGCTTCACCACCTTTAACTCAGGTGATGGCGTTACTTTGTTTAGCACAGCGCACCCAACCGTTGAGGGCACTACTAATGCTAACCGCCCTTCAACTGATGCTGACTTGAATGAAACTTCGCTTGAGCAAGCTGTTATTGATATCGCTGCGTTCACTGATGAACGTGGCTTGTTGATTGCTGCTCGCCCTCGTAAGTTGATCATTCCGCCAGCATTGATGTTTGTTGCAACTCGCTTGTTGGAAACAACTCTGCGTGTTGGTACAGCAGATAATGATATCAACGCACTTAACTCAAACGGGTCTATCCCAGAGGGTTATGCGGTGAACCACTATCTGACAGACAATGATGCCTTCTTCATCACAACTGATGTGCCTAACGGCATGAAGCACTTTGTCCGTACCGCTATGCAAACAGGCATGGATGGTGACTTTGACACTGGTAACGTGCGCTACAAAGCGCGTGAGCGTTACAGCTTTGGTGTATCAGATCCATTGGGAATCTACGGTTCTCGCGGAGCATAATAGTTCAATAGAACTTTTATCGGTAAAGGGGTGGCGAAAGTTGCCCCTTTATTTTTTTTGTTTCTATGTTAGTATCTCCATATCCCTGACAAACACATGGTGTGTTTGACTAACCCAGACAGGAGATCGACATGGGTACTACTACTTTTTCTGGTCCAATCAAGGCTGGAACCATCAAGAATACCACAGGCACTACACTTGGAAGCGATGTTGCAAATGTCGGACAAGTCGTAATGTCTCAAACTTTTGCTGCTGATTTGTCAAATGGTGCAATTGCTGCCGATACTACAAGTGTAGTTATTCCAGCAAACTCACAGATTATTGACTGTGTGATTGACGTTATTACAGCGGCAAGCGGAGCAACCAACCTGAGCGTTGGCGACACTGTAGGTGGCGCAACATCTATCCTTAATACTTACGCTATTGGAACAAGCGCAGGGCGCAAATACCCGACCACTCAAGCGGGTGCAGCGTTGGCATGGGAAGATACAGGTTCTGCTGATATACGTCTGACCGTAACAAACTCTGCCGCCACAACTGCGGGCGAAGTTCGTGTTACTATTCTGTACGCTCAGAATAATAACCTTGCTTAAAGGAGGCCTAGATGGCTGGTCAAGAAATACGGGCATTTAATGTCTCAACATCAGGATTTAGTGCAGGGGTCGTTGGCCCCTCACGAAGTCGGATACAGGGCATTTTAGTGTATGCCACTAACACTACAGCCTTTACCATTAAGAATGGCTCCGCATCAGGAGACACTCTGTTGGATCTAACTCTCCCAGCGGGATGGAATGATGTGTTCCTTCCAAACGATGGAATCCTTGCAGATAACGGTGCATATGTATCTGCGTTGTCTGGCACGGGATCAGTAATAACTTTATTACTGGAGTAGTATTGTGGCTGAGAAAAAAGCTAAATCAAAAAAAGATCCTCGCCTAGCACGGGCGGGGGTTTCTGGATTTAACAAGCCCAAGCGTACACCAAGTCATCCAAAGAAGTCGCATGTTGTTGTGGCTAAAGAGGGAGATAAGGTTAAGACAATTAGGTTTGGGGAGCAGGGCGCTAAGACAGCGGGGAAACCAAAGGCTGGGGAAGGCGACAAAATGAAAAAGAAACGTGCAAGCTTTAAGGCCCGTCATGGTAAGAATATCAAAAAGGGCAAGATGAGCGCTGCATATTGGGCTGATAAGGTGAAATGGTAATGGCTATCTCGCGTTCTCAGATGGGCAGTCAACTTGTAGGGAACAGAGTTTCCACAGGTGATGATGCCAAAGACCTTGAAATTATTCGTATGGGCAAGGGCGGCAAAACAAAAAGCCGTGTCAATGAGGCTGGAAACTATACAAAGCCAACTATGCGGAAGAATTTGTTTAACAAGATTAAAGCTGGTGGAAAAGGCGGTAAGCCGGGTCAGTGGAGTGCAAGAAAAGCCCAAATGCTTGCCAAGCAATATAAAGCTAAGGGTGGGGGATATAGAGGCTAATGGCGCTCAAGAAGTCACAGAAGAGCTTAAAGTCTTGGACAAAGCAGAAGTGGCGAACAAAGTCTGGCAAGCCATCGACGCAGGGTAGTAAGGCTACAGGAGAGCGATATCTTCCTGAGAAGGCTATCAAGTCTTTGACCTCTGCGGAGTACGCCGCTACTACGAAGAAGAAACGCGAGGCCACCAAGAAGGGCAAGCAGGTTGCCAAGCAGCCCAAGAAAATTGCAGAAAAAACCAAACGGTTTAGGAGCGTAGTGACATAATGGCTGTAGTAACCCCAGACATGCCAGAGATCTTTGAGGAAGCCTTTGAAAGGGCTGGTCTTGAGATGCGTACTGGATACGATCTTAAAACTGCACGAAGAAGTCTGAACCTTTTAACATTGGAGTGGCAGAACCGTGGTCTTAATCTCTTCACTATTGAAGCGGGTACGCTCGCTGTTACAGCGGGTACGGCAACGTATACCCTTCCTACGGACACAATCGACATCATCGAACATCAAATTCGTACTGGAACGGGCACAAACCAAGTCGATACGGCGCTCGAAAGAGTCAGTGTCGCAACCTACGCGCAGCAAACAAACAAAAACACGCAAGGTAGGCCGACCCAAATCTACGTCCAAAGGCTCCCGACAGAAACAAAAGTAACTCTGTGGCCTGTTCCTGATAGCACAACGACCTACACGATATCTTATTTCAGACTAAAAGGCATTGATGGCCTTTCATCTGGCGTGGGTTCTACAATAACATCTGTACCCCCACGATTCGTGCCCTGCTTGGTGGCTGGTATGGCTTACTATATTGCCATGAAAAAGAATCCTCAGATGGCTGCTAATCTAAAGCAAGAGTATGAGTTCCAATTCCAACTTGCTGCTGGTGAGGATGAAGAGACAGCATCAATTAAGTTTGTTCCATTTAACACGTTTATGATGGGTGCGGGATGAGCTACGCGAGAGGCAAATATGCTTTTGGCTACTGCGACAAGACAGGGTTTAGATACCCCCTGTCTGACCTTGTACCTGAGTTCAACAATGGCGTTAAGACTGGATTTCTGGTTGGGCGTGATGTTGTTGATCCAGACCAGCCACAGAACTTTCTTGGCAGAATTAAAATAAATGACCCTCAGTCTCTGAGGAATCCAAGACCAGATACATCCTTGCAAGTCAGTCGTGGATTGTTTGGTTTTAATCCTGTGTGGAATGACGCACAGTTTATGACTGCACAGGTTGGTGCTGTAAATATCAACATAACTTAGGAGTAAAAGCTATGATGAAGAAGAAGGGTTATAAAAAAGGCGGCGTCACCAAAAAGATGGCTGGTGGTGCAATGAAAAAGAAAAAGCCTGTTGCTATGAAGTCAGGCGGCAAGATGCCTATGGTCACAAAGAATGGAAAAAGAGTCCCAGCATTTGCGGCTGATGGTGTGGGCAAAATGAAAAAGGGTGGTGCTACCAAAAAAAGAATGGGTGGCGCTATGATGAAAAAGAAAAAGGGTTACGCTAAAGGCGGTAAGACTAAAAAGTAAAGTCAACTTGGGGGGATAGATTGGCTTATTTGCAGAGTAACATACCGCACTTCAAGTGTTGGGTTCGCCGTGAGTATACTCACAACCATGAGCAATACCACGGCGAGTTCTTACATGCGATGGCAATAGCGGTAACGACAATGCCAAATAGATGCTTGAGTTTTCAAGTTATCTTTACGGGATGTGAGGTAGATGAAGAAGGGGATGAGAATGTACACGGTGGCGCAATGTGGGCGAGAATGCCTATAACCGCTCTTGTAGCCGATGAGCCGCTCACTGAGTGGCCTTCTGCTATGGCTGTGCATGATGCCCAGCCTTGGGACTGTTCGTCCTACAACCACGCTGTGTACGTCTTAGACAGGGCAACACCATGCCCTTGGTTAGCAAAGATAGATGGGAATATGTATCCTGCAAAGTATATGTTCACTGTTGATTACTCTGAGAGCGAGATAGCAGATGATCCAGCGCAGCATAAGCAAAGTCATGTCATGCAGCTTTTAGATGCTGGGGAATGGACTGGTAACGTGGTGGCGCTGCCTAACAATCGTGTAAGGGTTACTCACCCTGCATGGTTCGAGACTGGCACTGGTGCCCCAGACTTCAAGCCATCTCAACATATACACTATTCAAAATCTGATTTAGACTATACTATGGATGTCAACAAAATATTCGACAACCTGTACCAAGAGGAGAGTTAGAATGGGCGTTGACAAGGCTGCAAAGAAAAAACGTATGGCTGAAGAAAAGAGTAAAGAAAAAAGAATTATAAAAGAAGCTGTTCGCAGAAGAACCAGAGATCACAATCCAAAGCCTAAGAAAGACATTAAAAGCGCACTAGGCTTGGCTGATGGCGGCAAGGTATGCCGTGGCATGGGTGCTGCCACCCAAGGTGGTAAATTTAGAGTATCATAAGGGAAAGTTCAAATGAACTATTCAGAACTGACGCAAGCAATCAAAGACTATACGGAGAACACAGAGAGTACCTTTGTGACCAATATCCCTAACTTTGTGCGTCAGGCTGAAGAGCGGATCTTTAGGGATATCACTATTCCAGAGCTACGCAGGAACGTCACGGGCAATGTAAATGCTGGCAATAAGTATGTTGCGAGGCCTGATGACTTTCTAGCCACGTTCTCTTTGGCTATTATAAATGGCACAACCTACACTTACCTTTTGGACAAAGAGGTAAACTTTGTGCGGGAAGCCTACCCTGACACCACGGTGCAAGGATTGCCACAGTATTACGCAATATTTGATGGGGATACCGCTACAGGCAATGGTAACTTCTTGCTTGGCCCTACGCCTGATGCAGCATACGACTTGGAGTTGCATTATTATTATGATCCACCTTCTATTGTTACCTCTGGTACATCTTGGCTTGGTGACAATGCGGAAGCGACATTGCTTTACGGATCTCTTATAGAGGCGTATACGTTTATGAAGGGCGAAGGTGATATGGTTCAGTTGTATAATGAGAGATATTCATCAGCCCTTATCAATATGGCTTCTTTGGGTGCCAAGTTGAGAACTGATACATACAGGCAACCCGCCGCGTAGGAGATAGGGTATGGCAATAATTCAAACAACATGTACGTCTTTTAAGCTTCAGCTTTTAAAGGCAGAGCATGACTTTGATGCACATACATTCAGGATAGCTTTATATTCTAGTGCAGCATCTTTGGGTGCTGATACAACTGTGTATAGTACAACAAATGAAATAACCAATACATCTGGAACGGCATACACTGCGGGGGGCAAGCCGTTGACAGTGACATCTACATTTCCAAAGACCTCTGGCACAACTGCTATTGTGGACTTTGATAATATTTCATGGACTGACGCAAGCTTTACAGCAAGGGGGGCGCTGATCTATAACGCAAGTGCTTCCAATAAAGCTGTTGCTGTGTTAGACTTTGGAAGCGACAGGGTTGCTAGTGATAGTACCTTTGAAATACAATTCCCCGTAGCGGATGCCACATCTGCTATAATTCGCATAGCATGATAGGAGTTATCTAAATGGCGAGCTTTAACAAAGTAAACGATTTTGTGGTAAACGCAGTCCACAATATGGATCTTGCAAGCGACCAGCTTGCGGTGGCTTTAACAAATACTGCACCGGGAAGCGAGTCAAGCAACCCAACCGCAGATGGTAACGGTATTGTAGGCAATCTCACACAGATTAGCTACAGCAACTGCTCTACTCGCAACCTTACTACAAGCTCATCATCACAGTCTGGTGGTGTATATAAACTGGTTGTTGCAGATCTTACGCTCACTGCTTCTGGCACAGTTGGTCCTTTCCGTTACATCTATATTTTTGATGATACGGTTACTTCTCCAGCAGATCCAATCATTGGGTACTATGACTATGGCACTTCATTGACGCTGAACAATGGTGATACGTTCACCTTAGACTTCAGCCCAAGCAACGGTGTCATCCAACTAACATAAGGCAGTATCATGGCGAAGCTCTTTAACAGAGCCAAGATGACAACCAGTACCACGGGCACTGGTACAATCACACTTGGCAGTGCGTCTACGGGGTTTCAGAGTTTCGCGGATGCTGGGGTTAGTAACGGTGATGTAGTACAGTACGTCATCGAAGAAACAACTAACTTTGAAATAGGTACTGGTACATATACCGCCTCTGGCACAACCCTTACAAGGAACGTGCAAGAGAGTTCAAACTCAGATAATGCCATCAGCCTCGCGGGGAATGCTGTTGTCTTTATTAGTGCGGTAGCCAGCGACCTAAACATCTTGCAGAACGCAGGGTCTACCAAAGTTGCTGCAACGTCTTCTGGTGCTACGGTTACGGGTAACTTGGCTGTAACGGGCACCGTGGATGGGCGCGATATCGCAACGGATGGTACAAAGTTAGACACCGTAGAAACCAATGCTGACGTAACAGATAGCTCGAATGTGGGGTCTTCTCTCACGGGTTTCGCTACGGGTACAGATGCAGGTTCTTCTGATCTTATTCCTGTTTACGATGTAAGTGCTTCCGCTTGGGAAAAGCAGACTATTGCTAATGCAGCATTGCAAGGTCCGACAGGTCCAACTGGCCCCACAGGATCAACGGGTCCAACAGGGCCAAACGGACCAACTGGTCCCAACGGACCCCAAGGCCAAAAAGGCCAAAAGGGTGAAGTGGGTTCAACAGGTGCAACTGGCCCAACAGGTGGTACAGGGCCTACGGGTCCACAAGGCCAAAAAGGTCAAAAGGGCGAGGTAGGTAATACAGGCCCCACGGGCGGCACAGGGCCTACTGGTCCACAAGGTCAAAAGGGGCAAAAAGGCCAAACGGGTAATACAGGTTCAACAGGTCCAAACGGTCCTACAGGGCCTACTGGTTCCACGGGTCCAACTGGCCCAACTGGTCAGAAGGGTCAGAAAGGACAGAAGGGCCAGAAGGGTCAAACTGGTAGCACAGGTCCAACAGGCAGCACAGGTCCAACAGGCCCAACAGGGTCGCAGGGTCCGACTGGTGGTACAGGGCCGACAGGGCAAAAAGGGCAAAAAGGGCAAAAAGGTCAAACGGGTTCTACAGGGCCAACAGGGCCTACGGGCAGCAGTGGCGGCACAGGACCGACTGGTCCAACAGGTCCAACAGGTCCATCGGGAACACCAAGTACAAGTTTAAATACAGTTGGTTCATATGCCTTTCTAGGCGTTGGCGCACCCGGTTATAGTCCAAAATCCCCCGGTACTACTTATTCTGGTAGTGGTCTGAGGTATACATCAACAAGAATTGACCAATTGGGATCACCAACTCCGTCTGGAACGTGGAGACATACTGGTTACACCGTGTATCAAAACCACGGGGCTACTTGGGTAAGGATTTCTTAATGTCAATACAGATCACAGAGGCTAGAAGCGCCAAGTATACATCGTCGGATCATGTAAATTTTACTTGTGAGATAAATCACCCAGAATACGGGTGGATCGAATATTACATGAATATTGATGATACTGACATGACAGTAAATAATTCTGATTTGATTGACCTGTTGAGTGATCAGATCGCAGATTATATACCGCCAACCCAAGAAGAAGCTGCCGCTCAGGCTAGATACGATAGAAGTTTAAAATTAACTGAAAGCGATTGGATGGCGGGCCAAGATCGTACTATGACACAGGCTGAAATCAATTATAGGCAAGAGTTGCGTGATATAACAACCCATGCAAACTGGCCTAATTTGAAACCAGAAGATTGGCCCATAAACCCATATGACGCATCATAGTCCTTTTTCTCTTAGCTTTTATAAATTTAGCATACCTGATTGGCAAAATTGTAAAAGAAAACTTCTAGATTTAGTAGATTGGGACAACAGGGAATGTTGGTCTGGAGATCATTTTTCTGACTATTACGATGCTAATCACAAGAAAGAATATACGCTAGATTTTGTTGATATTGTCAAAGACAGCTTTGAGGCTCTAGGGAAAGAGCTAGATGTTCCTTTGTTTCTAAGCAGCTTGTGGGCACAAAGGTATTTGACAAACAACTTTATGCAGCCTCACAATCATGGGGCAATAGGTTATTCATTTGTCCTTTATGTTGAGTTTGAAAAAAGCCAACACCCCTCAACAACTTTTTACTCTCCATTTAACTGCCCAATAAGGGGAGACGTTATTGAGTATAAACCAGACATCTCTGAGGGAGACATTTTTTTCTTTCCAAGTATGCTTCTGCATATGGCAGAGCCAAATAAAAGCACCCTTCAAAGGACGATATTTTCTGGTAATGTAAAAGCTCAAGTTTAATTCTTAATAGCAGGGGGTCTTGAATGAGGATTAATTGGCAATTGTGGTCTGGGGGAATGTCAGATCAAGATCTATCAACAATATTTAGTGAAGCTTCAAAAGTAAGAATAGAGGCTGCTAAAACATTTAACAACGCAGATACAAGAACTAGGTCAAGTGATGTAGCTTGGCTTACGGGCAACAATGTTGTTCAAGATATTATTTGGAAATATGTTAAAGCGGCTAACGACAATGTGTTTTCGTTTAACATTGAGAATCAAGCGCATATTCAATACACAGAATACCACGCTGAAAAGGGTGGTCACTATAGCTGGCACCACGACATAAACTGGGACAACAGCGAAGCATGGGACAGAAAATTAAGCGTTACCGTTCAGCTTTCAGATCCAAGCGAATATGAGGGTGGTCAATTTGAGTTTAGCGAATGTGAAACACCAGACGCTTCATCTCGCCTCAAAGGAACTGTTTTAGTTTTCCCAAGCTATTTGCAACATAGAGTTCTTCCCATAACACACGGAACAAGAAAAAGTCTTGTCGCTTGGTTTGAGGGTCCAAGGTGGCAATAGTATATCAGATTTCTCTGCATGGATCTGCGTATGATGCACGAGGAAAAGATTGGAACACGGTAGAGAGCGAGACGGGTTGTGTTAGAGATACACAGTGGCGTGATCCGATACTTGATAGGCCCCTGCTAGTTACGGAGTTTGGCTGCGCCGTAAGCCATCTTAGGACTTGGGAGAAGATAGCCGCTTCTAACCGCAACGGCATAATCCTTGAAGAGGATGCAGTTTATGAGAGTATTGATCCTAGCGCGGTTGATACTTTACTAAAAGAGCATGATAGCGTTTGGTTGGGATACCGTCTTAATACTCTTGGTTACTGGTATAATTGTCATGCTTACGCTCTTAGACCAGAAACCGCCAAGAGATTGATAGAAGGTTACAAGGAGGCTATTATCCCTGTAGATGAGTGGGTGCCTGCCAAGCTAAAAGTTCAATCGAACTTTTTCTTTACACCAGAGGTGGTGACGCAGATACCTAGAGAAGTTAGACCAAGCACGATTGAGGGGGAATCAATGATAAATTTTATTACGGTAGCGACTGATGAGAACAAGATGTCAGTCTTGCAGCAATCCGCAAAAAGAAATCAAATAAAACTAATAAATATTGGGAAGAATGTAACTTGGCGCGGCGGCAACATGTCTGCTGGTCAAGGCGGCGGTCAAAAGATAAATCTCATTAGGCAGCACATTGGAAATTTGCCAGATGAAGCTATAGTTCTTTTTGTTGATGGTTATGACGGGCTTTTCATAGACAACCCACAAACTATTGAGGAAAGATTTGTAGGGTTCGATTGCGATATATTGTTTGCCGCAGAAAAAAATTGCTGGCCCGATGCTAGTATGTGGATACTTTTCCCAAAATCT
>Ga0209232_1001760_pt1 | contig 11338 bp, 11 predicted proteins | sample ETNvirenome_2_60_FD_184066 | JGI IMG/M metagenome (GOLD analysis project Ga0209232, IMG submission 184066) | Marine viral communities from the Pacific Ocean - ETNP_2_60 (SPAdes) (version 2) | ecosystem: Environmental > Aquatic > Marine > Oceanic | place: Pacific Ocean | collected 2013-06-22
GGTAATTCTATGGAAGTCTTTTACCGCTACGATGCCAATATCTATTGAGTACAACATAAACTTTTAGTATGAACCACGAAGAGATGAAGAGCTTTCTTGAAGAACTCAAGAAGAGAAAAGAGAGTGCTATAGATTTTGCAGAAAAAATTAGCATCGCTAGTGAGATTCATAACATTGAAATGAAATTAAATGGAGTTAAGCCAATGGATTCACACATAGACTGTATTGGATGTGGCTCATAACAAACTATGCAATCACCACTTTTCTTTATAGCTAAACCTGAAGAGGGAAAGCGATATAACAATACTGTCGATTGGGATGGCATTGATATAATTACAAGCACATCTGAAGAAGACCATAAGTTTTCTAACAGACACGCAGAGGTCATTGAGGTTCCTGTAGGATATGATGGCCCAATAAAAATTGGAGACACATTGCTTGTCCACCATAATGTATTCAAGTATTATAATGACATGAGAGGTCGTAGAAAAAGTGGCAAGAGCTTTTTTAAAGATGACCTATTTTTTATAGACAGTGAACAGTTCTTCATGTGGCATGATGGTGAGTCGTGGAATGCTCACGACAGGTATTGCTTTGTGTCCCCTGTAGAGACTGAAGATTCTTTTATTTATAAACCCTTAAGTGAAGAACCCCTAATGGGGATAATGGAGTATCCTAATAAGTATCTCTTAGATCAGGGAGTAACTAAAGGGACTAAAGTTTCTTTTTGCCCTGATAGTGAGTATGAGTTTGAGGTAGATGATAAGAAGATGTATAGGATATATGATCACCAAATAACCTTAAAGCTATGAAAACACCAAACTACTTAAAGAGAGTTTTAATATCTATTGACCAACTAGGGAATGCGTTATGCGATGGAGACCCTGACACTACAATAAGCGCAAGACTGCATTGGCTTAGTGAGATTCAAAATAGAGACGGATGGGGAGCTAAGTACTTTACTATCCTTAGAAGAATTGTAGACTATTCCTTTTATCCTTTTGATGGAGAAGGTCATTGCTATCAAGCGTATTACTCACAGCCTCATAAAACGCTGCGAGGATCAAAGGTGGCTCTATCAGTGCTAGGATTTTTTATCGGCATCTCATGCGTCCTTATAATCCCTGTAGGATGGATATATAATCTTATCAAAGTAATAAAGCTTACTAAATGATTCGTAAACGCATACAGAACATATTAAAGTCAATGTCTGTATGTTTAGGGGTTATGCTATACTTAATATGGTTAGTAATAGTGTGGACTCTATACAGGATTATAAGAGCAGCCCGATGGTTTGCTGCTCTTATATTTTGTTTACTTCTCATTATTAGTTGTAATAAAGAGCCATTTGAAAAAGAGATTCAGTATGAGAATACAATCGCTGAAGCTTTTAGAGTATTAGACACCTGTGGCATACGAGAGCTTGAGACATTAGATATGCGCAACTTATCTGATTATGAAGAGCAGCAGTGGCGTTCACTTGAAGATTCGTTGTCTACACAAGGAGATTACTTCTGTATATCTAGAAAAGTAGATCAAGGAGATAAGACTTATTACATTGAGAACACGTTATTGTTTTTAAATTTCTTATCGGTATATGGATCAGAAGGTGCTAACTATTGGGATGTAAATAGTGATTACGAGGTAAATACTAGCGACCTTATTAAACTTCTAACTGTATATGATACGGAAATAGATGCAAGCCCTGACTTTAGTTGCTATGATATATCTTCAAATTTTGGAGAAGGAAACACATGGTTAGACTATACTTGTAATGATCCTTCTGTTTCTTTTGGTTGGATACACCGCACTCCTTATGATGAGATTAATGGAGGTAATTATGTGGGATATAATTTATACAGTTTTACTATTGATGTTGTGCATCAGGACAGCGTAGAGTTTTTTGAATACATTAGACCATGAGTAGAGAGCATATATACTTTGAGGATGAATGGAATGAAGAGTACCCAATCCGAAAAAAGAAAAGAATAAAGAATGAATTCAAAAGAAATAAAGCTAAAGATAATCGCAGCAGGACAGAAAGCAGTGGAGCAACTGATAAAGGTAGCGAAAGAAGAGATAATCAAGCATGACCCTGAAGATGATATTTCAGCCGATAGATTAAAAAATGCAGCAGCTACTAAGAAGCTATGTATTATGGATGCGTTTGAGATTCTTAAAAGAATTGAACTTGAGAAAGAAGAGATTGAATCTTCAGAGAAAACCTCCAATAAAAATGTAGATACAAAACAAGGATTTGCAGAACGAAGGTCACGATAAAAATCTTTACAGAGTACTAGAGGATTATATTCCCAAGAGTGTTCTTTCTAATAAGAATAAAGCTAAAACATGGGAGTATGGATACGATAAAAAGTATGATGTCATTGTTATCTCTAGAGATGGAACAGTAGGAGAAGTTTATGAAATACAGAATCTTAGAATAGCCTTACCCAAAGCACCTAAGAATTGCGTAAAAAGAAGTTCCAAAAAATCAGAACAGTATTGGGAAAGGGAAGAACTTCCTAAAGACTTACAGAAAATTCAGTCAATCTTTCAATGGAATGATAAGCCTACGGAATTTAAAAATAAGTATGTAGACTATATTGAACAGGAGTTTGATTTTCGTGAGTTTGGTTATTGGTTCTTAAATAATGGAGTCCCTACATACATGACGGGGTCTCATTATATGTATTTGCAATGGACTAGTATTGATATAGGTTATCCTGATTTTAGAGAGGCCAATAGAATCCTATACCTTTTTTGGGAAGGATGTAAGGCCGACAGCAGGTCTTTTGGAATGAACTACGTTAAGATACGCCGTTCAGGATTTTCATTCATGTCATCATCAGAGTGTGTTAACACCGCTACTCTTGCCCGTGACTCGCGCGTAGGTATACTGTCTAAGACAGGTACAGATGCTAAGAAGATGTTTACCGATAAGGTTGTTCCTATAAATAGCAGGCTGCCATTTTTCTTAAAGCCTATCATGGATGGAATGGATAAGCCAAAGACTGAGCTTGCTTACAGGATTCCTGCATCTAAGATTACCAAGAAGAATATGTTTGATGTGGAGGATAATGAGATTGAAGGTCTCGACACCACTATTGATTGGAAGAATACTGATGACAACTCTTATGATGGTGAGAAGCTCTTGCTGTTAGTTCATGATGAGAGCGGTAAGTGGATTAAGCCTAACAACATTCTTAATAATTGGCGGGTAACCAAGACGTGTTTACGATTGGGTAGTAAGATTATAGGTAAGTGTATGATGGGTTCTACATCTAATGCTTTAAGTAAAGGAGGTAGCAACTTCAAAAGTTTATATGAAGACTCAGACATTCTAAAGAGAAATAAGAACGGTCAGACTAAGAGTGGTATGTATGGCTTGTTTATTCCTATGGAGTGGAACATGGAAGGATTCATTGATAGATATGGGATGCCTGTGTTTAGAACTCCTGCAAGTCCTGTATTAGGAATTGATGGAGAGATGATTGACAAAGGTGCTGTAGACTATTGGGAGGCAGAAGTAGAGTCATTAAAAGGAGATGCTGATGCTCTTAATGAGTTTTACCGTCAGTTTCCTAGAACAACCTCACACGCCTTTAGAGATGAGAGCAAGCAGTCCTTGTTTAACCTTACTCGTATTTACCATCAAATAGATTATAATGATAGCCTTATAACTGACCATCACCTTACACGAGGCAGCTTTAGATGGAAGGATGGCATAAAGGATACTAAGGTTATATTCTCTCCTGATAAGAGTGGTCGATTCTTAGTGGGGTGGATGCCGTCAACAAATCTACAGAATAGAGTATACGAGAGGAATGGAATTCGGTATCCTGCTAATGATCACATTGGTGCGTTTGGTTGTGACTCCTATGACATCTCAGGAGTAGTGGGTGGTGGCGGCTCAAACGGAGCACTACATGGACTGACTAAGTTTAACATGGACGATGCTCCGAGTAATGAATTTTTCTTAGAGTACATAGCACGACCTCAAACCGCTGAGATATTCTATGAAGAAGTTTTAATGGCTTGCGTATTTTATGGTATGCCAATTCTTATTGAGAACAATAAACCAAGACTTCTATATCATTTTAAGAATAGAGGCTATCGAGGATTCTGTACTAATCGTCCTGACAAGAGATACAACAAGCTTTCTAAAACAGAGAAGGAGCTTGGGGGTATGCCTAACTCTTCTGAAGATGTTAAGCAGGCTCATGCTTCAGCAGTAGAGTCGTACATAGAGAAGTATGTAGGCATGGACATAGAAGGTACGTTTAGAGATCCTGATGAAATGGGGTCAATGTTGTTTACTAAGACACTTGAGGATTGGGCTAAGTTTGACATTACTAATAGAACTAAGTTTGATGCTACTATTAGCTCAGGGTTAGCTATCATGGCTTGTCAGAAGCACCTCTATCAGCCTGAGAAAAAGACTAACAAAATTAGTCTTACCTTTGCAAGGTATAATAATACAGGGAGTACAAGCGAAATTATTAGATGAAAGATGTTAAGATAACCATATCCCCTACATCCTTTCCAAGCCAACTCGTATCTGATTCTGAAAAGGCTACTATGGAGTTCGGTCTTCAGGTTGGTCAGGCAATTCAGTACGAATGGTTTAAGAGAGACGGAAACCAATGTAGGTTTTATGATCAATGGAGAAACTTTAGAAGGCTACGCCTTTATGCAAGAGGAGAACAATCTGTTGCAAAGTACAAACAAGAACTAGCAATTGATGGTGACTTGTCCTATCTGAATCTAGATTGGACACCTGTCCCTATACTCCCCAAGTTTGTAGACATTGTTGTAAATGGAATGTCAGACAGACTTTTTTCAGTTAAAGCTTTTGCTCAAGATGCTTTATCTCAATCCAAGAGAAGCAAGTATCAAGATCTTATTCAAGGTCAGATGATTGCAAAGCCTGTCTTAAGTAAAATACAAGAAGCTACAGGAGCAAACCCATTTATTATTGAGGCAGATGATTTGCCTGAGAGTGATGAGGAGTTAGCTTTATATATGCAGCTTAACTATAAGCCTGCTATTGAGATAGCTGAAGAACAAGCTATTAATACTTTATTAGAGGACAATCATTATATAGATCTACGTAAGCGTCTTGACTATGACCAAATGGTATGTGGAATCTCAGTTGCAAAGCATGAGTTCTTGCTTGGCTCAGGAGTACAGGTATCATACGTAGACCCTGCAAATGTTATATACAGTTATACTGAAGACCCATATTTTAAGGATTGCTTTTATTGGGGAGAGGTTAAGACAGTTAGTTTAACGGAATTAACTAAGATTGATCCAACACTTACTAAAGAAGATCTTCAAGAGATTTCTTTAAAAAGCCAAAGTTGGTATGACTACTTTAATGTAGCTCAGTTTCAGCAGAATGATATTTTCTATCGTGACACAGCTACATTACTTTACTTCAATTATAAATCTACAAATAAGATTGTATATAAGAAGAAGATAAAGGATAATGGTACTGTAAAAATGATTGAGAAGGATGACTCCTTCAACCCTCCGACTGAGATGATGGATGAGGGCAACTTTGAGAAAGTAGAAAAGACTATTGATGTTTGGTATGACGGAGTAATGGTCATGGGAACAAACTATGTCATTAAGTGGGAGATGGCTAAGAACATGGTTCGACCTAAGTCAGCAAGCCAACACGCTATCCCTAACTATGTGGCTTGTGCTCCACGTATGTATAAAGGTGTGATTGAATCTCTAACAGGAAGAATGATTCCTTTTGCTGATCTTATTCAAGTTACACACCTTAAGCTACAGCAAGTCATAGCTAAGACTGTCCCTGATGGTGTCTATATAGATGCCGATGGACTTAATGAGGTTGATCTAGGAACGGGTAATGCATATAATCCTGAAGATGCTTTAAGGCTTTACTTCCAAACGGGTTCTGTTATTGGGCGTAGCTACACTCAAGATGGTGAGTTTAATAATGCTAGAGTACCTATTCAGCAATTGACATCCAACTCAGGAGCTTCTAAAACACAGATGCTTATTGCTAACTACAATCACTATCTCAGTATGATAAGAGATGTGACGGGACTTAACGAAGCAAGAGACGGGAGCACTCCTGACTCTGAAGCGTTGGTTGGAGTTCAGAAGTTAGCAGCTATGAGTTCAAACACAGCTACACGTCATATCTTGGATGCAAGTCTATATATGTACCGAACATTAGCTGAAGGCTTATCGTATAGAGTAGCTGACATCCTAGAGTATTCAGATTTTACTGATGAGTTTATTAATCAGATTGGAAAGTATAATGTTTCTATACTTGAAGATGTAAAGGATTTATACATATATGACTTTGGTATATTTATCGAGGTAGCTCCTGATGAAGAGCAGAAGCAGCAGTTAGAGAATAACATTCAGATGGCTTTATCTAAAGGAGATATAAACCTTGAGGATGCTATTGACATACGAGAGTTAAAGAATATTAAGCTTGCTAACCAACTTCTCAAACTTAAGCGAAAGTCTAAGCAAGAACGAGAGGAGAAGATGGAGAAACAGAAGCAAGAAGCTCAAGCTCAGATGCAGATGCAATCACAGCAGATGGCTGCACAGACAGCATCTCAAAAGATCCAAATGGAAACTCAGTCTAAAATTCAAATCAAACAGGCTGAGATAGCGTTTGAGATTGAGAAGCAAAAAGCTGAGGCTGACTTGAAGCTAAGTCTAATGGAGCAAGAGTTCCAATATAGTATGGAGCTGCGTGGGCTTTCTGAAGACGCATTACAAGAGAGAGAAACTCAAAGAGAAAATGCAAAAGCAAGTCGTATTAGCCAACAGAATACTGAGCAGAGCAGATTAATTAATCAGCGTAAGAACAACTTACCACCGCAAAATTTTGAATCTAATGAAGACAGCCTAGATGGATTTGATCTAGCAGAGTTTTCTCCAAGATAAGTCTAATTAATATTTATTACTTTTGTAAAAATCTAATCTATGGAAATTAAAGTACGTGAAGTCACGGGTGTGGTTGAGAAGTCAAAGCAAGAAATTGAGCAGGAGCTTCTTCAAAAACACGAAGAGCAACTAGAAGGAGGACAGCAAGTTACAGAGACTACTGAGCCTGTAGAAGAAATTAAGGAGGAGAAAGCTACTCCTGAGATGAATGAAGATGATGTCATCTCATATATTAAAAATCGTTATGACAGAGAGATTGGATCTGTTGACGAGTTATTTAGTGAGCGAGAAAAAACTGAGGAGTTACCTGAAGATGTAGCTGCTTATTTAAAGTATAAGAAAGAAACGGGTCGTGGTATTAAGGATTTCATGCAGCTTAGTAGAGATGTAGACGATATGTCTCCTGATGAAGTTCTTAGACAGTATTTAGTTGCGACTGAAAAAGGATTAGATTCTGATGATATTGATACCTTAATGGAAGGGTATGAGTATGATGAGGATCTTGATGACGAGTCTGTTATTAAGAAGGCTAAGTTATCTAAGAAAAAAGCTATTGCTAAGGCAAAGGACTTCTTTGAGTCTGAAAAAGAAAAATATAAGATTCCTCTTGAGTCAAGTGGGAGTTCTATTTCTGAACAAGACAAAGACAAGCTCGATGCTTATAATCAATATGTACAACAGTCAACTACCTATGAGGAGGAGTTAAAGAGAAAGCAGGAATGGTTTCTTAAAAAGACTAATGAAGTATTCGGAGATGAGTTCAAAGGTTTTGAGTTCAATGTTGATGAAGACAAGAAGGTCACTTTTGCTCCCGCTGATGCCGTTGAATTAAAGAAAGCTCAGTCAAATGCAAATAATTTCTTAGGAAAGTTTGTAGATGATAACGGCTTACTTAATGATGCGGAAGGTTATCATAGGGCATTGGCTATAGCAATGAATCCTGAGAAGTTTGCTAAGTTCTTTTATGAGCAAGGCAAATCAGTACAGGCTGATGATGTTATGCGTAAGATGAAAAATACTGAAATGTCTATACGTAAAACACCTGAAGTTACTACGAAGGGAGGGATGCAAGTAAAGGCTATGAACCCTGACTCAGGTCGTGGTCTTAAAATTCGGAGTCCTAAGAACAGATAAATAAGAACTATTATGGCTTTAACAGCAGCAGGCATGGATTTGCAGCCAAGCGCACAGCGAATCCCTGTCGAATCAAACTACATCAATAACTTCGATTTCTTGAATCAGTATCTTCCTGATACTTATGAGAAGGAATTTGAGCGTTATGGTAATCGAACAATTTCTTCGTTCCTACGTATGGTAGGTGCGGAAATGCCTTCTAACTCTGACCTTATTAAGTGGACGGAGCAAGGAAGACTACACACTAAATATGTACAAGTAGGTGGAGGAGCAATAGGAGCAGGTCAGGCTTTCCTTGACCTTACTGTTAATGATGATATTGTTCCTGCGGGAACAACAGCTACAGCAACAGGCGGTATTGCTATTCGTAACAATCAAACTATTATGGTTGTTTGGAATGACGGATCAGGATCTAACAAAGCTATTGTTAGTGCAGTAAACCATGCAACAGGAACATTCCGAGCTAATTTTTATGAAGCAGCAGGATCAGCAGGTGCTCTTACAGGCGTAGGTAATGCTGATGTTACTATCTTCATTTATGGATCAGAGTTCAACAAAGGAACAGGAGGAATGGCTGAATCTTTGGAGGCTGATGACTTCATCTTTGACAATAAGCCAATTATCCTTAAGGACACTTACGAAGTAAATGGTTCTGATATGGCTCAGATTGGTTGGGTTGAAGTAACAACAGAGAATGGTGCATCAGGATACCTATGGTACTTGAAGTCAGAGCATGAGACACGTCTTCGTTTCGACGATTACTTGGAGACTGCAATGATTGAGGCAGTTCCTGCTGAAGCAGCTTCAGGTGCAGGTGGCCTATTGCAAGGTGTTGCTCCTGCGGCATCGGTAGCAAACCTTAACGGTTCTGACGGTATTTTCTACGTAGTTAATAACAGAGGAAACGTATGGGCAGGTGGAAACCCAACAACTCTAGCAGATTTCGATACAGTTATTTCTAGACTTGATAAGCAGGGTGCTATTGAGGAGAATGTATTGTTCGTTAATCGTGAGTTTGGATTTGACATCGACGATATGTTGGCAGCTCAGAACTCTTACGGAGCGGGTGGTACTTCATACGGTCTTTTCGATAACGACGAAGAGATGGCGTTGAACTTAGGCTTCTCAGGATTCCGTAGAGGTTATGACTTCTACAAGACTGATTGGAAATACTTGAATGATCCAACTATGCGTGGTGACTTGTCTACTGTGGCAGGAAGCGGTGCTGTTAATGGTCTTCTTGTTCCTGCGGGTTCTACGACAGTGTACGATCAAATTCTTGGAAAGAATGCCAAGCGTCCATTCCTACACGTTCGTTACCGAGCTTCAGAGACTGAGGATCGTCGATACAAGTCTTGGATTACAGGTTCAGCAGGAGGAGCGCGTACATCAGATCTTGATGTTATGCGAGTTAACTTCCTCTCTGAGAGAGCTGTATGTACTCTAGGTGCTAACAACTTTGTTATCTTCAATGCGTAAGATACACTAGGTTGAAACATATAAAGGAGGCGCGTCGAAGGGCGCGTCTCTTTATTTTCTTTTACAAAATCTTATTTAATCATGAATCAAGTTAAAATCAAGTACGTAGACAAGACGTACAAACTCACAAGAGCAGCAGCTCCTTTATCTTTTATGCTGCCAACAAGAAACAGTCGTCGCTCCCCACTACTGTGGTTTGATGAAGAGCGAGGAGAAAATCGAGCGTTAAGATATGCTCGCAATCAGAAATCTCCATTTGAAGATGAACAAGATGGCAATGCAATTGTTGAGCCTGTTATTTTTGAAGATGGGTTTCTTGTTGTAAATAGAACCAATCAAGTTCTCCAAAAATTTTTAGAGTACCATCCTCTTTACGGAAAGTATTTCGTGTTAGTAGATAACGAAAAAGATGCTGAAGAAGAGATGGAGAGTTTAGCTGTAGAGGTAGATGCCCTTATTGAGGCTCGTCAGTTGTCTATAGATCAAATGGAAAGTATTTGCCGAGTTATGTATGGTCGCAATACTGATAAGATGACTACTGCTGAGATGAAGCGTGATGTGTTGGTAGCTGCTAAAAAGAACCCTCAAGGATTTTTAGATATGCTAGGCGATCCTGAGCTTAAGTACAACTCAAGTATACAGAAGTTTTTTGATGAGGGATACCTATCCACTCGCCGTGAAGGCACTGAGGTATGGTTCAGCACAGATAATAATAAAAAGAAAATGCTAACTGTTCCTTTTGGAGTAGAGCCAACGCAAGCGGCTGCATCGTTTTTGAAAAGCGATGAAGGAATTGAAGCGTTGAAGATGCTCGAATCCTTAATTGAGGACTAAGCGTATCACCCTAGTGCAGGGATTGGGAGGGGCTAAATGCCCCTCTTTTTTTTGTGCTATCTTTGCCGCGATATTTTTTTTTTAAAATCATAAACTTTTTTATCATGGTTAAATTTCTTAAAATTACTAACGCACCTAACACAGGTCAATTAATTAACATTAATGGCATTAAAGCTGTCGCTACTTCAGGTGCTACGGCTGTTACAGTTACTATTCAGTATGATGACTCCACAACTACAACTGTTACTACAGCAGCTCAAGTAGGTTCTGATGTTTATTTAGCAATAGTAAATGGTATTGAAAAAGCATTAGCTACAAGTTGGACAAACCCTTATTACTCATTAGAACTTCCTAAAGCGGTAACAAGTGTTGTAAATGCGTAATACGCGTATTATTTTGGTTAAGATTAGGGGGGCTTATGCCCCTCTTTTTTTTGCCTTATCTTTGTATTATGTATGGACTATTGAAGATACTCGACTCAAGTCTGAGAACCACGTATATCCCTGCGAATACTATTCAAGATGTACTAAGAACTAGCACTACAGTAGTTCGTATATACACTAATGTATTTGCTCACGACAATAATACTAATGCAGAGTATGTGTCCTATGACTTAGTGCAATCTTCAACTTCAAGCGCATCAGATGAAACTCAGCCTGATGCAATTAAAAATGCATGGATAGAGGCTAATGTACAGCAAGGAGGTATTCACGCAGTTAATCTTCCTTTTGTTTTATCATCAGTTACTATTGGACAAAGCCCTATGGGTGGTGGTGGTGCAGGGGGGAGTTATCTAACTGCTATTGTTCAGGACACCACTCCTCAGCTCGGTGGTAACTTAGATACTAATGGGTTTAAGATTGTCAGTGTTTCAAATAGAGATATTGATATTGAGCCTGATGGCACAGGAGATGTGCTTCTTGGCAACTATAGGTTTGATGCAGACCAAACG
>Ga0209232_1001761_pt1 | contig 11327 bp, 14 predicted proteins | sample ETNvirenome_2_60_FD_184066 | JGI IMG/M metagenome (GOLD analysis project Ga0209232, IMG submission 184066) | Marine viral communities from the Pacific Ocean - ETNP_2_60 (SPAdes) (version 2) | ecosystem: Environmental > Aquatic > Marine > Oceanic | place: Pacific Ocean | collected 2013-06-22
CATCAAAACTGAGTATGTAGATCCGACTTCATTTATTCATAGCTACACAGAAGACCCTGGTTTCAATGATATGATGTATGCTGGTCATATCAAAACTATCTCTATTCAAGAGCTAAAGAGACTTGCTGGTCACGAGCTAGATGAAGAGGTTTTTGACAAGATTGCTAAAGCCGCAAGAAACAGAGACGGAAATGACCCCAACGCTTACAGCAGGAAGTCATACAATAAAAGAGCCATGCGTCAAGAGTATGGCTATGACGAATACATGGTCGATGTTCTTGACTTTGAGTTTATTTCTGTTGATTGCATCTTCTTTGAAGAAAAAGAAAATCGCTTTGGAAACACCAACTTCTTTATGAAGGGGTTTGATTACGAAGAGAAGCAAGGCAGTGTATTCGATAGGAAACCACATAAGATGGAAATCTCTACCGTCTATAGCGGTTCTTATGTGATGGGTGGCTCTGACATCCTGTTTAATTACGGGATGATGAAAAACATCCCAAAGAATATTCATGACCTCTCAAAGTGTAGGCTGTCATACTCTGTTGTGGCAACCAACTTGAGAAACATGATGCCTAAGTCTATGGTGGATAGCTGCACTGGCTTTGCTGATATGTTGCAGCTGACACATTTGAAGATTCAGCAAGCAATCGCCAAGGCAAAGCCCGACGGCTTGATCATTGATATCGAGGGGTTAGAAAATGTGCAACTCGGAAAAGGCGGGGAGCTACAACCTTTGGACCTGCATGATATTTATGAGCAGACTGGTGTTTTCTATTACAGAAGTAAAAACCCAGAGGGTGGATTCCAGAACCCGCCTGTGCGGGAGATCGGTAATAGCATCCGAAACATCAACGAGTTGATTGGGCTTTACAATCACTATCTGCGCATGATCCGTGATACTACGGGAATCAACGAGATGATGGATGCGTCTACACCAAAAGGTGACACACTTGTTGGTGTTCAACAACAAGCTATAGCAGCAGGCAATAACGCTATATATGACATCACTAATGCCTCCATGATCCTTTACAAAAAGGTTTGCGAGGACATTGTGAAGTGCATTCAGATTCTCCCTGAAGATTGTGTTCTATATAAGCATTATGAAAACGCAATAGGTCAAGAAAACATGTCTGTGCTTTCCTCTTTCAATGAGCTACCTATGTACAACTTTGGTGTCCAGGTAGTTAAGGAGATGGAGGACCAAGACAGAGTTTATCTTGAGCAAAACATTCAGATGTCTATACAGCAAAAAGAGCTTGACATTGAAGATGCTATTGCAATCCGAGGGATGAAAGACGTTAATCAGGCTGAGCGTCTTTTGGTTGTTCGCCGTAAAAAGCGCATGGCTAAGATGCAGGAAATGGCTATGCAAAACTCCCAGGTGCAGGCTCAGTCAGCCCAGCAGGCTGCTCAGGCCGCCTCTCAAGCGAAGATGCAGGAGATGCAGATGGAAGCTCAACTCGAAGCGCAACAGCTTCAGCTGAAGGCTCAGCTTGAGAGTCAGCTCGAACAAGTAAAACATCAATTCAGAAGAGAGATTGAGCTTATCAAGGCACAGGCTACTTTAGGCTTCAAAACTGATGAGCAAGAGTTTAAAGAAAAGCTTGAAGTTCTTAAGGAGGATAGAAAAGATGAACGTGTTAAAAAACAATCTGCTGAGCAGAGCAAGTTGATCTCTCAAAGACAGGGGTCAAGAGGTGAGCTTCCAGAAGCCGCTGAAAATGTAGACAATATTGTAAACTCATTATTAGGCTAGTATGAGTAAAGTAAACTTAGATGTAGCGGAAAAATTAGATATCACCTGTAGAAGAGGTGATACTTTCTCTTTGACTTTGACCCTAAAAGATTCGAGCGGAACTGCCTTGCAGCTTAGCACTCTGGGCTATGAATTTTTTATGAATGTAAAGTCAAATGAAAAAGACAAATCTGGAGAAAGATTTGTTATTGCTTCATCTAGTACAGCCTCTCAGAAGTCTCCTACTTCTTCGCGCTTAAATGAAGATCAGACTAGAGATCTTGCTGGTATTTTTACTTTTGATGACGCAAGCGATAGCGGCACAGTAGTGTTAAATGCTAGCGCTGTAAGTATGGCGAGCTTTCCTGTGGGCAGGTTTTCGTATGACATCCAACAACTGGTTGGTGGCGTAAGGACTACAATATTGAGAGGTTCATTTAAGGTTAACGAAGATATAACTCTCTAATATGGCTATAACAGTTACAGCAGCATCAGGCAGCACTTCGGTAACAGTTACAGCTCCAACCTCTAGCTCTGTAACGGTTACAGAAAAGGGCATTAAGGGCGACAAAGGCGACACTGGAGATACAGGGGCCACGGGTGCAACTGGCCCCGCAGGTCCTACAGGCGCCACAGGCGCCACAGGCGCTACAGGTTCACAGGGTCCACAAGGAATTCAAGGTCCAGCAGGCTCTGACGGAGGAACAAATATTGTTTCAGATACATCTCCTCAGCTAGGTGGCAACCTTGATGTAAACGGAAATGACATTGTTAGCACTTCTAACGGGGATATAGACCTTGATCCTAACGGCACGGGTAAGGTTGTATTTAAAGGCAACTCTGACAAGGGTGCTGGTCAGTTTGTTTTAAACTGTGAGCAGAACAGCCACGGCATTGTAATTAAGGGGCCGCCCCACTCCGCAGGAGCTTCTTATACGTTGACGTTACCAAATACAGATGGAAGTGCAAACGAAGTTTTGAAGACTGATGGCAGCGGCAATTTAGACTGGGTTGCTCAAACCACAGACACCAACACTCAAAACACAACCACACTATCTTTTGTAGATAGCTCCAATGATATTATTCTTAGGAATACTACAGGTGGTGCAGGTTCTGGAACTGACGATATCAAGTTTGTAGCTGGGTCTAATATAACCCTGACTCACACAGACGCGGACAATATTACTATAGCGTCTACAGATACTAACACTCAGCTCTCTACTGAGGAAGTTCAAGATATAGCTGGACCCTTAGTCGCTACTGGCGGAACAAAAACAGGGATTAGCGTTACTTATGATGATGCTAATGGCAACATGGATTTTGTTGTTGCCTCGGACATAAATACTACAGGAACTGCTGGAGGATTGTCTTCTACTCTGGCTGTAAGTAGCGGCGGAACCAACGCAACTTCGTTTACAGACAAGGCTGTAATTATTACTCAGGATAGCGGAACGGATACGCTAGCTGCTGCGGCCATGACTACAAACGGGTCGTTACTTATAGGCGGTAGTAGCGGTCCAGCAGTTGGTACCCTTACGGCTGGTAGCAACATCACTATTACAAACTCCGATGGTGGAATTACTATTGCTGCCGCAGGTGGTGGAGGCGGTGGTGATGGAGATATTGAGGGTGTTACTGCGGGCACTGGTCTTTCTGGCGGTGGCGATTCGGGTAGCGTAACGCTGAACGTAGAGGCCGCCCAAACAGGCATTACCTCTGTGGTAAACTCTAGTTTAGAGATCGGTAGAGATGCCGATAACAGAATCAAGTTTGGTACTGATAACCAAATCATCTTCAGAGTTAGTGGTGGTGATGGGATTACTATGAAGGCTTCGGGTGAGATAGAGGCCACTAAGTTTGATGGAGCCCTTGAGGGAAATGCTGATACAGCTACGGCTTTGGCTTCTGCTGTAAATATCGGTGGAGTTAGCTTTGACGGATCAGGCAATATAGACCTGCCAGGCGTAAATAGTGCAGGAAACCAGAACACCTCTGGCACGGCTGCTATTGCCACTACTGTTACGGTAACGGATAATGAAAGCACTGACGAAGAAAACGTAATAACCTTTGTTGCTGGAGCAGCAGGCAGCGGTAACGTGGGGTTAGAGGCAGATGGCGATTTAACGTACAATCCTTCTTCAGGCACTGTAACTGCACCTCAGCTGAGTGTCACTAAAAACCTGTTTGCTAAAACTGCAAACACAGACTTTAGCGCTCAGGGTGACATTATTAAGATAGGCACAGGCAGCACTACTCAGGGTGAGCTTTGTTACTACAAGTCTGATGGATCGTGGGGTGCTGCTGATGCTGATGCCGCTTCTACTTCTGGTGCTTGTTTGTTGGCGATAGCCCTAGGCACAGATCCCGACTCTGATGGTATGTTGCTTAGAGGCACATTTACTTTGGATCACGATCCAGGGACTATTGCCGATGAGCTATATGTATCTACTACGGCTGGAGATATTACGGGGACTCCCCCATCTGGTACTGGAGATGTTGTTCGTGTTGTTGGATATTGTCTAGACAGCACAAACGGACAGATTTGGTTTAATCCTTCTAACGACTTTATCGTCCTTGCATAAACATGCCAAACATAGCATCACATAACGGAATAGACGTGGGTAACATAGCATCAATAAACGGACAAGACATTGCAGCTTCTGGCGGGGCTTTTGATCCAATTGCAGATACAGGAACTTATACTGAGGAAAGCGGTGTAGGTACTGGCATGTTTATGTATGGGGGGGCTCCAGCGTCTTTAGGTCTTGGTAATGACGCGTATAGTGCTGGATACGTCAAAGGCCCAGTGATTAACTTTTCTAGCGACAAAGACGGAGTATTTCCCCACAGGAAGCAACCTGGTGATTTTAGCAACAGGAACTGGACGAAGTTTGAATGCTCTGAGGAGATTTTTTGCGGGTTAGATACAGACGGAAAGCTTTGGATGTCTGGAGCAAACACCTCTCGTACACATCAAAGCTCTAGTCCAGGAACTCTAACTCAGGTTACCTCTGTAACAGGCGTCACCGATGATACTGCCTGGACGGATGTCGCAGTAGGCGATGATTTTTGTTTAGCTATAAATGCTGGATATCTGTATGTTCTTGGCGTCGGCGGCGACGGTCAATTAGGTACGGGCAGCACTGCAAGCAAGAATACTTTTACTAAGGTTGGGTCTAGCAACGATTGGCACAAAGTAGCTGCGGGCCAAGATCACAGCATAGCCATAAGGGGCGCTTCTGGAAACAGGTCTCTTTGGTCAACTGGAGAAAACACTAGTGGTAAGTGCGGTTCTGGTGACACCTCTGGAGACGACCTTTCTTGGATAGAAAGAGTTTCTGCTGATGCCAGTGAAGACTGGACATTTGTTTCTTGTAGTAGGGATAACTCTTTAGCTATTAAGGCTGGAAAGGTGTTTATGTGTGGGGAAGGCAATCAAGAGGCGCTGGGAAACAACTCCACTTCTGACGTTACTACTTTTACACAAACTGGTAAGATAGATTCAAGTGGCACTTTTGGAACAAATTGGACTAGCGGGCAGATTTTTACCAACGAATGCAGCCTTTTAATAAATTCTAGCGGGGAGCTGTGGCATGCTGGCGAAGCTGGCTCTGGGTCAAGAGGTGATGGCAGTACGACTGATAATAAATCTGGTTATCATGTAAAAGTTAGCGGTTCATCAGGCGCAGGAGGTAGCGACAACTGGACTCTAATTTGCAGCCCTGAACCCTCAAACGACAGTGATGACACGTTTGCTGGGATTTGTAACGGGCAACTTTTCACCTGGGGCTACTTTATTAACCGCCCACAACTTGGTCATGCTAGCACAGCACCCAGCGTGTTGTCAACCGCTACGGCAGTTGCAAATACTAATACCTGTAGTTATGCGACCATCTCTGAAGCTTCGTCTGATACCGCTAGATTTGTCTTAGCTTCTTTTAATATTAGTTGATCATGGCTTTATATACAGTCGAAATATCTTCAGAAGATACTTTATCTGAACGCTGGACAGACCCTAATCATCCCACCAAAGGATTTAAGTTTAATCAAGAATCTCTAGAAGAGTGTACTCAACTCGAAAACGGTAACTATTTAGCTACTTACAATACTGTTGAGTACAGCTCTGAGGTTACCCTTAAGTACGAAAACGCCTCTGGAGTTTATACAGCAACGATACCTGCTGGCGAGTATGGCGTCAGATCATAACTTTTTATTTTTATTACCTTTGCTAGATGTCTAACACCAGAGTAAAAAACCTTCTTAAGAAGCATGGATTATCTGGGGTAAACAAACCCAAGAGAACGCCACAGCATCCTAAGAAGTCTCACATAGTGTTAGCGAAAGAAGGAAACAAAGTAAAGCTTATACGTTACGGTCAGCAAGGTGCGAAGACAGCGGGTAAGCCAAAAGCTGGAGAAAGCGACAGGATGAAGAAGAAGAGAGCCAGCTTCAAGGCTAGACACAGACGCAACATTGCAAAGGGCAAGATGAGTGCAGCGTACTGGGCTAATAGATCTAAGTGGTAATGAAAGCTGTTAAGTATAAGAAGGGCGGGAAGTTCACCGTGACAAACCGCAAGATGTCTATCGATCCCCCGAAGGGTTTTCACTGGATGGAGGAAGGAGGTAGATACTATCTCATGAAGGGCGACTACGTGCCACATCCTGGAGCCGTGAAGAAGGCTACGTTCAAAATGGCTGACCACCCAAAGAAGAAGTGATGGCAAAGAATCCAGCACAGCAAGCAGCGATTGCTATCGCCATGAAGAAGGCGGGTAAGAAACCTAAGTCTATGGAAAAAGGAGGTCTTTATGCTAAGTCATTAAGAAAAAGAGCTGATCGAAAAACTAAGAGAGGCTTGGAGCTTAAAAGAGAAACTCCTGGTATTGATTTTATGATGGGGAGGGCAACAAAAAAGGACAAAAGAAGACGTGACAGAGGAAAAAGAAAGTTGAAAAGAGCTGAAGAATTAAGATCCAAAGCCTCAAGGATTGAAGAAAAAAACATTCCAAAAATTGAACCCCAAAGCAAGATAAGTTTTGCAAAGAAGGGAATGAAGTTCAACCCGAAGTATACTCGTGGTAGCGCTGACGTGGGTAAGAGAAAGCAGCTAATGGCACAGATTAGCGAGATATATAAGAAGCACAGAGGGACAAAAGCCAAAAGACAAAAGAAGGGCTTTCCTCCTGCTGTAGCCGCGAGACTCAAAAGACTCATGGCGCAAAGAGATAAGATATAAACCTTTAAAAAATATAACTATGGATCACGGTAAGAAAAAAATGATGATGGGTGGAAAGATGAAAGTCAAGAAGATGCCAGGCGGTGGCATGATGAAGAAGCCCATGATGATGAAGCATGGAGGCAAGCACAAGATGCCCATGTACATGTACGGCGGTAAGACGTTCAAGGATGGCGGTAGCTTGATGGCGGCTTTGATGAAAGACCCAAAGCAGAGAGCACGAGCTAAGAAAATGCTCGGAATGTAATGAAAGTCAAGAAGCTAAAAAAGGGTGGGATGGCTGGCCTTAGCGCTGCACAAAAAGAAGTGTATCGCCGAGGTCTTGCTGCCTACATGTCTTCTGGAAATAGACCTAAAGTTTCTCAACACGCCTGGGCTATGGCTAGGGTGAAGAGCGACTTCGGAAAACGAGAGGCAGCAAAGATTAGAGCGAAGAAGGGCAAGAAAAAATAATGCTTATATTTGCATTCATATAATAAATAATTATGGCTACAACAACTGCAACAATTACACTTTCGAGCGCTGACCTGACTGGTGACGCTCTTGCGCTGTCAACTACAGCGACACTCACCAAGGCGGGGACGCTCACTGGTCTGTCACAGACTACTGGTGTTGGTAGAAAAACTACTACCGCTACTTCTCAATATATCCTGTTTGATGGTGATGCTTATGCTAACGGATCTCACAAGGTTTACTTGAAGAACACTAGTGCTGTCGCTACCGAGTTTTTAACTATTGAAATTAACTCTGAGCAGATGGGTAAGCTTTACGCTGGTGATTGGGCGTTCTTCCCATGGGAGGCAAATGCTGACACTAACGATATTAAGATTACCCCAAGCGTATCTACTAGCTTGACTTTAGAGTACGCTCTGTTTATTGACGAATAATGGCAACAGTACGCGCTTCACTCAGCCTAAATAGTGCTGACGTGCTTACAAGCGCGTTGGCTTTGACTACCGTAGCTAATCTTACTTGCGACTCTGGCGCTTTGATCAGAGCCAAAGTAAAAGCTACCGATCATGACACTACCGCTCTTCGTATTTACGCTGCTAATCAGTGTAACGAAAGAGCTTACGTGTACTTAAAGAATCTTGATTCTGAGCTTGAGCAATACGTTTACATATACAACGATAGCGACTCTGATGGTCTTGTAGCCAAGATTGGAGGCGGTGAGTTTGCTTTTGTTCCCGTTGCAGTGGACAAAGCTTACGTAGTTTATGCTACCAAGGTAGACACGATGGTCGAGTACGGCGTATTTGGTAACGACAACTCATCGGTTCCGTTTACTGGAGCTGGAATATCATAATAAATAAGACATGGCACATCCAAGCGATTACTTAGGAAAGGGGGGTATGATTATTATTGATGAAGACCAGGGAGCGGTTTCTGCCCCCTCTGGGAAGGTTTTTGTTGCGATTCAAAGCACTACAACTGGCGGTACGTTCACGGTTAAGGGTAGTGGTTTGTACGAGCACGTAGATATCGATGCAGCCAGTGCTGCCAACGTTGTTAAGTATATCAACCCCGCTACTGGGGAGGCTTACGTGGATGAAGCTGCCGCTAATGGCGTTTCAGCTGGATACTTTGAGGTAGTTGGAAACGCTAAAACCGTTACGATCGAAGTCGCCGCAGGTCAAACCGTGTACGGAAGATTCACTGAGGTGGACGCTACAGATAGCAATGCTGCTATTTTGTATCTGGCGCGGTCTTAAAATAAAACATCATTTAATTAAATAAAATGGAAGAGAACAACGAAACTGTTGCAGGATTCGAGGTCTTCAACAATGTTGAGGACCTTGCTGCTTCTGCAACCGAAGGAACAGAACAGGTAGAATCACCTGAAGTAGAAACGCAAGAAGCTGTTGAAGAACAGCCTCAGTTTCAAGAAGAATATGCCGCAGAGGCAGACCAACAAGTCATGTCAGAGCAGCCTGATCAGCAGGTGTCTGACGGTGAAGAATACAGCGACGAAGAACTACAGTCAGCTGTGTTTGAGTATCTCAGCGAGATGACTGGTGAAAACATCACCTCTCTCGATGACTTGTACGGAGAAGAAGAAACTAACGCTGTTGACGAAAGAGTCGAAGCTATTTCACGGTTTGTAGAGGAAACAGGCCGCGCACCAGAAGATTGGTTTAGGTTCCAGTCATTGAATCCAGAGGGTATGGATGACATGACAGCCATTCGCATTCAGATGTCGAATGAGTATCCTAACCTTTCTTTAGATGAGCTTAACTTGCTCGTTAACAGTAAATACAAGGTTGATAGCGACCTCTACTCAGAGGAAGAAGTTAATCTTGCCAAGCTTCAAATGAAGATGGACGGAGACAAAGCCCGTAGAGATATCGAAGATATTCGACAAGGCTATGCTGCTCCTGAGTACGAAAGTGAAGCTATGGAGTCCGTGATTGATGAGCAGTGGATTGCAGACATGGCTCAAGAAGTTGACACCCTTGAAGGTCTAGAGTTTGACCTTGGTGATAACAATCTCTTGGAGTTCGGTCTGGATGACAACTACAGAAATCAACTCAAGGACAAACAAGCTCGTCTCGACGAGTTTTTTGATCCCTATGTACGGGAGGATGGAAGTTGGGACTACGACCTGCTCTCGTCTCACATGGCTGTCATTGACAACATTGACAGAATTGTTAAGTCTGCTTACACCAGAGGATTGGGTGACGGACAAAGAACACTTGTGGACACAGCATCTAATGTCTCAACGGATACCGTTCCTACTGGGAATCAAAACCAACAAGACAACCCTCTTGCGAACCAAGTCAAACAACTATTAAGACAACGCGGAGGGGTTACATTCAACATTTAACATTAGATAATTATGGCTACTATTGGAACAGATAGAAATCCAGTTGGAGGGAGTAACCTTCCACAGATTGATGCAACGCTTTCCGTATCGGATAAGACGGTAAAGCAAACTAAGCTGTCAAGAGGTTTTAAACTGACCCCTGACAGCTACACAACTATTGACGAACTCATTAAGGCTACCAAGGAGGACATCATGCCCGACCTGGTGAAGACTTATGGTGATCAAGGATTGACAGGATTTTTGAAGCTCACTGGAGCTATTAACAATGGAGGATCTTCCGACCAGGTAGAATGGTGGGAAGAGGGTCGTCGTCACAGAGCTTTGGCCTACACAGACGACCTCTCAGCAGGTAGCGTGGCTACTCACACTGTAACTGAGGCCGCTGTAAAAGCAAACGTTCAGCAAAACGACGTCTTGATGGACGCCGCTACTGGAACGAGAGTGATCGTAACAGCTGGTGGTTCTACATCCGCTTTGAGCGGCGCCAACGTTACAATTAAGCGTTTGGACGGCGCAGACTTCACTGCTAGCGATTTGGGCAACGGAGGTACATTCGTACATCTCGGTAACTTGTACGCACAAGGCACTAACCAGCCAACTGGATTCGTTGATCCAGGTATGGTTCGTTACGTAAACCCATACATGATCGTTAAGGATCGTTACGAAGTAAACGGCTCACAAGCCACAAACATTGGCTACGTAAACATGGGTAACGGCGACTTCAGATGGTTCATGTACGGTGAGGCTGAAGCACGTAAGCGCTTCGAAGACCGTCGTGAATTGATGTTGTTGTTCGGCGAGAAAGTAGGGACAGCTTACTCTATTGACGGCAACAACTTCGCTGGTTCTGAAGGTTACTTCTCTGCTATCGAAGACAGAGGTATTAACGTATCAGGCGCTTCTGCGAACCCACTCGACAGCTTCTCTGAGTTTGACGATATCATCATCGAGCTTGACAAGCAGGGTGCCCCTTCTGAGTATGCTATGTACGTAAACAGAAAGCAGGACTTGGCTATCGACGACATGCTCGCAGCTGGTATTGCTACTGGTGTTACTGCTGGCCTCCCAGGTCAGTTCGGTGCATTCCAGAATAGTCCAGACATGGCAGTACAGCTCGGATTCAAGAGCTTTACTCGCGGTGGTTACACTTTCCACAAGCACGACTTCAGATTGTTGAACGATCCAACTATGTTGGGTGCCGTTGACAATAACTTCGTTCAAGGCGTTATGGTTCCTTTGGCTACTGTAGCTGACGCACGAAGCGGTGCATCTGTACCTGCTTTGTCTATGAAGTACAAGGAGGCAAACGGATACTCTCGTGAGATGGAGCACTGGGTAACTGGTGGCGGTGTATTGGGTCACAACAATAACGGCGATGCTGGAACAGACCAGGCTGTATTCCACTACAGATCTGAGATCTCTCTTTGCGTTCGCGCTGCAAACCAGCACGTATTGATTAAGGGATCCTAATAGTCTTGTTCTTAATGTTTAACTATTAAAAACTAGATTATTATGGCAACTTTTAGA
>Ga0209232_1001762_pt1 | contig 11326 bp, 12 predicted proteins | sample ETNvirenome_2_60_FD_184066 | JGI IMG/M metagenome (GOLD analysis project Ga0209232, IMG submission 184066) | Marine viral communities from the Pacific Ocean - ETNP_2_60 (SPAdes) (version 2) | ecosystem: Environmental > Aquatic > Marine > Oceanic | place: Pacific Ocean | collected 2013-06-22
GGGGTGGGTTACTCAGTGCAGCAGCACCACGTTGGAAGATTACCTCATATCATTAAACCATTCGATAAGAGGCACAGAAGATTTGTCATAGGTGATTCAATCGAAGGATGGGCTGATGCGGTTAAAGTACTTATTGAGTCATATCTTGGTGGTCGTAGATGTTCTAAAGTAAAGTTTGATTACTCAGACATTAGACCTAAAGGCGCAAGGCTTGTGACGTCAGGAGGCAAAGCTCCTGGCCCACAGCCACTCAAAGAGTGTTTAGTGAAAGTTAAAGGTATATTAGATAATAAAGAAGATGGAACACAGCTTACAAGTCTTGAAGTACACGATATCGTCTGTCATATTGCTGATGCTGTCTTGGCTGGTGGCATTCGACGTGCAGCACTTATATCATTATTTAGTGCTACGGATGAAGAGATGATATCATGCAAGTCGGGTAACTGGTGGGAGCTTAATCCACAACGCGGTAGAGCTAATAACTCTGCTGTATTAATGAGACATAAAGTTAAGAAAGACTTCTTTATGGATCTGTGGAAAAGAGTTGAAGCGTCAGGAGCTGGCGAACCTGGTATATATCTAAACAATGATAAGGACTGGGGAACAAACCCGTGTTGCGAGATTGCTCTTCGTCCTTATCAGTTCTGTAACCTATGTGAGGTTAACGTATCAGATATAGTTGATCAAGATGATTTAAATAATAGAGTTAAAGTCGCTGCTTTTATAGGTACACTCCAAGCAGGTTATACAGACTTCCACTACTTACGTGAGGTATGGAAAGATACAACTGAGAAAGATGCTTTGATTGGTGTGTCAATGACAGGCATCGGCTCTAACAAGGTTATGAATCTCGATATGAAGAAAGCTGCTGATATAGTTAAGCGTGAAAACACTAGAGTTGCTAAGCTTATAGGTATTAACAAAGCTGCACGTACAACCTGTGTTAAGCCAGCAGGTACCACATCGCTAGTATTGGGTACATCATCTGGTATACACGCTTGGCACAACAAGCATTACGTACGTAGACTACGAGTAGGTAAGAACGAAGCTATTTATTCTTACCTAGTTAAGAACCACCCTGAGTTGATCGAAGATGAATACTTCAGACCTCATGATACAGCTGTGATCAGTGTACCGCAAGCGGCGCCTGATGGTTGTATTGTAAGAACTGAGTCGGCGTTTGATTTACTTGAAAGAGTAAAGAAGGTATCAACTGACTGGGTATCGCCTGGTCATAGGACTGGTTCAAACACTCACAATGTTTCTGCTACTATTAGTTTAAAAGCTAATGAGTGGGATGAGGCTGGTGAGTGGATGTGGAAGAACAGAGAGCACTATAACGGTTTATCTGTTCTACCATATAACGGTGGTACATATACTCAAGCTCCATTTGAAGACATTACTAAAATTAAATTCAATGAAATGGTTAAGTCTCTTAACGACGTTGATTTATCAAACGTAATGGAGTTAGAGGATAATACAGATCTTTCTGGTGAGCTAGCTTGCTCGGGCGGATCATGTGAGGTTACATAATCTAAAACCACCTATAATAGAAAAGGGGAACCGCAAGGCTCCCCTTTTTTTATTTACATTATTTCATAATGCGTTTTACCGTCTTTCTTGACGGCTCGCAGGCATCTATGTCTGTTCTTTTCTTCTGAAACATAGCTAACATGAACCCAAGCTGGATTTTTATCGTCACCAAACTCCCATATCATTTGATCAAAATCTAAGCTATATCTTATATGATGAAACATAGATGCGTTACTTCTGTGACCATACGTATCATCTAAGTCTATCGCTTGACCGTGGCAGTGTTGGGATTTTTTACTACCTCCAATCGCCACGTTTAATTCAGGCGATCTATAGAAACTATTTATTTTAATCGGACCTCCAACCCATTTCCTTAGCGGTTCAAATACTTTTTCAGCTATGAGCTTCATGTTCTCTAACTCTTCTACGTCTGGTATGTTTTCTATACCTCTACGCAAAGCTGTATTACTATGTGTGGCTTCTTTATAGCTAATGTGTTTACTTATTTTTTCCATTATTTTAGTATTACGTTTACATCTACGCCAGTACCTTGCGTCTGAAGTTGCATAGATAAAACAGACGCATCAAATGATAAACTTTCATTTAAGAAAATAGACACACCAGCTGGAATAACTAGATTTTCAATTATTGACGTTTCATTTGTGCCATCATCTAAAAACAATCTAACAGTCACAGTGTTACTAGAACTGCAATTACAAATATTAATAGATCGTACATTACCCGTGCCAGTATCTTGACTGACTAAAGTAGTAGTTGTCTCACTTCCTATGTTGAATAATCCTCTTTCCATTTTAATCTACTGAATTTATTTTACCTATACTTGCTGTAGCTACCGTGTTTACTTTACCTATACTTGCAGCTGCTATGCTATTAACTTTATGGGTGTATCCTGATGCTAAAGTATACTCTATAAATGGATCTTGACTGGTTCCAGAACCTCCACTTTCAGTAAATCTTGCACCTATATTTAAACTACCATTAGAAGTTAGAGCGACATTCAAATAATCGTTAGTATAATCCATAAAACAAATGATCACTACATCATTGTTCTGCATGTCTGCCCTAAGATCGGAGGTCGTATGGAGGCTATTATATGCACTTTGATTCCAACCCGTGGTTGTTATATAATCCCCATAAACTGTAGCATTACCAGCTAAACTACTACCAGCTGAAAATCCAGATATATTATTAAGATCTGTAGACGCCAAAGCTGTTCCACCATCTCCACCAAAAGCTGTACTTTTTACCGCTATAACACTACCGTCGTTTCCAGTATATCCATATATGTTTATAGTAGCATCACTTACTGTACCTGTAATACCAGAGGTATCAAAATACATAAACGATCTATATACTCCGTAAGCAGCTCCACCTCCTCTTGTTGCACTTCTACTTACTAAACAAAAGAGGTTACTCGCAGCGCCGCCAGCATTAACACCACCGCCAGAACCACTATGATCTCTAGCATTAGCCCACGAACTTTGATTAGATATTGAACAACGACCATCATCAGTATTTCCGTACAAGCTTGGCATTAAAACTGTTTTTTAGGTAAGTGATATGTATTAGATTGAAAATACATATTACTATCTGGATTTACACTTATAGATTCATACGTAGTGCCGTCCATAAAAAATACGTCATCGGTATTTGTAAAATTATTCCACCACGTAACACGCGTTCCTGATTTTATTAAATTAGATAATTCATTTACAAAACTACCAGTATTATCATCAGCCCAAGTATCATAGAATATACCATCATAAGTAGATAACGAATCTTTAACATCATACCAATCACCTTCTACTATAGTTACATTAGGTTTATCTGCAGCCCAAGCCTTAGCTTTAGCTATCATTTGTGGGTGATTTTCTACTATGGTGTGAGATGATATGGAATTAGCTTGAATATAATCTGCGGATATACCCATCCCAAATCCTATCTCTAATATATCTCCACCTCCTTCACAAATGTAATTAGCGGAAGCTTTCATAATAGAATCTTCCCACGCCATCATTACTTGACACTCGGTTCCAAGATCGTCTGTGTAATATACTTTATCAGACTCAAATATTAGTGTTTGATCGATATAAGCCATTATGCTGTTACTTCTACAAACGTATTGTCTGGATTAAACCAAATCTGACCGTTAGATGCATCTAAACAATATCCTATAATCCTAACTACGTTATTGTTATTTGACGGTGCTGTAGATACAGCTCTACCTGCAGTGTTGCCTACATATAACACGTCGCCTACTGCACCTGGATCGTGGTCTAGTGTAACCATACCTCTTAAAAGCACGCCGTCAGTGTCTGAAGCTGAACCCAAAGCTATACCTAATAAACCATCAGAAGTAGAGGCCGTGTCAGCGTCCGCTTTTTCCCATGTACCATCGGACTTATAATGATATATTTGCCCCACGTCCATGCTTGTGGTACCGCCCATTCTCACAACATCTCCTTGATGTTCACCATCAGTAGAACCTGTGACACTAAGTATTCTAGAGTCAGCCCTAAAATCACTTGTTACAGACAAACCACCAGCAACACTCACCAATGAATCAGTTCCACCTCCAATTGTAACATCAACTTCACCTGACGCGTTTCCATCTTCAATAACAAGTCCAGCTGTTTCTTGCCCATTGTGTGACGCAACCATAAGAGTAAGTTTACCTCCTTCAGTTCCACTTCCAGATTCTTCAATCTCACCTTTTATTTTTATAAACTGCTGGTTGTTACCAGCGTCGTCATCTCCATACCAAGTTATAAACCCAAGAGCCTCACCATCACCAGTATCATCAGCTTCTTTTACAAATCTTAGCTCGCCTCCTCTACCACTATGCGTATGTGTAGCCTTAAGAGTAATCATAGGCTTGCTAGCGGTGGCGCTTTCAAGAATTAAATCACTACCATCCCATGTAAGATTAGATTCAGATGTAACTGTACCATCACCGTCATCTGTAATTAGTGCGTTAGCTGTTCCACCTAAGAAACCAGTCATAGTGGTTATATTAGGTTGTGCTGCCGTTGATAGAGTCCCTACAATTGAGCCTGCAAAAGTTGCTGATAAGTCGTCACTAATAGTAAGAGCCGTTGCCAAAGAGTTTAAAGAACTACCAGAAGCACCTGCGTTAGCAGTTTTAAATATAATATCTCCACCTGCTCCAGTACCTTTACCTTGACCTCCGTGTATAGTTAAAGAACCACCCGCTATATTATTGGTTGTTCCTGCTGTAGTAGATCCAGCTCCAATAGATATGTCAGTTCCTGCGGCGTTATGAGAGGTAGCTACAGGTACGACTACGGGTCCATCAATGGTTAATATATCATCTAAAAGTATATTATTTCCAGACGTGGGTTCTAGCTTTATTTGTCCAGCAGAATCTAAAGTTATATCACCATCAGCTGCTAACTCTATATGACCATCGGTTCCACTACCTCCGCCACTATTTGTTGTTTCTATTGTTAAAGCTCCGTTTGCGCCTGTTCTTATTTCTGCGTAATCACTAGCGCTAGCAGCACTTCGCATGCGTATATCTGCAAACGCTGATCCATCTGGTAGAGAAGTATTCAAGCCGTATGCTGAATCAGGACCGGTCAGAACGGCCGCTGAATAACAAGTCGCTTGAGATACTAGCGGATCTGCATCAACCGTGTCAATAGTTGAACTTACGCCGATTAAATATACGAAAGAATCACCAGCATTGCTATCAGCATCATCATCCATATTAATGTCTAATCCCGTAATATAGATGGTTTGGCCAGAAGCCGCGTTAGCTGATTTATTGTAATTGATTTCAGCTAAATTCGTGGTGTGAGTTGTGCCAATAGCATCATCAACGTCTATTTCTAAAGCGTGACCTGTTGTTAAGCTATTACAATCTATAAACAAACCGCTAGCAGTAGTATTTGAATCTGCTTCAATACTCAATGTACTGCCATTAAAAGTGAGGTTAGCCTCAGCGTTCATAGCGTCAGTACCAGTAGCTGTAACAACTCTATTATTACTTCCGTTGGCCATAAAATCTGACACATCTACCGCAAACTCTGTACCACCTAGATCAAGACCAGTTCCAGCTGTATACGTAGTGTCTGTATTTGAAACAGTATTTGTGATCGTCACAGTTCCATCTGCAGTTGTTTCACAGGTTATACCTGTTCCAGCCGCAAAGAATAAATCCTCTCCTTGTGTTATAGTAGTTGCATTAGAATCAGTGGTAGCGGATACTGTAAACCCACTACCCATTGTGTTTGCAGTAACGTACCCTGCACCATTTGTTATGTATTGATTATCTAAAGCTCCACTTTGACCAGTGTACGTAGACAACGCTGTATTCTCTACGTTGTTAAGAGACAAAGCTGTTTTCACTTCAGCGGCAGAAAGTCCTTCGATGTCAGTTCCTTTAATTCTCAAGAAATCATCATCAGCAGCACCGGCATCAGAAGCAAACTTCATAGCATTACCATTACCGATACCAAACGTTAAAGCAGCCTGCGCCCCGATGTCACTCAATACCTCACTAGTACTCCTGCTCTCTAAACCGTTAGCCGTAAACCTAGCATATTCGTCATCTGCTACGTCACCACTGTCGATTTTAACAGCGTTAGTGTTAGCTATTCCAAACGTCAAGGCTGCTTGTGCGCCTATATCACTTAACACTTCAGAGGTACTTCTGCCTTCTAATCCATTTGCTGTAAACTTAGCATAGTCACCATTTGCTGCGTCAGCATCGTCTATCTCTACTAGATTGTCATTAGCTATACCAATAGTTTGTTGGGCTAATACGTTAGTTCCTATTACTAACCCCAAGTTTGTTCTTGCGTCACTAGCACTTGAAGCACCTGTACCACCATGAGCTACCGCCACGTCTGTCCCTTCCCAAGTACCGCTATCTATAGTCCCTACAGTTGTTATACCAAGTCCATTTATGTCCGCTTGGGATTGATCAGCTGTAGCTCCGGCTTCTATACCGTCAAGCTTGGTTTTATCTTCATCTGTCATCATGCCCCAAGCAGACGTTGTTACTGCAGATATATCGACATTAGTGCCAGTACTAGATGTTATCTGATACCCGCTACCATTAACTGTGCCATTAGCTAAATTTGTAGCGACATTAACTTGAGCACCAGCTTCAATGCCATCGAGCTTGTCAAACATTTCATCTGACATAACACCCCAATTATTTGTATCTGCTAATGGTAAACTAGCGTTGTTACCGTTATTAGATGTTACTGTTAAAGAAGTGCCATTTGCCACAAAGCCTAAGTCTGTGCCACTTACCCCGCTATAAGATTGTATGTGGTCATCGATAGCCGCAGCCGTCATTAACGAAGTATCGTTATCGTTAAACGTAGTTCCAGAATCTTGTACTGTAGTTATTCCTACTGTTCCAGAACTATACTCATCAAATGTCCACGTTCCTGTAGTTGTAAAACCACCAGCTGTAATTACTCCACTTGTAGTGTCATCACCTGAGTTTATTAAAAAAGCATCGTCAACGTTGATCGTTATGTCTCCAGTAGCGCCACCTCCAGAACAGTTAGTTCCAGCTGTAACACTAGTAATATCTCCACCAACAGAAGTACTCTTACTAACCTTACCATCAGAGTCTACTACTAAGACATTTGACTCTGTTGTAGTAGTCAAGCTCTCCAGGTAAACATCATTACGAAACCTAGATACAAAATCCCATATATGTTGACCTATCCATTTAATCATTTGATAATCTTCTTGACAATAACGCGACCGTTCCAAACAATGCGTACAATATACATTCCTGGAGGCCATAGGGACGCGTCTATCGCGTTCGTATTTGTTTTAGATACTATGATACGTCCGTTTGAATCGATCACGTCTATGTCAGTTTTCTGATTTATGTTTAACACATTACCAACTGGATTTGGATATACGACTAAGTCGTCACCAGCTAGTATGGATTCTATACCTGTTGATTGGCAATAATTATATGTATCTTGACACGTAGCATCCCACGCCTCATCACAACAGAATGGGTCTGCTTGAATAACCCAAGCATAACACATATCGTTCAACCAATAAGGTTCACCAGGCCCTGTTACACAACCAGCGTCGTATAAACAGTTGTCTGCAGGTTCGTTTGCAAGCTCGTTGTAGTTGTAGGCTAGTGGGTCCATACAGTCGACCACCACTTCCTCACACGAGCCATTGTCAGTATTAGCAGCTGGATCATAATTAAAGGCATACACGTCAGTACAGCCATAAATGTAAGGAATACAGCTACCATCTTCAGCGTTAGCTTCCGGATCATAGTTAAACATTGTTGCGTCCGTACAACCGTAGATGAAAGGTATACAGCTATCATCGTCAGTGTTAGCGGCCGGGTTATAGTTAAAGGCAAGTGAGTTCGTGCAGCCTAACACTACAGGTATACAACCTTCGTTATCTACATTTGCCTCTGGGTTATAGTTAAAAGCCTCGCTATCCATGCAGCCAAATACCGCGAGAGTATTACAACTACCATTATCAAAGTCAGCTTCATATCCTTGTGTATAATATTCTAAGTAACCAGCTTGAGTACACCCAGCTTGATAGTAGCAACTACCATCTTCTGTATTTACATCAGCGTTATAATTCTGCGCCATAGCATCCGTGCAACCGTAGCTAAACGGCTCGCAGCTATCACCACAATAAGGTATAAAGCTGTATGTAGTCCAGTTAGGCTCGTTAAACGGTTGTAACGCACCTTGTCCGTTATTAAAGAAAGGATTTGTACCTTCAGATAATAACGTATCACCAGCTTCATTAGTGATCAATACGGAGTTGTGTAAAGTCTGGAATGCTAGTTCCTGAGATGACTGTTGAGCTCCACCTTGTTGGAAATAATAAAGCTTTACTTCTGCGTCAGAGTCTAGGTTAATAGTCCATGACTGCTCAAAAGAACCAGGACCCATGGTAAACAACCACTGCTGATCACCTTGTATCATACCTAGCTTTGAGTTACCCCAACCATCGCCACCATCGTCTTCAATAGTAACGTTAATAGCGCAAGGACTATTGTTATCTGATATGGTAGCTAAACTATCGTAGTTAAACGCCTCAGGATTTGTACAACCCCACACATGCAATATTGCACAAGTATCTTGTACTGTAGCTAGTGGATTATAATCTACATAGTCATCATCCATACAACCGGGTACGTCTGGCTCTGGTGGACACGGCTGAGTAAACACTGCGCCAGAGTACATCGTGCTACCTTCAAACTCTGCAAATGCTAAATCGTCAAGTTCCCATATAACGCTATCACAAGCTGTAATAACACAGGATCCGTCTTCACCACCTGATGCTGAGCCGTTAAGTCCATCACCAAACGTGTCGACTAGTATCAATTCAAATCCAAGAGATACGCAAAAGTCATACGTGTATGTAACAAGTTGATCGCCAAAATCAAACTCGCCAGGCAATACTTGATCGTAAAACTGACCGACAGCTAAATCAACTAAGGTAAAACCAGTTTCGTTAGGCCAAGTGTCTAACGTTAGCTCCATAGATACTAACGTCTCAGCTGAGTCACATTCAATTACGTTGCACTCACCGTTATCAACTGTAGCCCATGGGTTATAGTTATCTGCTAAATCATTAGTACAACCTGGTACTAGTGGTAAACAAGGGTTAAGCGTGAAGTCTATAGTATCTACATCTGTAGCAAACTCATAGTTAGCTGTATCTAAACCACAAGCGTTATGTAGTCTATACCAACCTTCGCCAAACTCACAGCATATACCATCTCCAAAAGCGTCCATCATTACAAACTGGTAATCACCAGCAGGTAATAATTTTGTTACTGTTAATAGGCTATTGTCTTGGTAAGGCGGACTAACAGCCACGACTTGTTCATCTTCATTTAATATCTCCCAAGATGTCTCGCCTCCGTAGTTGTCTGTTTGTACAGTAATATCTAACCAACTGCCTTGGCTTAATACTGAACTAGTTAAAAACCAAAACAGTATCACAAATAAGTAACTTAGCTTTTTCATACTTCAAATCCTAAGTTGAATATCATAAACCTAAACTTCTTAGCCTCCCATTTAATCTCTAATAGAGTTAGGGTTCCTAATCTAAATTCTAAGAAATACTTTTCCTTTTTGTTTCCGGCATCAAAGCCATTAATCCAATCAATCATAATACGTTCTTTTTAGTTTCTTTATTGACAAACATTTTCTTTTTACCACCTTCGTATTCATAAGCGTGGCCTTCGTCTATCAATGTTTGATTTACATTATATTCTATTCCTTCTATATCTTTAACAAATACCTCACCAAGTACTCTACCGTACTTTCCTACGCCGTGACTTCTTAATCTGAAGTAACCTGGTTTGGAACTTACTGACTCCAAAAGCTCTTTGTTGCGATCCTTTGCGGCGAGACCTAATTTTTTTTCGTCTAAATCTTTCGTTCGCGACTCCCATGTATCGATGCCTTTATATCTAATTCTCTTCTTTACCCACGTGTCAAACCCTAAATCTATTAGAGCGTCAATAGTATCACCGTCAACGACTCTTTCTAGCTTAGCTTTGTATATATACTTTTCCATTAAAAATCACTATAGATTATTTCATCTACTATACCTTGTACGTCTTTCCTAGTAGCTTCCATTTCCATCATAATGTTTGCTTGAAACCTCTCAACCTCTTCTCCGTTAAACACGATGATTGTAGGCACCACAACTATCTTATAATCTGATTGATAAGTGCCTTCGTCAATGTTAACATTCATGACATTGCAGTCAGTTAACTTATCAAGATAGTCTACGCTATTGCTTTCGTTCCAGCTAGCGTTAAACTGCACTACGCAAATATCACTGTTACACATGTTTTGTCCAAGAGCAGCGCCACCGATAAACATAAACAACATGATTAGCATGTATGTCAACACTGTTCCAAAGTTCATTGTCTCTTCCATGATTACTTTAATTTATCAATTTTTTCTTCGATACGATCAAGATCTTCTTTTAGCTCAGACACATCTTCCTGTGTAGTCATAATAGTCTGACGTACTAGTTTATCTTTCATATCGAACTCCATGCGAGTTACATCTGGAGGTAATGGTTCAGGTAATTCTTTCGCTAAAGCTATATCAGCCTGCAGAGTAAAGTATAAACCAATCAAGGCTGCTAATCCAGCGCCTGCCATTCCAATTGTTTTGAGGTCTAATGTTACTTTAGTATCCTCACCTATTTGTTTTGCCATTTTATTTTAACTTACATTTTTACACAGTTGTCTACTGTCTTACCACCTTTCTTTTTTGTTCCTTGTAACTTGTAACCTTTCCAGCAAGCTTTGCCATCCATGCCTTTTGCTTTTTGCATTGGTGATTTTTTAGAAATTAATCCTTTTAACGGTGCGTTTCTCATGGTTTACGATTTTTTATGTTTTCTACAAAACGTCTTAGCAGCACCAGCGCTACCAAAACCCCACTTCTTTAATGCCATAGCATAAGGTGTTGGCTCACCCTTGTCGTTTTTCATAGGATGATTCTGAGCTCCAAACCTACAAGCAAACTTCACTCTATCAGGGTGAGTACCACTAGTTTTTCTGCTAGCCATGCCAGGGTTTTCTTTACGCATTTTTCTATTGCGTTTTGCGTAAGCTTCCTCTGTTATCTTTAGAGGTCCTTTATTATATTTATCAGTAGCCATATCTTAGAAGATTACATAATTTGCACCACACTTAAAGTTATACCATTCCCTATTCCAGTATTTGTTATATCTACCTTCAAGAAAAACTCCAATGTGT
>Ga0209232_1001763_pt1 | contig 11322 bp, 13 predicted proteins | sample ETNvirenome_2_60_FD_184066 | JGI IMG/M metagenome (GOLD analysis project Ga0209232, IMG submission 184066) | Marine viral communities from the Pacific Ocean - ETNP_2_60 (SPAdes) (version 2) | ecosystem: Environmental > Aquatic > Marine > Oceanic | place: Pacific Ocean | collected 2013-06-22
TTTTTGTAAAAGTTTAGGTATTAGTAAGTTTAAATATATAGAAGCTGAGTCATCGTTTGATGCTAAAAATGCTCCTATATACTGTAATACTAAAGTAAAATTAAATTACCATAACTTAAAAAGATGTTTACCTAAAGTAGTAAAACAGATAAAAGAGATATGCGAATTTCATAAAGGTGATAAAGGTATTATACATACTCATAATAATACTATTACTTCCTTTTTAGCTACTACATTAACAGATAGACGTTTTTTAATTAGAGAGCCCGGTGTACGAAATGAAATTATACTAGAACAACATTTTAACAATACCGGGCCAACAGTATTAATTTCTCCTTCTATGTCACACGGTGTGGATTTAAAAGACGATTTAGCTAGATTTCAAATTATTGTTAAGGCGCCATATTTACCAACAAAAGATAAAAGAGTTGAAAAATTAATGAAAGATGATTTTAATTGGTATGGAAATAAAATGCTATGTTCATTAATTCAATCATGTGGTAGGGGTGTGAGATCAGATAAAGATCACTGTACAACCTATATTTTAGATAGCGCTATAGTAGAAAGTATTGTAAATAACAGGCATAAATTACCAAAATATTTCCTTGATAGGTTTTTGTAATAAATATATGTAGGTGAAGAAAGATACTTTCCATTTTGAAATTAAAGACCTTCTTACTCAATTTATTGCCGCGTTTGATGATGTAATAATTAAGCGATTTACTAAAAAAAGAAAAGCAAAGCAAGAAATAGAAGTACGATATGTATTTGCCCCTAAGCAGCGGGTAATGTATGATATTATAAACAAGGCTCAAAATCTTACACTACCAGTTGTAGCTGTAAATCTTGCTAGTATAAGCAGAGACGAGTCACGAGTCTTTAATAAATTAGCTCCCTCTCTTATTCCTACTGAAAAAGATCTCGCTAATAATGAAGAAGACTCAGAATTCAGAATGCCTGTACCGATTAATTTAGAAATTAATATGTCTATATTAGCCAGGTACATGTCAGACGTGGATCAAATTATTTCAAATTTTGTACCATATAGTAATCCATATATAATATTATCTTGGAAAGTTCCTAGTGTGTTTGGTGCTAACTACGTTCAGGAAATAAGAAGCGAAGTTTTATGGAATGGTACACTCAACTATAACAATCCCACTGAGACCACATATAGTGATCAATTTAGAATTACAGTAGATACAGCATTTACAATTAAGGGGTGGTTATTCCCCGAGCAGAAAGAAACCCTCCCTGTAGTATTCAAGGTCGATAGTAACATTAACACTGTAGACCTCGACGATAAAATAATTGAGTTACCTCCCACACCATAGTATGTTATGCCACCTTTAAATTATGACCAATTAGGATATTCTGTATTATCATCGTATAATACTCAACTTCCCGACTCTTATATACTTAAAGATTCGTTATCAGGTATACCAAGTGTTTCTAACTTATATTGGTCAACAACTGGTATACCAGGTTGGCCATACGCAGGTATTTCACTGTTTAAAAAAGAATATAACATTGATCCAGATATAGATAACACCTTTGTCATTTACGGTAAAGCATGTGGTAATAATGATAATATAAATCCACAAGACCCTAAAATTACACAAATTTATCTTAGTGCTAATCGGGTTAATAACTCTGCCGGTAAAAATGGAATAGTTCAAGGACCTGGATATGGCTCTGTATTTTCTGACTACCAAGAAATAACATCAACAAAAAGCTCAACAATTAGTGGATATAAACTCAAAAATGATTTTTTTAGTACTATTAAAAGTAATGTTGTTTCTATCCATCTGCCTGGGTCTGCTTTAAGTGGGTCTGATACTACTGGATCGGTTGCAACTAGCGGAAAGTTTGTATGGATTGTAAGATCTGTAGCAGGGTGGGCTTCTACATACCCGAACACAAGTGCTATTATGAACATAAAAACAGCCCCGTAAACAATATTCTTGAACCTAGTAGCTCTCTCATTAACATAGCATAAATATATAAAGATGCCAGGTATAGGATCCTCAACAACTTCAGATCAAAATCGTAGTTACGTTACAAACGACGGACGCGCATCTACATTTGGTAGAAGTTTAATACAATATATTCAAAACCGACTGCCCTACGCAGGGGGTACAGAAGATCAATCCCTAAATCCTAAATACGAATTCTTTGCAAAAGCAGGAATGCGTCGAGCAGAAGCATTAGCCCGGGCCTCAGTCTCGTCTTCAAATCCGTATAATAATTTACCATTAGGTGATTTTCAGAAAGATACAACGTTCGGAGATGTCATGTATGCCAATGTACAAGATGACAAGGCAGGCAGACTAAGAGATTATAGAATAATGGCTGCTTATTCTGAAGTAGCTGATGCCCTAGATGAAATTTGTGATGAGACTATAAATGTGGATGATTCTGGATTTGTAGCAAAGCTTAATTTTAAAAATATTGACTTAACAGTAAGTGAAAAGGAGGTATTGGATAAAGAGTTTGATAAATTTGTAACCTATTTTGATTTAAAAAATAGAGGATGGGAATTTTTTAGACAACTATTAGTAGAAGGTGAAGTTTTCTTTGAGCTTATTATCCATGAAGGGTACGTTGATGACGGGGTATTAGGGGTAATTAATCTACCTGCGGAAATTATTGATCCTGTATATAACAATATACAGAATATGTTAGTTAAAGGATTTATATATAGAAAACCTATTTTTGACCCATCAAATCCAGCAAAAGTAGAAAAGGTTGAATTTATTCCTATGGACGCGAATCAAATTGTATATGTAAATTCTGGTGTATACAATGATACTAAGAATTTTGTTGTTCCGTTCCTAGAAAACGCTCGACGACCTTACAGGCAGCTATCTTTAATTGAAGACGCTATAGTAATTTATCGCTTAGTTAGAGCTCCTGAAAGATTAGTTTTTAATGTGGATGTTGGTAATATGGCACCGCCAAAGGCTGAAGCATACTTAAAAAAACTTATTTCAAATTATTGGTCTAGAAAAACATTTGATTTAGATCAAAGTGATGTTGTTAAAAAGTTCAATCCACAATCAATGCTTGATGCATTTTGGTTTGCAAAAAGACAAGGTCAAGAAGGAACAAACGTAACACAGCTTGAGGGCGGGGCTAATCTAGGTGAGCTGTCTGATTTAATGTACTTTATTAAAAAGCTTTATAGAGCTCTTAAAGTACCAACAGCTCGCATAGATCCTGAGGATTCTGTAGAAGCTTCAGGTACTAGTATTCTTAGAGAGGAGCTAAAATTTGCTAGATTTGTTATAAGGCAACAAGAGCGCTTTTCAGCTGGTATCAAAAGAGGTTTTATTACCCATCTTAAGCTTAAGCAGTTATTTGAAAAATATGAGTTAAATGAAACTAATATAGAAGTTTCACTTAATGTACCTACAAACTTTTTTGAATTAAGAGAAAATCAAAGACTTGAATTAAAAGCTGGTAACTATAATACATTAGCAGGTAACGAATTTGTATCAGCAACCTATGCTCAAAAGAAATATCTAGGATGGAAGGACAAAGACATTTTAGCTAACAGAGAATTTTTACGTAAAGACGCAGAAATGTCATGGGAATTAGCACAAATAACTGCTGCTGGCCCGGCATGGAAAGAGATGGCTATAGCTGGTGAGTTAGCAGAAGGAGAAGCTGCAGTAGGTGGCGAGGGCGGTGGTGTGGCAGGCGGCGCTATACCGGAATTTGGAGGTGGCCCGGCAGATGTGGGAGGTGAAGAAATTGAAGTTGCAGCTGAGACTGAAACGGAAGCAGAGGTAGCAGAACCCGCAGTTTAATTATCTAGCTGGGTTATCACTAAAGAACTGAGCACGAACATATATAGGTACTGAGGCATTATCTTCAATATTTTTAGCAGATATATCTCCAGTATTTGTCAGCCCTCTAAAGGTAAAGGTATCATTATCATCCATTAAAATGCAATCGACACCATCGGTGGTATGATTGTTATCATAGACTTCGATTTGTTTTCCAGATTTATTTACTACTATTACTTCACCGCATGGATAACCGGCAACTGCAGTAGCACCTGCAACTTGCCCGGTAGATGTAAATCTAGTCATTGCTTTACTGCCTGCTAGTGTTATTTTAAATGATCTGCATTGATTAATATTAAAATATTGACTCCCGGCATTTGTCTCCGGGGGGATATTGATATCGAAACTGGCCATAACATTATTTAGTCCTAATAAATACTTTTTGATTAGAATAAATAATTTTATGGCACTTGCATGCACGATTTCACCACTTTCTGCATTTCTTTCAACCAATCTTAGTAACAAAATTGAAACTTATGATAGATTAGGTGATAGGATAAAGAGAACTCTCGGGTACCCTATGGTATCTTTAGAAATTCACACCGATCAACTTAGAGAAAATATACAAATTGCTGTAGAGTATTTTACCAAATTCGCTGGATTTACAAAAGAATATATAATTTTTAATTCCGAGCTGTATGAAACTAATAAAGGTATACGTCTAGATTTTTTATATACATTAGCTAACACAGATTTAGATACTAGAGCTCAAAAAGTAGGTGGCGGCAATCCTTATGGCCCGGGCCCTGAATGGTATGGTAGTTCACCAGCAAGTGTTTTTGTAGCTACTTCTGCTCTTAGTGCTTCAGTTTTTGACTTTGCTATATCTAATCCAACCTCACCAACACTTTCTGCCTCTCTATCTAGTGTTTTTAATAGTCAATCTGGTAGTAACTTAGAACGATTTGAAGTGGTTGATGCATCTATTTTTACCGCCATTACTGCATTAAGTTCGTTTGCCGGGCCATTCAGCTCCGGTGGGGATGACCCGGATCCCTATGCTATACATGGTACAGGGGGACACAATTTTGGTCAGGTACTAAGCGCATATTTTGAACCAAGTAAACGACACACTTTTACTATGCAAGGTTCAGCAACTGATGCTGTTTATTTTCAAAATGTTTTTGATTATGATATAATGGAGTACAGAAAGGTTGTAGATATTGTGGATTTTGAAGAAGGATCAACAACCGGAATTAATACTTTGTTTACATTAGAACAAACTCTTGCGCAACAAACTTATTTTAGTTATGCTATGGGTAATTATGGATTTGATTTGGTTTCTTGGTATACATTAAAGGAATGGATCGATACACGGGAAAAAATGTTAGCTACAAGAAGAGATATTAAATTTGATCCACGTACACAATATATGCAAATGTATCCACAGCCCGGAGACGAGCAATTTTATGGGGTGTTAGCTTGTTGGCTAGAAAGACCGATTAGAGATGTTATTAAAGAACAATGGGTATATGAATACGCATTAGCTTTATGTATGATTACTATAGGTAGAGTGAGGGGTAAATTTGGAGATGTTTCGCTACTCGGAGGTGGATCTCTTAATTACACAGACATGATTAATGAAGGTGTGAAGAGGAAAGAGGAGCTCGAACAAAAACTATTACAGGGTGCATCTGCTGGATTTGGAGATTCTGACCCAGCAATGTTCTTTGTAGGATGAGTAAAAAATGGCGTCAAGGCATTTTTGTACCTAAAAATCAAAATAAATTTATTGGTACGAAAGCTACATATAGGTCCGGACTAGAGTTAAAGTTTTTCAGATTTTGTGATGATAGTCCAAATGTATTAAAATGGGGAAGCGAAAATGTAATTGTTCCTTATAGGAGCCCTCTAGATAATAAGATGCACAAATATTATGTCGATAATTTAGTAGTTATAAAGGAGGGAGAAGAGATTAAAAAATATCTTGTCGAGATTAAGCCATATAAACAGACAAAAAAGCCTCAGACCAAATACAGAAAAAAATCTCACCTATTGTATGAACAAAGAGCCTATGTTACTAATCAAGCAAAATGGCATGCAGCTCGAGATTATTGTAAAAAATGTGGTTATACCTTTATTATTATCACAGAAAAGGAGCTTTATTATAAAAAGTGACTAAATAATTGTATGTCGTTAAAACTTAATTTGGTTGTTGAAAAACCTGATGTAAATGATGAATTCGAATATATTGAAGAGGAGGTAAACTCCTCTTCTCCCTCAAATTTATATATTAAGGGGCCATATATGATGGCAGAAGGAGTAAATCGTAATAATAGATTATATCCTTTAGATGAGTTAGAACGAGAAGTTACCCGATATAATGAAGAAATGATTGCCCCAGGCCGGGCAATGGGTGAATTAAATCATCCTACATCAGCAGATGTAGATCTAGAAAGAGCTTGTCACATGGTAACCGAGTTAACGCAAGATGGAAACGTGTTTTATGGAAAATCAAAAGTACTTTCAACGCCATGTGGCCAAATTGTAAGATCTCTCATTAATGATGGGGTGCAAGTTGGAATGTCGTCAAGAGCTCTAGGTACTTTAGAAGAGAGCCAAGAACATAACACGGTCAAAAATATGAAACTTGTTGCTATCGATTGCGTGGCAGATCCATCATACCCTAGTGCATTTGTAAATGGTATTTTGGAATCAAAGCAATGGGTTGTTGTCGGAGACGGAAAATACGAAGAAGTCTACGAAAATTTTGAAAAATCACTACAAAAGCTTCCTAAAAAGGATATAGATGCCTTTTTACGTGATAGAATTTTAAACTTTATTAAGTCAATATAATAAATAATATTATGGCCAAGGAAAAAAACAAAATTATTAAGTTTATAGAAGAGGTTTCTAATAAAAATTATGCCCAGGCTAATAAATATTTAAAGAGCCTCATCGAGGATAAAATAACAAAGAAAATCGATAAGGCTACAGACAAACCACTCTTTTAATCATGGCAAAAAAACAACTATTACCTAAAGAAGCAGCAGAAGTTCTTACTGAAGAATCAGTAGGTGCTATAGAAGGTGCTATTAAAGATAAAATAGAATTACAAGTAGAAGCAGCTCTTACTCAGCAAGATGATTTATATGCTGAAAAGCTTCAAGAACTTGTAGCAGCAATTGACAAAGATCATACATCTAAATTAAATAGAGTAGTTGAAGCTGTTGACACTAACAACGCTAATAAATTATTAAAAGTTGTTAAGCGATATGAAAAGGAGCTTAATTCTAACGCTAGTACATTTAAGGAAACATTAGTCGAATCTATTTCTGATTACCTTGAAGAGTATGTTGATGAAGCAATTCCATCACAAGCTATTTTAGAAGCTACTCAAAACAGAACTGCTAAAGAAGTTCTTGGTAATTTAAGAAAGGTACTTGCTGTTGATTCAACACTTATGAGTGAATCTGTTAAAGAAGCTGTTGTTGATGGTAAAGCACAAATTGATGAATTACGCCATGATCTCAAAAAGCTACAAAAAGAAAATAAGCTCCTTAAAGAAGCCTATACTACAACAAAAGCCAACTTACTATTAGAGTCTAAAACCGCTCATTTAACAGGTAAGAAAAAAGAATATATGCTCCGGGTCCTAAAAGATAAGTCTCCGAAGTTTATTGCAGAAAATTTCGAATACACAGAAAGGCTTTTTGATAAAAAGGACACTGAAAGGCTTAGTGTTATTAAAGAGGAGGCATTTAAAAAGCATCGCAAAGTTAAAGTTGATGCTCCTAGACCAAAAATTTCAGAGAAAAAGAAAGCACCTAACCCGTATTTACAGGAATTACAGCGCTATCACAAATAATTTCACCCTGAACAATGAGGTGCTTGACACCTGAGTATCTTGGGACTAGATCCCATGAGGTAAAATGAAAGGAAACGTCTAATGAATAAACCACAATCATTTATTGATAGAGATAGAGCGGACTTACTTCTTGAGAAGTGGGCTCCTGTTCTTGATTACACTTCTGATAGTGTAGCACCTATTGACGACGACCATACCCGCCTTAACACCGCCATGCTTCTTGAGAACCAAGAAAAGTGGTGTATTGAGGAATCAAGTTTAGCCGGAGGACAAGCAGCTGCTGGAGGTGGCTCGTTTGGAACCGGCGCAACTGTAAATAGCCTATATAATCCTGGAACCAATACAATTGATTCCGGAGATAATTATGCTACTGGTGATGCCCGTCTTCCAAAAGTGCTTATCCCGATGATTCGTCGTACGTTCCCTGAGCTCATCACCAATGAAATCGTTGGTGTTCAGCCTATGTCTGGTCCTGTTGGACTGGCATTTGCTCTTCGCTATGCCTACCAGAATAAGCACTTGGGTAGAGGTGTTGATGGAACCGAAGCAGGTTCCACCACTACCGGTCCAGGTAACTTACCCGGAAACGAGCATACTCGTTCTTCCGGTATCGCTGCTTTATCTGGTATTGCAGGCCTGCCTGATTCCGAACTTGGTTATCAATTACTTGATACCCGCTTCACCGGATCTTCTTCTCAGAAGTTGACCGGAGGACCGAACGATGTTTGGAACTTTGCAGCGCAAGATCAAGGTGTCGCTCAGATTCTTTCCGCTTTCGAGATTACTGGTAACATTCCTCAGGTTGAGGTTAAGTTCGAGAAAACAGCAGTTGAGGCCGGCACACGCCGTCTTGGCGCACGCTGGTCTGTCGAGCTTGAGCAAGATCTTAAGAACATGAATGGTATCGATATTGACGCCGAAATCACAAACGCTATGTCGTATGAGATTCAGGCTGAGATCGACCGTGAAATGCTCATGAGAATGATCCAGTCAGCTCTTGGAACCGGAGGGTCGCAAGGCTATTCTACTTGGTCACCTGCTTCTGCAGATGGCCGTTGGATGGTTGAGCGTAATAGGGACTTCTATCAGCGTCTTATCATTGAAGCGAACCGCATTGCCGTACGTAACAGACGTGGAGCAGCTAACTTTATTGTTGGTACTCCTCGTGTTTGCGCCATCCTTGAGATGCTCCCTGAATTCCAGTGGGTACCTGTACAAGGTGACGTAAATACACAGCCTGTTGGTATTGCAAAGGTTGGTTCACTTGGTGGAAGATTCAACGTTTACCGTGATACCAGAACCGAAGTCCAGAACAACGATGCATATGGCGTTAACGCTAATGCATATACCGCTGGTACTGGTGGTTCACTTAAGTCAGGTGGCGTTGAATATGCGCTTCTTGGTTATAAGGGACCAGAATTCTACGATACTGGTATCATTTATTGTCCTTACATTCCTGTCATGGTTCAGAGAACTATTGGTCCTAACGACTTCGCGCCACGTGTTGGCTTGCTTACTCGTTATGGTGTTGTTGATAACATCTTCGGAGCGAATCTCTACTACCATGTCATTATTGTTCAGGGACTCGGTACTGCGTTCACTCCAGCTTCTCAGTCGGTGTACTTCTAATCTTAGAACGTCGCTGATTAAGCAGCAGTCGAGAGACAAACTTAAAAACGGTGGAACGAAAGTTCCACCGTTTTTTTTTTGATTTACTCACGTAAATTAAAACATATTTTAATAAATATTAATATGGCATATGCAGCATTTACTGACGACTCAAAAGGACCTGATTCCACATACGATTCCACTTCTTGGGATTCCGGAGCATATTTACTAAGTGATAACGATGAATGGTTTAGTTCGCCGAATATTGTCCCTGGGCAAGAACAATCACATGGATTAAGTCTTTCATCAGTTGATCCAAAAAGTCAGGAAGTGGTACTTGGTATTACCTCCGGCGGAAAAAAACATGCTTATAACTCAGCACTTGGTCCTGTATCAGCTGTAGGTGTTTTATTTACATATAAACATGGTGCTTCTGGTCTATTTGGTCACGCCGGCGGAGCCGTCGCAGGTACCAGTAAAGGTGGGTTAAGTTCGCGTACAGTAACTCTTAGTTGCGTGCATCCACCTAATGGTGCTCATGCTGCGAATAACGAAGATGAATTAACTCCAAGTAGTACTGTTATTGCTACTACTATTTCATCTGCCTTTTCAGCAGCTGTTATCTATTCTGATTACACGACTGTTAATTATAACGTTACTGCATACGACGCGGTAGCAACTACCGGTGCTAGGCAACACCGCCCTCCGAGAAATCAAACAATCGCACCATATAGCACAATTGATCGTGATGGTGGAAGTGATGATTCAGTAGGGCCAAATATTAGACGTCTTGTAAATTCAGGCTACCTATAGGATTAATCGTCAGTAGTCTGAATCCAATCATCAGGAAGCTCTTCTACCAATGCGCTAGTCTCTGTACCTGTCAAGAGATTTCTATAATCTCTATCTGGGTCATCTGTAAAAATATGTAGAGCAGCACGTGGATTAGTATCCGTTTCCTCTACTATAACACCCCATATATATCTGGAACCATTTGGATCTCCTTTGTGATACGCGAGACCCTCATCAATTCCAGCTTGTTCACTGCGAGCTAACGCATCAGCTTCGTTGTTATATAATAAGTACATTAGAATCGATTATAAAATTGGTTTAAAGCATCAGAGGTTGCACCAGATACAGGTCTTTGATCCGTGGGCCACCATACTACTTCATTAACATAGCCCGACATAGAATTTGATGTACCGGTATATCTTGCAAATAGCCGAGCTCCATATTGATCATTATCACCTGTAGTACCAGCAGCTTCTTCATTATTTAAAAGAAATACAGATCTGGTGCCATTCCAAACTGCAAACCAAATTTTACTGCCTGCTGTTTTATTAGAGTCTACAATAAGAGTGTAATCACTACCCCCTGCATATATTCCTGAATCATCATTATTCCAGAAACTACCAAGAATATTACGTGTACTAGAAGATGTACCTTCCCAAAAATATTTGTTACCACCCGACCCGGCAGAAGTATCTGCACCTACAACTGAAATGCTGTTTGGATGGGCTATTGTACCCCATTGAGCAACATCCATTGGGTCTGTAGATAGAAACAAAGCTGGAGCCCCTTTTTCTTTATCCGCTGTATACCCATAACTTAAAGCACCGAGATATATTGCTCGAGGCTGATAAGAAGTTGTAGATTGAGTAGCATTACGACCATTACCACTTTGATCGTACCATGTCTTCATGTACGCACTTGAAGTTGAGATGCTATCGGGGTCATCATAACCGCTACTGTCGCAAAACTCACCTAAGTTTGTTGCATTAGAGCCGCTAGAAAAGTTATCAACCGGTGAATCTAAGGAAAACCCCATCCTGGCATCAAAATGTACATCTGCTTCTTCATTATCTGCCGATCGACGCAGTCTAAGTATGGGTCCGCTATATCCTGTGCGTAATCTACGTAAAGAGAAGGCTACATCAGCTCCAGGAAATTGATCAAGTAAAAACCCGGCTGCACCTGGAGTTTTATTTGCAGATGTGACACTCATCCCCGTGGTCATATTTGTTGGAGATAAAAACATTAGCTAGGTAGTGAGAA